>ENA-UOOI01000926-UOOI01000926.1-fermentation-metagenome-genome-assembly--contig:-NODE-926-length-34063-cov-6.909874_pt1 | contig 34063 bp, 34 predicted proteins | sample MGYA00245779_ERZ724027 | MGnify/ENA primary metagenome ERZ724027 (study PRJEB28704, sample SAMN03018318) | fermentation metagenome | biome: anthropogenic terrestrial biome; feature: soil; material...
ACGCGCCTGTTTCCCGCTTTTTGGTGCAATACTATCTACATAACGCACCAAATGACGCATTAACGCGCAGCGGGGAACGGGGAGGTTGTTCATGGGTCAAGCCGTTTTTGACAGCCTGGATGCAAACTTCGCTTTCTTGGAAGAAGCGCTCGGGCACAGTTTTGACGCTAAATTCAGACGCTTCGTCCTCAGCCGGAGTAAAGGACCACCCGCCGGGATCATGTTCATTGATGGGCTGACTAATGAAGAAATTTTGCACCGGGACATCCTGCGCCCATTGATGCTGGATGAATTGCCGCTTCGCGCGGGGCCGCTTCCAGAAGAACCGATCGCAGAGATCGCCGCAGAAATCGCCGCGCACCTGTTGCTGGTGGCTGAAGTTGAAATCGTCACCACCTTCAATGCCATTTTGGATGGTGTTTTTTCCGGAGACACCGTCCTGTTTGTGGATGGTGTCGCTACCGCTCTGCTGATTAATACCAAAGGCTGGGCATCGCGTAGCATCGAAAACCCGGACTCTGAATCCGACATTCGCGGTCCGCGTGATGCTTTCAATGAGGACCTGCTAACCAATGTGACCAGGCTGCGCCGACGCGTGAAAGACGCAGCCTTTCATTGTGAAACACTGGCGATTGGTGCCAGAACGCGCACCCAGGTAGCTCTGGTATTTCTCAAGGATCGCGTCAATCCGAAGGTGCTCCAGCAGGTCCAGGACATCCTGAAAAACATCGATATTGATGGTGTCATTGACAGCGGCTATCTCCAAGAATTCCTACAGGGACGGCGCTGGAGCATTTTCCCGCTGGTGCAATCGACTGAACGGCCGGACCGCGCCTCCGCAGCCCTACTGGAAGGCAGAATTGTCATCATTGTTGATAATTCGCCCTTCGCGCTGGTGCTACCGGCCGTGTTAGCCAGCATGTTCCAGGCCGCTGGCGACTATTATCATCCTTCACCGATCGGAACCTTCTTGCGCATTATCCGCGTCATCGGATGGATGCTGGGAATGTTTTTGCCAGGCCTTTATGTAGCGCTTTCTTCCGTAAATCCGGAAGTTATGCCGCCAGCCCTGGCGATAGCGCTGGCTGCCTCTCGGGAAGGCGTACCTTACCCAGCCATTTTCGAAGTATTAGTTATGGATATCGCCATTGAACTGCTGGCCGAAGCAAGCACCAGGCTACCATCCCTTATTGGTGGGGCAGCCACTCTGGTCGGCGGGCTCATTATCGGCAGCGCCGCTGTGGAAGCCAACATCATCAGCAGCACCATGATCATTGTCGTAGCGATCACCGCCATCGGTCTGTTCACCATCCCCAGTTACGAATTGGGGCTCGCCTGGCGCATCGCCAAGTATTTGATTACTATTTCGGCCGCCTTTTTCGGCATCTTTGGTATTGCCAATGCTTTTATACTGCTCGTAATCTACCTATCGTCGCTGCAATCATTCGGCCAGCCCTACCTAAGTCCAGTCGGACCTTACCGTCCTGGCGATTATGAGGATTTCATCCTGCGCGCGCCCTGGTGGAAGCTCAACCCGACCAGCAGAACCTTTGACACGGAACAACCGCACGAAGATTCCGATAAGGGAGGTCGCTGATCATGGGGATGGATGTAAAGCCCTTGCGCATTTCGACCGGACAGACGATTCTGCTGCTCTCGATGGCTAACATGGGTGCCGCACAACTATATATTCCCTCCCTGTCCTATGAGGCGCTTGGCCGCAGTGGCTGGCTGCTCCCCTTAGCAGCCATCGCAATCGCCGCTCTGGGAGGAAAGGCTTTTGCGCGTCTGGGCCGCCAATATCCCGGGCGCAGTTACTTTGATTACTCCACTGCAATCGTCGGCATGCCAGCCGGTCGCTTGGCAGCCCTGTTCATGGCAGTAGCCATGGTGGCTTTCGTCCCGGCGGTTACGAAAGTATTTACGGCTTTGGTCTCGGCGGAGTTACTGCCCAGGACGCCGCCGGCGATCATCAGCGTGATCGTCTTGTTAATCAGCGCTTTTGCCGCGCAACATGGCGTTGAGGCGTTGACCAGGCTGACGCAGATTTTCTCTTTAGCCGTATTACCAATGATTATTCTGTTGATGATCATGCCGTTACTGCTGCCGCTTGAACCTGGCCACCTGATCCCTGTTTCTCTGGTCGAAGACTGGCGAGTCTCAGCTTCCGCCACATCTTCCGTTCCAATAATGCCTTTCCAAACTTGGATCGCGCTGGCCGCCGGGCTGATGTCCTTTCCCGGCTTTACGCTGATGGCGGTCCTGGCTCCGTTTCTGGATGAACCGCGCAATACCGGCAAGGTCGCTTTTTGGGGGACCTTGCTCCCTGCTATCCTCGTCATCCTGTCGGTGGTTTATCCGGTGATGATCTTTGGCTGGCCTGAGGCAGCAACGTATGCCCGTCCTTTTTGGGAGGTGTTATCGGTGGTGCAGCTGGCCCCGTCCATCCCCATCCAGCGCTTAGCCTATTTTCTGACGATCGCCACCAGATTCGTCAGCTATATTACTTTAGCGGCTTACTGGTTCGCAGGCGCGGCCGGCTTAAAAGCCATCCTGCTGCCCAAAGCCACACCCTATAGCAAAATTGTCTGGGGAACGGCCCCTCTAATCCTGGCTGTCGTTATCCTTCAGCAATCCACGGTGGATTTTCCTGCTGGAATAGCGTTCAGTCATATTGGGCTGGCAGTGGGCGGTTTGCTGATTCCGGCTACGCTTCTGTGGATCGCAATGGTCAGAAGGAAGGGACGCCGCTCATGAAAAAACTGCAATTACAGGTGGTGTTCCTACTCCTGATCAGCGCTGCGTCCGCTTTTTGGTTAACCGGCTGCTGGGATGCTCGCGAAATTGACCGCCGGGCCTTCATCTTTGTCATGGGAATTGATCTAAAAGAAGACGGCCTTTACCGCGTCTCGGCCATTGCGGTTAGGGGGCGTAACCCGGATTCCAGTGTCGGTACCACTACCAATGATGCTGCTTCGAAAGCACCGGTTATGATAGCCCAGGGACGAACTGTTGCAGAGGCCATGGACGCTCTGGCAGGCAATTCGGCGCGCAGTATTGATTGGGGTAACTTGCGCTCCATTATCCTTGGAGAAACGCTCTCGCAAAAAGGAGTCAACGAAATTGTACACACCGCGCTGGCGGATCCACGCACTCCAGCCGATGTGATCCTGTTTCAGGCGCAGGGCCCGGCGGAGGCCATTGTGCGATCCGAACCGACTGGCGAAGAGCACCTGCAGGCCTGGTTAGATCATTATCGTTCAAAATCCAGTACAGAAACTCCCGCCCATTTTTTTGTCCCAGCCTGGCAATTTCGTGCTCAGATTAATAACCCGGGAAAGGATGCTTATCTCGGTGCGATCGCCCTGCATGAAGGCGCACCTGCACCGATGTCAGGCGGCGTTGAATGCGCACCGCAACCGCTGCTCAGCGGAGTCGCAGCCTTCCAAAGTGACCGGCTGCGCGGTTTTCTGAACGCGGATCAGGCCGTGATTTTGGCGTGGATGTCAGGCAAGGCCGGCGGACTGGTGGTCGTCACCGATCCACAAGCGCCTGACAACGCACCGCTTGCGGTCCGGATCAAATCGCTGCGGCGCAGTCTCGCCGTTTCCAGCGGCAAATCCACCGCTCCGGTCCTCAGGATTAAAATACAGGCGACCGGCGCTATTAACGGCGCAAACAATATGACTGGCGCGCACGAGCGTGAGCTGGCGTCACTAACAGCCGCTCAGATGAAAAAGCAAATTACAGCCACTGCATTAATAATGCAAAAAGAATTTGCTGCCGACTTACTGGGTTTTGGGGAGTTGGCCCGCCGCGCAGCGCCATTCGAATGGCGGCCGGCCATGTGGGATAATCAATGGAACCAGGCCGTTTGGGATGTCACTGTAGAAGTGTCGTTACAGGCTCAAGGACGTTACCAATATTGATTTTACAGTCAAAACTATTGCCAACACGCGCAAGTAGTGATAAAATGTAGTCATCGTCTAGGAACCTCGTGCTCTGCACCCATTTCCTTTTGTTTATACTCTTAACATCGCTCGCAATTCCCCGTCCTCAGCCGAGCCGGTCTCTCAGACGAACTAAACCAATGGCCGACAAGGCTATATAAGGAGGACCATCGTGTACCAAGACAAGACAATCGTATGCCGCGACTGCAATCAGGAGTTCGTATTTACCGCTGGTGAGCAAGAGTTTTACGCCAGCAAGGGCTTCGAGAACGAGCCTTCCCGTTGCCCGGCATGCCGTAGCGCCCGCAAGCAGCGTCAGGGCAGTGGTAACCGCGAAATGCATACCGCTATCTGCGCCGACTGTGGTCGTGAGGCCCAAGTCCCGTTTGCTCCCAATCCGGAGCGCCCAGTGTATTGCCGTGATTGCTATGCTTCCCGTAAAGACAAAGCTTCTAACTGGTAAAATCCTAACAATATAACGGCAAAACGAGGTGTCTACGGACACCTCGTTTTTTATTGCTCGCGCCCACGCTTCCAAAATTGCCAGGGCTTGCGTTCGGCAGCCGCATCTTTCGCATCCTTTAGCTTACGTTCTGTCAAAGCCTGAACCATTGCCTGTGCTTCCTGCTCTCTGCCTTCAGGAATAAGGATTAGCTCCGGCAAAGTGTTGGAGCGACGCATTTTCCCCTTATGCACAATCTTGAGGTAAATTGGGGCTGCAGAGTCATCAGCCTCACAAGCTGCCTCACCACGCGCACTACGCCCGGCCCGATACAGTTCTGCGCCAAGGATGCGCCTGTTATCAAGCCGCACAACCCTCTCCCCCAGCACAAAGTGAGTATAAGATACCTGCGCCAACGAAACCATTGATCCAGCCGGCTTGCCCAGCAAGCTTTTGCTGCTGCTATTGGCACTAAAAACCTCCATTACCGGAATCCAGGCTGTCAATAGTACCAGCACTGCCAAAGCAACCCAGCTATGGCTGACTAACACCACGCTAGCACATGCGATTAGCGAAACAAACGACGAACGGATTGCCCCCCGCAATGCCTGGTGGCGCTGCCATTCAACATGCCTGTCCCACTCTGAATCACTATAATGCCATTGAAATTTCGGTGTTTCCAAAGCGATCCCTCCATCCCACGACTGCTTCATAGTTCTCTGCCGATCATTCAGTTCCTGTAGGCATAAAATCGCATTTCATTATCGGAAGGAATTCGGAAGGAATAAAGACGTATTTAGCAAATAATGTATAGCAAAGTCAATCGTTTTTGGACTCCAGTCCTGATGAAATGCTAGGGATTCTGAAGCAAAGGGGATCTGAAACATGAAAAACACGCGCCTTAAGAGAAACTCGCACCTTAACAAAATCCTGATCGTACTTACTCTAACTTGTTTGGTTCTGGGCATGACGGCCTGCGAATTGACTCCCGCATTACGGCGTACTGCGGAAAGATCCATTAATTCTTTGATTGCGGGAATTCCATTAAGCGCCGAGGACCTGGCCGGCTCGATGGAACTCGATTACAGCCCCATCCCATTTGTGCGCCTGCGACTGGAAATCACACCGCAATCTCTGACTAAAGAAGCAGTCGACATTGATTTCGATGCATTTCCGAAGATCCGTGTGTCTACGAAGTTTCATTTCAGCGGCCTCTACCGCCTATACGCCAACGATCGTCCGATTATCAGCGACAAGAAGATCGACCTCATCGGCGAAGGTTGGATCAATTTGGGATTCGAGGATACCCGCTTTTTCATCGATGACTTTCCGTCAATCGCACTCAAATTGGCTGATCACGCCGCCGAATGCCCCGACATTGACACCATTGTGCGGGAACCCAAATCGGTTCTTGCGGGCGAAACCTATCGCGTGTCCACAACCCTTAATTCGAATGTCCCGGGTCACCTGGCCTACCTGGTTTTTAGCAACAATAAGGCCGTCACTCCGGACCGCACCGTGCTGAAAACCAGTATCGGAAAAGCACAGTATCGCTATGAAGCCAGCATGCTTACCAATACTGGCATCGCTGCGGACAATTACTATGGCAACATCATGGCCGTCCAGTTTATTACCGCCAACCCCAAGAATCTGCTGGATCTGAGTGCCTATGATGTGCTGTTTACAACGGCGATTACATTAGTCAAAGTGAAATGAGGACCGCTTCCACCAAGGGAGTTACCCGGGCCTTGATTTGGTCCCAGTCATGGGTGAAATCAGGGAGCAATTTGCCTTTGGGCTCGATCATCCCGGTAATCCCGAATACAACGCCCAGCGGCCAATCGGCACTGGCACCGGTGATCTTCATGCCCACAGAAGCAAGCGAGTTGGCCACCGGTTTAAGCAGTTCGTCAACATAATAGGCTAGCGTTTCTTCTGATTCAGGCTGCCCTCCGTGCGCAACGATTCCGACCTTTTTGCCCACGAGGGGGTAGCCTTTTCTCTTAGTCAGATAATGCAGATACGCCATCTCCTGGAACTTCTCGAACAGCATCATCAGTTTCGCGGGAATCGGCGCATAATGAGGCACAGCAATAAAAAGCGCATCCGATTGGCTGATCTTAGTGAAGATCTCATCAAAGGCACTGTCATAGACGCATCGCACGGTATCGGCGCATTCACCGCACATGACACAGGGCTGCAGTTCATAACCAGATAATTCGACGATTTCGAGCTGTGCTTTTTCTCCAACCCTTTCCGAGATCAGCTCGCTTACCAAACGGCAAACACGTGTGGATGTGCTCTCGGGACCCCGCCCCCGAACATTGGATGCTGCCAGACAAGTTACTTTCATTTTTTGACTCCTCCCATGTTACTCTTTGTGCATATTAAGGGCATAATGGTATTCTATTTCTGATTAATTGGATAAAAAGAAGAGAAAGTACAGTAAAATAATGAATACTCGGATTGGAACACTTGGATCCAAATACTTGGATCTTAACACCCGGAAAGGATGACCGCAATTGAGGAAAAAAGCATTCCCACCGATCGTTTTAGCGCTGCTGCTGATAGTGGTTGGCGTCGCAGCCTGGCTTATTTGGAGAAGCAACAACCCTGGATCCGACGCTACAGTTGAAGTTACTCTGTATTTCGCTAATGATCGCTATGTCCAATTTGGTGATGCCAATGAGCCGCAGGTGTTGCCCGAAAAAAGAACAGTGCGTCCAGGCGCGCGCAACCTTCCGGAGACTGTGATGGATGAACTCATTGCTGGTCCAGACACAGCCGGTCTCTCAACTGTGCTCTCCAATTTGAAGGTTCACAGTGTCTCAGTCAGGGAGGGCATTGCCCATGTCGACTTTTCTAGAGACAACATGAACGGTGGCTCGTTATCCGAAACCTTGTTAATTGATCAAACCGTGCGCAGCCTCACTGCCCTGGACGAAATTGAGGCCGTCCAATTCCTGATTGATGGCGAAAAGACCGAATCCCTGATGGGACATATCCTGGTTATCGACCCGGTGCGTCCTTAGATCTCGCCTTCCCGGCAACGCGAGACCCCGCCCCAGGCAAAGGGCGGAAGTGATCGAACGGGATCAGATGGATGACCGTCGTCAGAATGTCACCCTTCATCCCCCGACCGCCCGCGTGGTTAGTTGGTGGATTGCCCTTACCCTTGCCATTGCCGTTGCGCCCGCCGCCCAGAACGAGAAAGGCCACTCCCTGCATGATGCGCAACCCCTGGCGGAACAGATCATACGGGAAAGTATGTTCTTCTACGGCTTGGTAATTAACAGATTTGGACAGGTTCGAATTCCTGGCGACGCTCCGCCCGAACATCCAGGAATAGTTGGAATTCTTGCCGCTTTCCGTAAGGCTTTCGGATCGACGAAACTTGATCTCCTTCCCAGTCGCCCGCTGGGCTGCTTCAATCGTATCATGATCATCGCTGCGTAGCCAGATTTTATTCACCAGATTTTGCAGGATGGTCTCCACTACTGTCTTATCCCCCAGGCTATCCACCAGAGAGGTAAAACTCTGCGTCGCTACAACATTGATACAGTCGGCCTCGCGACAGACCGAGAAAAACTTACTGTCAGTTCGGCTAGCCATAAAATGATATTCATCATTAATAAAGATCAGGGGCCGCAAGCGGTTGGCACCCGGACGCACCAGTCTGGTCATAACGGAGGACTGAAAATCCAGCTTCAGATAAGTACTGATTATTTTGGCCAGATTCTGATACTCTTCCGCGTTCATGCGCAGTATTACTATTTTACCATGATCGACCAAGTCGTCGAAACCCGGAAAGTTCAATTCCTCCTGCGGCGCGCAAAACGACCTCCTGATATCCGGATCAGTGGTAAATGTCGCCGTCATGCGGGTAACTTCGCTTTCGATGATATTGCGCACCCGCTCATCACTCTGTTCAAATTCGTAAGTGAAAAAATCCCGCACCGAGATATAGGTCTCCAGTTCCTCCGGACTGAGCAGGCCGGCCCGCTCTTTGCGCGCCAGCTGCGCCAAATGGCCCTGATATTCTTTCCTGCGGATCAGCCGGTCAATGTCCTCGAAAGTCACATACCCGCCATGCACCAGCCTGGCCAGCTTAATGGATTCCGCGATCATGAATTCCGCCTTGTCGAGCCAATAGGTATCATGGTTTTTACCAATACTGAAGGTCTCCAGAATGACCCTGAGCCGGTTGGCGAGCACCTGCGGGCGCAGCAGCGGCTTGTGCAGGGGATTGTAGCGGTACTGACCACCAATTTCAATAATGATCACGTCCTGCATCCGGCCAGTCGCGTTCTGCCCGGCCTCCGCCACGAATTGCAGCACTTGATCACAATAGTTGCCCTTGACATCCAGGATCAGAATCCCGGGTTTGCGCTCCGGATCATCCGGCCGGTAATGCAGAAATTGTCTGGTGTAGCTGTATAGCGCGCCATAAGTCTTGCCGGTGCCAGTAGTCCCGGTAACAATCAGGCCGGTACGCAGACTCTGTAGCCCAAGTCGGATTGGGACAGGTTGATCAATCAGAGCGGTCGACTTTTTCTGATGCTGCAACCCAATCAGCAACTCCAGCGGTTGTGCTTCTCTGGAGCGCGCTTCCACCTCGGCGAGCTGGTATCCAGAGTCTACGCATCCACCACTCGCCGCCGATGGCCGCCCAATTTTGCTGGCCAGCGGGTAGACGGCAATGTGATAGACAAAACGAGCGCACAGGTAAAAGAAGGCCCATGCCAGGCCCAGATATAGTCGCATGAAGAGCAAGTAGGCCTCAGGCGATGTGTAGATCGCCTTCAGTAAAACCGCCTGTTCTGGCGCTAACGAGACGGGTCCCGATAAGCCCTGCAAGATTGAGGCCTGCATTGATGTCCGCCCGACTATTTCCATGATAAAATCCAGCAACGGCCGCGTGCTCCAGCCCCACCAGTAGTATGATAGCATCGGCAAGACGATTGCCCCATGCGCCACAAAGCAAATGGAGGCGGTTATCAGAGCGAAACCACCCGGGGAGAACGCTAATCTGACCAAGTAATTGCGCATTAAGCGCAGCGTGTGCATTGGAATGTTCGCCTCCCATTCAGGGCTTCCATGTAGTGGCTATTTCACCATTTTTACCCTTTTCCCTGCCGCAGTCATCCTTCGCGCCGGTCGTGTATACAGTATTCAACATCGCATGCGGCAAGAAGGATTTTGCGGTATATTGTGGAATGGATAATGGCTATTATAATGGTTATAAGCCATAGTATGGGAGGAGCTGCAATGTTTAGCAATTTCGGAGAACTGGAGCGCTACTGCAAAGAACAAGGCGTCAAGATGATCGACTTCAAATTGATCGATTTGTCTGGCCGTTGGCGCCACATCACCATCCCAATCGAACGCCTCGCCCCTTCGCTAATGGAAGACGGTATTGGCTTTGATGGATCCAACTACGGATTTGCCTCTGTCGAATCGAGCGATATGGTGTTTGTTCCAGACCTTTCCACCGCGATGATGGATCCCTTCTGGGAAATGCCCACGCTCAGCCTGATTGGCGATGTGATCAGCTTGCATGATCACAAGCCTTTCACCCACTATCCACGCGCGATCGCCAAGGCTTCCGAGAAATATCTGGCCACCACCGGGATTGCCGATCGCTGCTTGCTCGGACCGGAGTTTGAATTCTATTTGTTTGACCGTGTCGCTTTTGATCTGCAGCCGCATTCAACCAGTATGCAGATTGAAACGGCGCAGGCCAGATGGACCTCCGGAGATAACTTCAACAACAACGGCTATCAGATTAATCATAAAGGCGGCTACCACATTACTCCGCCGATGGATACTTCCCACGATTACCGCAACGAAGTCACCCGTATGCTGGAAGAGCGCGGCGTGCCCATTAAGTATCATCATCACGAAGTAGGCGGTCCCGGCCAGCTGGAACTGGAAGTCGAGTCTGGTCCGTTGACTGTCATGGCCGACCGTTCCATGTTGATCAAGTACTTTATCCGTAACAGCGCTGCCGCTTGGGGCAAAACCGCGACCTTCCTGCCGAAACCGCTTTATGGCGAGGCTGGAAGCGGTATGCATGTTCATTTCTGGCTCTTCAAGGGTCAAGAACCGTTGTTCTTTGATCCGGCCGGTTACTCTTCACTGAGCAAAACTGCACTTTATTCGATCGGCGGTATTCTGAAACATACTCCGGCATTGCTCGGACTGACTAACCCCAGCACCAACTCCTACCGCCGCCTGATTCCGGGCTACGAAGCACCGGTCAGCATTTGTTATGCGACCAGTAACAGAAGTGCGGTTATCCGCGTGCCGGGCTATGCGAAGACCCCGGCCAACAAACGTTTTGAGTTCCGTTCATCCGACGCCACCTGTAACCCGTATCTGGCGTATGCCGGCATCCTGATGGCTGCGATCGACGGTATTAAGAATAAAATTGACCCGGTCGCCGAAGGATTCGGACCCTATGATATCAACATCTTCGAGCTCCCGCCGGCAGAACGTGACAAGATTAAATCGCTACCACACAATGTTGAAGAAGCTCTGAACGCTCTGGCAGCCGATCATGCCTTCCTGACCACAGGCGGCGTGTTCCCGGAGAAACTGATTGAGAAGTGGATTGAGACTAAACTCGCAGAGTCCCGCCAGATCGATGCCCGCCCGAATCCGTATGAAGTGGCGACGTATTACGATCTATAAGAGGCGCGGAAGATGCGCGAGGGCGCACAAAATGCACAAGTAAGCAAATGCCAAGTACGCACAAAACAAAAGGCCGTAGAGACATTCTCTGCGGCCTTTTCAACTCAAGAGACGCATTATGAATAGCATCCCGTCAGATGCACAGTAATTCATAGGCTTGATTGATCACATCTCTTAGTTCCAACAGCAGCACCCGGGTGCGCTTTCACTCCACACGTTCCATCCCTACCGCTCTCTCCTCCGCTAGATACTGCAGAAACAGCTCCAACTCTTCCAAGCGCTCCTTGGCGTTCTTTCTTGCTTGCGTTGTCAGAAAAACATCTGTACCGTCCAGTAAGCGCTTCTCCAGCATTGCCAGCGCATCGTCCAGACCGTTCGGCGAGCGCTTCATAGCTGACAATTCCCGGGCAAGACCGATCGCACCGATGCCGTCTAACAGATTGGCATCATGCAGCAGGGCGGCCTCATGACAGGCGCTGGTATTACCCAGCAAGATCTCGCGCAATGCGTCCGTCTTAAGAATCGGGAATCCTTCCTCAACGAGAAAAGCGATCACTGCCTCGACGGCAGCCTCAATTCTGTTGCTCCCATCTCCTCTGTCTGACAGGAACGGCTTGAAATCGTGCATCATTGCCGCGGCAAACACAACTTCCTCATCAAGCAACATGTTACAACCTAGTGCCAGAGTCATATGATAAACGCGAAAGCAATGTTCCTGACCATCCTTAAAATCGTAGTTTTCATTGTCGAACAACTCCAACAAACGATCTCGCCACATTTCCGGCACCCCCGCATTAACACTTTCGCTATGCGGTATTGTTTTCCTGCGCTGTAAGACCCAGGCGGTCGCGGAGCTCTAAACTAGCGCAGCACCAGGCGTATCGGCCTTGATCAACCGCCGGATTTACCGCAGCTGCTGCAGTCGCCACCGCACCGCCTCCAATACGGGTAAAGGAATGGCTGGTGCAACGTCGAATTCTATAGTTTTGACCACCGAATAAAGTGTCAGGATCTAAGAAAGGGATGACTTCCTTTTGGAATTTAGTGAGTATTTCACATCGTTGCTTAACAACCGATCATCCAGTAAATTTATGGCTACCCTTGATACGGCTCAGACCCCCAATATCATACCGGTTTTTTCACTGGAAAGCTGGGATCGCAGCACTGCCATCTTTGGCGAGTACCTAATGTGGAAAAGCAAACGCAATTTGCAAACTGTTCCGCGGGCTGGCCTTTTGGCGGTCCTGGACAGAACTCAATGCGGTATGGCCATTTGTGACTTTGATGGATTTGAGGAGTCCGGCCAGTATATGGAAGCGCTCCAAAAAAACAGCATTCCAGTCTGTAGCAACAGCGCAGACTGGCAAGGTTACCGTAATGCCGGACGCCTTAACTATGTCAAGTCCTGGACAATGACCCTAACTAACGGATCGAAATATCTTAAGAAACTGATTCAGCTCAGGCTTTGCCATTCCAGAAGCAGCAAAGCGGCGACGGCCATGCCAATTTCTGTATTTCGCCGCCTGAATAAGTCCGATTCAATCAAGACACTGGCATTTGTGGGAGGAGACGGGTATCCGTTAGCTTTTCCCGCCTTTCCGATGATCGCACCCGATCGCCGGACCATTTTATTTTCGCTTTCCCATCTGCCCACGCGCCCTGCTGATGGGCAGTCTGTTGCGGTCTGCGTTCTGTCTGCTGACAATGTGGCTTACCAGCTCAAAGGGAAGTTCCACCCACTCAGAAACAGCCGCGGCCTGATAGAAATTAGTGAGGTTTTTACGGCTTGTCCCCCTCTGTGCGGAGAAAAAATCGGCGGCTGAGTCAGCTAGGCATGCGGGTGTCGGGAATTGAGTGCTGCCTATCGCTCGGAGGCGCTCGGGTGCCTACGTGCATTGACTTTCGTCCCAATAAAGGTTATAAATAAAGCAGAAGCTTCTTTAATAAAATATGAAAAGCGAAGGCAGGTGAGGATAAATGGAAGGTGACCCCGGCAGTAGTCGAAAATGCACTCATTTATTAACATTGCGGGCAAATTCACGCCATTTTCCGAGCCGCTTGCGAGACATGTTTTTGAAATACCGGACTAAAACCGGTTATTAAACTATGTCTTAATAACGAATCTTTAAGTGCTGATTTTGCCCGCAACATTGAAAGGAGTCGATCCAAATGTTGCGGGTATTTCTTTCTGTCAATGACGACCTTACTCAGGTTGATGACATCTGCACCAAAGGGACTTGGATTTCGCTGGTTAACCCTTCAGAAGAAGAACTTGAAACCGTCCGCAAAGCTACCGGAGCCGATCCGGATTTTCTGAAAGCACCCCTTGACCCGGAAGAGCGCTCCCGAATCGAATCAGATGAGGGACAGGTGCTTATCATTATCAATGTTCCCATTATGCTGAACGACAGTTCAACAGTGCTCTATGATACGATCCCATTTGGTATCATTGTTACCAATGACAATTTTATTACTGTCTGTCTCAAACAAAACCCATTATTAGATGAACTCGTCGAAACCAGACTGCGCGGCTTAAATACCAAAAAACGCACCCGTTTCTTACTGCAATTGCTTTTCAAGACCGCCACCCAATATCTGAGGGATTTACGTCAGATTGATAAACAAACCGACGAAGTCGAGAAAAAGCTGCATCGTTCGATGAAAAACGAAGAACTCATTAAGCTATTGAGTTTAGAGAAGAGTCTTGTCTATTTCAACACCTCTCTGCGATCCAACGAGTATGTCATGGAAAAACTGCTTCGTTCGCGGCTGATGAGGATTGATCCTGAGGCAATCGAAACCTCACAGGTATTACAAATGTATCCGGATGATGAAGAGTTGTTGGAGGATGTCATTATTGAAAATAAGCAGGCCATGGAAATGTGTCAGATTCACAGTGACATCTTGAGCAGCATGATGGATGCTTTTGCGTCTGTCATATCAAACAATGTTAACATCGTGATGAAGTTCCTGACCTCTGTCACGATCGTACTTTCCATCCCCACCATGGTTTCCAGCTTTTTTGGCATGAATGTACCTTTACCGTTTGACAAAACACCGTTTGCTTTTAGCATCATTATGTTGATCTCGTTTGGCATTTCAGGCACGGTTGCCTATCTCATGGCCAGGCGGAAGATGTTCTGAAGTCACAAGGCTGAAATCAAGAGCTGCCTCGAATAGGTCAGCAGCTTAATCACACTGACACAAGCCCGCTCTATTGCTGAGCGGGCTTGTGCGATGGATAAAAGGGATAGGGAGTATCGTAGAAAGGACCGGGCCGCGGCCCCTACAATCAACGTGCTGCAACTGGATCAGAAGACGGCAAACGGACTCATCCATGTCCGCTTTTTGGGTTCTTATTGCCGCAGCCCCGCCTGCGGCAATAGGATCCGAATACATACGAAGACTTTGCGCTATTGGCCTGCTATCACCACCTTCAGTAACGCTTCGGTCAGATCGGTGCAACTGTCTGCTTTACGAAAACTAGTAGGAACTATATCATCGGCAACAGCGGCCGCGGTTTTGCTAAGACCCATGATGCGTTCCGCAATCCCTAAAGCCATGTGCCGGTCTCCTGAGAGTTCACGAAACTCCAATAGTGTTCCGTGCGATTGTGCACGAATGACATAGGGCGCAATTGCATTAGCCGCAATATCGACGGCCGCCAGAGGCAGCCTGTTGTTCCAGCGCTTAGTAGCGATCGCACTGATTGGCAGTTCATTTCTGAGCGCCGGCAACAACTGCTTGAGCACCGCTACGCCGGATTCAGTCAGCATCAGGACTGGCATACGGTAGAGCGCATCTTGGGGAATTAACCGCACGGTTGCTCTTACTTCCCGAGCCAAAACCTCCAGGAGCGCCACTTCCGCAGCATCAGGAGCGTCAGAATTTTGGCTGCTGGCATTAGAGACGCCAGCATCGTCAGCAAACAGCGGGCCCGCGCAATTGCCGGCGAGGTACTCCGCAATAATCCAATCTGCTAATACCGTGCGAATCGCGAATGACGGATCTATTTCCGCGAACCGGCAATTATCATCCCTAATCCGGATCACCTTTTCCATTATGGCGCTGCCACGCTCCGGAGCAAACACCGCATAGGCCAGCCAGCTCTCCTGTTCAAAAAATGGCATCAGGCTGCGTGCCTCCGCCGGCGCGGGATTGACGATCGACGCCACCAGCACCACGGCAATTGCCATCGCCATTGCTAAAAGCACAAGCCCCCCTCTGTAATGCCGGTCGACTGCCTTTCCTGGCATTTGGCTCATTACATTTTGCCTCCTCATCTCACCGAACTCTGCTTCCAAAGAACCCGACCAGAATATCAAACGGTATTTTTTCCAACAGTATAATTTTGATCAGCTTACCGGGATTAACGATGATTACTGTTCCTTCCTGAGCAGCCTGTTCAGCTAGCACCCGGGCAACCGCATCCAAACCGCCGCCTGTACCGTTGACCAAAACTTGCATCGCCGGGTTTGTTTCCGAGGCTTTCGTCAAAGCAACCTCTGGGATTACTGCCTGCTGCCCTGAAAATACCCTGCCAAATTCGGCCAAAACACCGGCAAAAAAGGCGGGAATCAGTTTCCTGGCTGCGGCGTTAATGCGCCGATCAGCCAATCCGGCTTGTCCGGAAGCATCGTAGACTAAACCACTAATTTTAATCTCAGCATTACCACAAATCAGCCATTCAACGTTAATGCCGATCCGCCCGGCTTTATAGTCTGCTGCGGCTGTACCTAGCAGGACGGCCCCAGCCGGTATTACGACCATCTCCCGCGACACCACATCCCGCTTTACTAACATGAATACTTTTGCTGGCGCACCGGAAATAATGCCTGTTATCAATTCAGCGTCAATCGTCGTCCCAATTTGCAGTCCAGTGATCTGTTGGGCTTTTACAGAATCGCGGCTTTGGATCGCCTGGTCATCCAAGCGTCTGTAAGCCACGCCGCTTCCTTTGACCAAGCCCAGATCACGCGCGGCTTCTTGCACCGTTTCCTTAGACAAACTAAGGGCTCCCGGATCAAATGACAGGCTACTGCTATTTAGATTGGCATACGGAACAGCGTAATTGGTGGTCGTCACCGCAGTATTTTCCGAGCTCCCGCTCGCCGCCGGCGCGGTGGCGGCGGCCGCTTTTTTCCCAACAGCCGGGAAATGAGGGACGGGCGCGGCCGGTGCCGTCGATGGGATTGGCGCAGCCGCTGATGCAACCGGCGGAGCTGGTGAGCCCAGTCGCGCGGCAAGCATTGCCACCGAGGCCTTCCCCGGAGAAGCTTTCTGGCCGTCTCCCTGCGCTTTCATAGCTTCCGCCGCTTTCTGAGGCTCCGGACTACCTTCTACCAGATCCCAAATCTCCTTATTAACGGGTAGAATGCGTTCGCCCGCCTTTACAAATGTCTCGTTTTCCATCACCAATTCGGCCTTGGCCTGAGAGCGGCGCACATCGCCGACCTCCACGCAGACCAGCAGTGCTATCCCCAGAATTACAGCGGCAGCGATCCAAACTTCCTGTCGCAATTTTCGAATTCCCAGAGCCGGATTTATTCGAAAAAACAGACTGCGCATTACTGCACCCCTCTTTCCAGGAAACGCTGTATTTCCAGGTAATCAAAATGGCCGGGCACTTCTACAGCTTTTCCGGTGGACTCGTCTACAAACGGATCAATCCATACCCGGAACTTGCGCAATGGGACAAAAAGATCATTGGGCTCATAATGCACCCCGGTTGTCCCGCTGACCTGTACGTAGAGCTTTTCGCCGTTCCATGGATGGCAAATGCTGAATCGATCTGCCAGGCTAGTCCCAGCCAGTACAATGAAATAATCCCGATAAGCGCGACTGAACATTTCTTCTTTCGTGAGCGCATCCGTAATGACGGCAATACGCTGGCAGCCCAAAACAGTAATGTCACGTTCATCGAGCGGCCTCAGAGTATTGAAAATGCGCCACCAGATCACGGAATAATCTTTGCGCGTATCACGCATTAGGCGCACAAAAGCCATTTTGAGTGTTCCTGCGGCCGTCTCTTGATAGTAGAGATTATTGATATCTGTAATGAAGCATCCGTCATGCTCAATTCCTTTGTTAATCGTTTCGAGCACCGCCCGAAAATCAAATCCTCTTTCAGGGTCAATCATCGTGATCACGTAATCAGGAATAACAGTGCTGTCTTCATTGAGCTCAAAGACATAACGCTTTTGGCTGCCAATACCGGCAATCAGGTTTGTGCTGGCTCCAGCCAAAAAAGGTTTAATGATCACACGACGTCCAACCACCTCAATGCCAAAGGCATTGAGATCGCCGCAATAGACTTCATCCAGGACGGACGGGAACTCCAATACCGATATGTAGCCCAGACGCGTTTTAATCGGAAAAACCTTTTCGGCGTTTAGAACATACCGCATCGTAGCTTGCTCCGGTTTGGCAGCGACGGCTGCCGCTCCGCCAACCACGATCGCTATTAAAAAAGCCAGACAAAGGATCCAGGCCTGTTTTTTCACGAAGCCACCTCCTCTTCCACTAAACGCGTTACAATTAGACCCCAGACGTTCTCTTCACTAATACGGGTTTCCGCTACTGACACAGAAAATCCGACGCGACGCCGGGCATCTGTAGTGCGCCCGCGCAAATGCTTGATACCGCTGGCATGCCAGTCATTACCGCTCAGATACGTCAGCTTGTCCAGGATCAGCGTGCAAGAGAGCTTCTCATTTTCAATGCAAGCGGCCAGCTGCGTATCAAAGGTGCGTACCAGCTTACTGCCAAGATCGGCAGACAATAGGCGGGAAGCTCTGCTATGAGCAGACGCAGCTGTTATGTAATCCCAGTTATATAAAGTCAGCAACATTTCGCTTATGAACCCCTCCGTCGGATTCTCGCCAGCTGCTTGCGCCAGCAGGGATCTGGATCCGTCTCCATCCACCGCCACAATAATCTGCCGCCTGCCAGCCAGCAAGATGATGGCCAGTACTGCCAGCAGCAAGGCTGCCGTCAGAATCAAGCAGACCAACCGCATGACATTCAGATCCTTCTCCAGGTTAGCCCAACGATGGTAATACTGCCTTTCCTCAGCCATTGCTGTCGCGCCCCTCCACCTTCCATTTATTACCGGAAAAGCCCAATTCCCCGAATGATCTTGCCTAACACGGTGGGAATCATCAGGATCATCAGCACCAGCACAATACACTGGAAAAAGTACCATCTGGGTCCCAACATATCCGCCGCAGCGCCTTCAGCAGTCCCAATGACGTCAATTCTGGCGGCCACAAAGGCTAGTTGAATCTTTACGAGCAGCCCCATCCATATTGGCCAGGATGCCACATTGATAAGGTGTTCCAGCCATCCCGCTGCCAACCGGCGCGTTTTTTCATACACGTAAAACCCAATAAACAGCGGTCCGATGGCCCGCAGTGCAACCAGATAGACATCCCGCAGGAATCTAATGGCATAGAACACGCCCTGCGTCACGAAAGCTGCAAATTCACCCAGCATGGCGTTAATTGGCGCCCTCAGCAGTGAACCGACGGCATTAGCGATCCCTTTTATTGATGGCTTTTCCGCTGCCCGGACGATTAGCTGTACTTCCATGTCGAGAAACATTTTTCCAATCTGATAGATAAAACTCTCACCTTGAATTTTGCTGCCGACATAATCGCAGAGGTTCACAAACTCATCGAAAATTTGAGCATAGCTGGCGGCCACGATAAATACCAGCGTGAAGCGCCCGATCACCGCGAGATATTTCGGCCGTTCCCCCAGGGCGGCATGCTTCAGAAAACGATCATAAATGGCCCACAGAAAGAACAGTATTGCGATTACTCTGGTGATGTTCAGCATTTCGGCAAACCCCTCGGCCGCTTTACAAACCGATTGATATCCCGGAACTTGGAGCGCTTCTACCATAGCATCCAGTTCCGCATTGCTCTCCAGTGCTGTCGGCATGCGCCTCCACACCCCGCTTTGCGCCTGAGACAGTGCCCTCCAACTTAATCTGCGCCAGCAATGGCACCGACAAGCACCGTTAATAGTCTGTTTTGATCGTTCAGGTTTTGCAGCATTTTCACTAGCGCGGCGTGGTTCATCAATTCCACCTGTGTATTGAGCTGCATGGCCCGCATTAGTCCGGCCTCCGGATCCTGATTAATCTTTGCCAATTCTGCGCCCAAATTGACATTGGCCTCCGTCGCATATTCTACATAGGCCGGCATGCTATTGCCACGCTGGTATTCCACCAGCTCGCCATTTTCGTCCACAACACTATCAGCATATCTTTCCGTCATAACCTCCAAAATCTGGGCACGGCCTTTCGCCGCGATGCGCGACTGTTCAGCCAACTTGCGGGCATAGTCCGCCGCACTGGAGGCATCAATAGGTTCATAGGCCGGATTTAAATACTTAAAGTCATTGATTGTCTTTTTAGTGGTTTTCATAGTCAATTCCAACTGATCAATTAGTCCCGTCAAGCTTGGATTCCCAACCATCCGGCCAAGACCATCCCAATCACCGGCTTCGATCATGCGCCTAATCAATTGGATTTGTTGGAGATGATATTCCAACTGCTGAATCGACCTTTGCGCTTCTTCCAGCTCCAGGCCGAGCGGGATCCTGTAGACCGGCACCGGTAAAATCTCCGGAATAGAGCTTGCCGCCACATTACCCAGTGAGCATCCCAGTGCAAATCCAACCAGACACACCGCGATCCACCTGGCCGTATGCCCGAATTTTACAGCCATGAATTCACCCGCCCCGTTTCACTTTGATAAGCAATTTCTTTGACAGACTCCCACAGTGTATCCGCCGCATGATCGGTCGCTACGCCATCAGCTTTGCCATCGACCGCCGTGCCAGCCGCCGTGCCAATCGCCGCATCAGCCCCCACTCTGGCGATCACCTGCGCAAGCTTTTCCCGGTCTGCCCAATCCGAGCTGGCAATCCAATATTCCAAAGGAGTCGGTTTCACCCGCGCCACGAAAGTCTCTACACCCTTGACCAAAACCTCTGCGTATTCGCCTTTTACCTGGTCAAGTTGTCTGATTAACTCCATTTCACGATCATTCAGGTTAAGTGCCGACCTAATTTCGCTATCATTAATCGCGGAAGAAAGCTTCAGGATAAAGAGTGTCCCGGTATTGGCCAGAATGCCAGCGTGATGGCGCGTCAGCTTGAAATCCGAAATATCCTGCGATACTGACATGATGCCGGCACCATATTTCCGCAAGGTGCGATACAGCTCGGAAATGAGTCGACCGCCGGTTTCATCTCCAAGCAAAGCCCAGACTTCATCAAAGATAATCATCTTTTTGCATCCCGGATTAGCCTGACATGCTGACCAAATCATCTCGGTGATGTAAAACAGGAAAATGCGCGTTATTTCAGGATAATTTTCCAGGTCTTTCAGATCAATGGCAGCGATCGAAGCATTTACCTTCAGGCAGGTTCGAGTATTGTTTAGCAGCCGGCCATGCAACCCCGATGTCCATCTTTCCAAATGCCGGGACATCCTCAACCCAATTTCCCGATAGGTTGCGTTGTCATACTCCGCCTCTCGTAAAGCTGCGGCTACACTTCCTATGGTAAGAACCTCTTGCCGTTCGCGAGCTTTGTCCAGGGCCAGGCCGATCACAATTTTCTCATCATTTTGCGTGGTGCGGCCTTCTTCGCGCACCATTTCGCCAATAACTGCCTGCAGATAAGCTTTTTTCTCCTCGAAAGGTTCAACATCAAGCGGATTGATCGCGCAGTCGCGTTTTCCGGACACCTGAATAGCACTGCCGCCGAAAATTTGAGCAAATCTGCTGTATGATCCGCCTTTATCAATAAAGATCAATTTGGCGTCCGGGTATGTAGAAAGCAACTGCATACACAGGTTTTGCACTAAGAATGACTTACCGCCACCGGAGGCTCCAAAGACCAACGCGTTGTAATTAGGTAGATCTGCTCGAAAGGGATCATAGCGGCACACTGTCTGTTCACGGGTTTCAAAGAGTACCGCCGGGTTGCCGCGACCCCGATAGGGTAGAAAGACCGGAAGTAAATCTGCCAGATTACGTGTCAGCATGCGGTGGAAGCGGTAATCACCTGCACCGGTACCACTTCCGGGCAGTGCCGAAAGCCAGAGCTGCAGATTGGCGGCTGTCTCACTAAGCCCTTCCGCTCCGCTTAACGCGCTGAAGGCCATTTTGACCTCTCTGGTGGTCAACTCCAGTTGTGCGGGTGATAGTTCACCCAAAATCAAAACCCACTCGCCGAGAAAGATCTGCTCATCACCCACAATCAGTTCCCGTTCAAGCTCTAGCGCTTCCTGAACAGCCACATCCGCTTTCAGATTGTGGTTTTTTTCCAGGTTCAAGGCCTCTGCCAGATTACGTCTGATCTTGACCCGTGAGAGTTCTTTGCCTTTGGGTATCTTTGAAAACCTGACCGACATCCAAAGTGGATGCCTTAAGGCTGTCAGCGCTTGAATCATCGCCGGAAATGTCTCATCCGGAATGCGGCGCATGGTAACTGCTCGCACGTAGGTGCCGCCAATTTTCAAATAACGCCATTCCTTGCTGATGTCAAACGCCGGAAGATCTTCAATGGCATGGGCGTTGATGGAAGAGAGCACCGGCGCATGATCGTCCGGATTAAGGTAGTAGCGCAGCAAAGCGGTAATCTGGCCATGATGTAGTCGGCGTGGATCAAGTCCCGTCTTTTTTAGGGCCACCCTGACAGTCTCTTCGATTCCGGCTGCCAGCGCACGGCCGGCTTGATGTCTTTGAGAATAGCGATCTGTAATGGCTTCCGGATTAAAAACGCCTAATAAGGAACGCCTTAAGAAACCACCCGCTCTAGCCTTGGCGGACTGCTCATCTGGTATGACACAGACTGCGAAAAGGTAGGCTCTTATTTCAAAGACACTCCGGTTTGCAAAAGCGTCCCGCCACATGTTTTCCCTGACGGTCGTCAAAATGTTGATCACATTAGTGCGAGCATTAGCGCGTTCATTGACGCGGGCATTAGCGCGATTGTCGACTTGCCCGCTGCTACTGCCACCGCTGCCTCCCTCCCCGCGGCCTCTAACGCTACCAGCGCCACCTTCCCCAAATGGCTGATTACTGCGCACATAACAAATCTGATAGGTCACCGCATCGCCCGGAACTGAGTTTAGCAATAAGTGCAAATTGTGGTGCAGGCCGTTCAGTTCTTCCGCAGTTTTTGCTTCAACGCAAAAGCCGGCTAGTTCAAATCCGAATGCAATGCTCCCGTTTTTTAGAAAGATCAGATTGTCGCTAATTTGTTCATAAGGCAGTAAATCAGCAACAGTTTTTAGCTCATCGCCACGCACGCTTCATCCCGCCTTTTCCCGCTACGCCGCGCCATTTTCATCAAGCCCTCTGAATGCTGGAAAGATATTTTGTTCCGCCAGCCACCGGCCACAGTGGCTTAGAAAACCGCTGGCACAGCACTGCCGCAATACGGTCATCAGCACATAAGTGACGCCGCCGGTAATCAAAGCTGGTATTAGGCCAAAACATGCTTCGCAGATCAGGAACAAAACAAAGACCATGGCGCAATCAGTCAATTCCAGTCCAAGCACCAGATCACCCTGATTGATGTTGCGAGCTGTTTTGCGGCGGATCAGTTGTCCACTCATTTCTTGGCCGCCACCACCAATTGCTCGGTCGCTCGTTGTTTGTATGCTCATTGTTTGGTATCCCAAATCGTGTTGACTATGACTGCAGCCAGCGCCAGTACTACACAACCGATTAGCACCGTTTTAAACTTCCGCTTGCCTTCTTCATTTGGGCTGAAAATCAAGCCAGCCGCGCCTGCCACCGCGCCCAGGATTCCAATACCGCGGCCCAAGCTAATGGCCAGATTAACATAGGTCATTAAGTGAGTTTCCAGTTCCGACCCCGCTGCGAGGGTTATCAGCGAGCTGAGCAGCCAAAATCCTACTATTAAGCCGAGGCACATGGTTTTCTTGATCATTTAAAAAGCCACCCCTAATATAACCTTGTCGACTTCATACTTCACCCGGAGCTCAGCGTTTTTTCCAAGCGCCCAGCGGGCATTCTCATAAGCGGAACAGGTATGATTCGCCGCCAGCAAAGCTAACGCCACCCAATTTACTTTTAAGACTGAATAGGTATCTCCGTTATTGACAGTCTCGGTCCTTCGGAAAAGGAAGATGAAGGCACCAATCTCCACGGCAATATGAACCGTTCCCTGCCATATTAACCCCCTCCTTAGCTGAAATAGGCCTGGAACCGCGAAACCCTGCCAACCTGCCGTCCAGGCGTCCTCCTCTTCGTCGACAAATGCCGCCAGGCGATCATAGCTTTCCATTTCGGATATTTCGGGTGTTGTTATCGATGCCATTGTTTCTGGAGATGTTAGCATTAGGAAGAGGAGGGCACACAAAACTGTGATTGCTATACGCATTTGACATCACCTCCGGTTCGGTTCGTTATCCATATATTAACAGTTCAAGGAATTGCTGTCAATATATAACATGTAAAAATTTAGTAATTTTACTATTGCCATCCATTCCGTCCTCGATTAGAATTTTACATATAGCGATAAAAAGTCAGGGGGTTTGGCGCATGTCGGATATCGGTCTAGTCATCCTCATTTTGCTATTGGCGGTTCTGACCGCTGCTCCTCATGTAACGTCGCATCCGCTATACCTCTTGTATCTGGCCATGCCGCTCTACATCCGCATTTCCCTACCCCTTTTCGCCGTAACAGTCGTCTGTGCGATTTCGGCCTATTTGATTCGCTTTGTCAGCCAGGATTGGGCTGGGGTAAAAATTGAGTATGAAGAGCGCAAATTACGAAGACGACATGCGCCAGAGGAATAGCAGCAGTTGCTTTTAACTTTTTTAGACTATAAAATGAGGTTGGTGCTTTGCTGATTGCCGTCCGATTTTGGCAAGCACTACGGGATTAATGTCATTCCCCTTACCGTAATTTTTGGCGACAAAGAATATCGCGATGGCATTGACATCACCGCCAACCAGGTTTATGAGCGGATTGTCGATGAACCGCGCAGAACCGCCACCCCTGCTCCCAAACTGATCAAAGATACACTTGACCGCCTTGTGGAGGAAGGCTATACTCATATCATTGCTTTGCATTTTGCCTCCGTTTTGAGCGGGACTTATCGGTTGGTTGACGCGATCGCCAAAGAAATCAAAGGCGCGGTACACACTGGTCCAGGTCTCCTCGGAGTAGCTTATTATCAGGAAGCTTGATAATCGGCTTTGTCTGCTTTGTTAGCCTATTTGTGTCCGATAACGGCTTTCAATGCAACCTTTCCGGTTAAACAGCAATCATACAGACAGAATATACTAGATACCGGAAGGAGAATAATTTTTGCAAAAAATAGCCTTGATCACTGACAGCGCCTGCGATCTTGACCGTGCTGACATTGAGCGCCATCGTATCAGAGTAATCCCGCTCACTCTCATTTTCAGCGACGGCGAATACCGTGACGGCATCGATATTACTCATGAGGAAGTCTACCAGCGGATGTCGCAGGATCTTCCGAAAACATCACTGCCTGCTCCCGGTCTAATTCGCGAAACGATCGATGCCTTAATCAAAGATGGATTCACGCATATACTGGCCATCCATTTGTCGAGCGGGTTGAGTGGTACATTCGAGTTGGTATACTCTATCGCCGCCGAGTACAGCAATGTGCGGATTGAGGTTATTGACAGCAAAATCCTGTCGATGGGATTGGGATTCATCGTCCGTCAGGCGGCCCGATGGATTGAGTGCGGACTTGAATTCGATACAATTGTGCGCAAAGTACGGGACATGCAGCCAACGGTTAAGGGGTTTTTTACGCTCAAGACTTTGGAGTATTTGAAAAAAGGCGGCCGCATTGGAGCTGTTCAGGCAGCCATTGGCGAAATCCTAGATCTCAAGCCGATCATTGCCGTCAATGAGCACGGCAAATATATCTCCCATGCCAAAACCCGCGGACGCAAACAAGCTCTTGACAAAGTGTATGACATTGCCCTTGATTTTCTCAGTCGCGGAAAGGCTTCCATTGCTGTATTACAGGGTGACGCTCGCGGAGAAGCCATGGTACTGATGGAACGTATTCGTAATGCGCCCAATTTGATGGAACTAATCTTACGCCCAATTAGCCCAGCCCTTGTAGTGCATACTGGCCCAGGCTTAATCGGATTAGTAGTGTGTCCGCATATCGCAGATTGAAGCATGCTTGTCTGAGACTCCCTGCTTAAGACAAAAGATTTGTTGAATCGCCCTGTTTATTTTAAATAAAAATAAGCAGGGCGGTTATGTTTTGGTGATACTGCGCGGACGGTGCCGAGCAGCGCCAAAAAGCGGTTTTATTGACAAAATTACTTTTGTCCAATAGAATGAAACTGAACGCATGAAGCTTAGCACCTGTTCTCCAGGTTTTTGACATTACTTAAGTATGCTACTTCAAGGAGATGTTGCTCTGTGAAAGACGTAATGGTAGTCAGCGATCTCGAAGCCATCAAAACGCTGTCCGATCCCTTACGACTGAAAATCTTGGAATTGCTTATTGATCATCAAGCTACTGCCAAACAAGTCTCCCTGAGTGTGGGCTTGAGTTCGGCCAATGTCCATTATCATGTCAAAGAGCTGGAAAAGCAGGGCTTGATCGAAATAGTTGAAACGGTTGAAAAGGGTGGCATACTTGAGAAATACTACCGTGCCATCGCCAACAACTACTTCATCGACCACAGCCTCGGCAAGCATAAGATGGGCTCCTCAGCCTTGGATGCTTTTAACCGCGAAATTATGCGCCACCGCCGGGACGAGAAACTGCAAATCAATCTGGAACGCCTCTCCGATCGCATCGCCAATTACGGTTTAAGCATCAAACCCGGTGAAATAGTGTTAATCTCCGGCGGATTTCATCAGCAGGAAATGATTGAGCATATGTATGCTGCGGTAGTCAATGCCGGTGGCCGTCCATTTGTGACTGTTACCTCGGATCTGATGGAACTCGTGAACATTGGTGCCCTGACTCATGACGGGCAGGCGCAGAGCGATCCCTTTTATAACTGGCTACAGGACATCAAAGTGCTAATTAAGTTTGATGAATTGGTCGATCCGTCATTGTTTGCGAGTATTGAAACCGAGCAAATCGACCAGATCGCCAGAGAAAACCGCGTGTTTGACATGCGTATGGACGAGCTGGGCGTCCGTAGATTGAATGTCAGCTATCCTACTCGCAAGAAATCCGAAGTGCAGCATATTGATTTTGAGTTGTTGTATGATACTTACTGGAATGCCCTTAACATTGACTATGCTGAGATTCGTAAGATCGGCCGCAAACTCCGGGAACGTATCAGCAACGCCGAAAACGTCACCATTACCGGTCCTTTCACCAACATCTCATTTAAGCTGGTCAATCGCACTCCTTGGGTGGATGACGGCGTTATTTCGCGCAACGACTTGGCGGGCGGCCAGTTTTTGACCACCCTGCCAGCCGGGCAGATTTGCATCGCGCCTCTCGAGGGTTCCGCCAACGGCAAGGTGCTGTTCCATTCAGCCACATACAGCGGACAGGTCTTGAGCAACATTATGATGGAATTTAAAGACGGCGAAGTCATGAGTATTACCGCCGAAAAAGAAGAAACCGCCAAATATGTACGCGACTTGCTTTTTATGCCCGTCGATGACGATCGTCGCAAGCTGGGTGTCTTTTCTATGGGCTTTAACCCCGCCATTAAGACACCGCTCGGCAGTTCCCTGATTGATCACAAGTTGTACGGAGCAGCTCGCTTGGTAATGGGTGCCAATGACCGCTTTGGCGGTACCAATATTTCTGCCATCACATGGAGTTTCCTTCTGCTTGGTTGCCGTGTCGAGCTGGATGGCAAAGTGCTTTTGGATCAAGGGCAATTCATATTGGATGATAATCCCTCATGAACCTAAAGCCTTGGCTGGGATACGCCCAAAGGGCCTTATGTGAACGCCACATTCCTGAAGAAGCCTTTGCCTCTGCAATTGCTAATCTTGCGGAGAGTTGGATTGGGCAGCCGAATGATGCTTCTTCTGCCCCAGCCCTGGCTCTGTTTCCTCCGGATGATATCCCCCTTTCTGAGGCCATTCTGCATTTGTCCGCGCTGCAACCCCAACAGCAAGCTCTCAAAAAGAACTCCGGCCAATACTTTACCCCGCTTAGTCTGGCCGAGAATTTGCTTAATGCGAGCGTGCGCAAATCTAATGGCACTGTACGCGCGGAGTCCTGCGGCAAAGGACTTACCTTCCTTGATCCCGCCTGTGGATCAGGGGTTTTTTTATATGTTGCGGCGCGCATGGCCGCTCAGGTTACTCCATCGTCCGGTCTTGACACTACTCGAAAGCGTGCCACATTTGTCAATGACTGCCTGTTTGGTATTGAGAAGGATCCGCAGGTCGCCCGGCTGGCCAGGGCGACGCTAACCGCGTGGATTTTGGAAGGAGCGGGGGTTGCGGAGGGGGTAGGGGTCGGGGCTGGTATCAGGGCTGAGGCTGAGGCTGAGGCCCGATTAGGTGTGCACGCAACTTTCCTCGCAGAAGCGGCCCAAATAACCACCGCCAAGATCCTTTGCGACGATGCCCTGCTGGGGAATGCCTGGCGCAGCAGCCATTTTGATTGCGTGGTGGGCAATCCTCCATTTCTCGGTGTCCGAAGGGGGCGCATTCCGGTTTCTGAGAAGGCCGCCTTACAGCACCGTTTCAAGACCGCACAGGGACAATTCGATCTTTATGCCCTTTTTGTGGAAGACGCCCTGACCCGCATTAATGAAGGCGGGTTTATTGCGTTCGTTTTGCCGCGTCCACTTTTGTCAAACCATTACTCCGCACTGCTGCGCAATTTGCTTGCCCGGGAGACAACTGTCCACAATATTCTGGACTTTGGCAAGCCTTTTCAGGCTGGCGTTGAAATTATTGGGTTGGTTGCTTCAGGAAATTCTGCCGTCTCCACTGTAACCAAACCCGAGACAGCGATAAGTTCTCCGAGCGCAGGATCTGCGAACGCGGGTTCTACAGGCCACGCCGGCATCCGGGAGCAGCAGGCACTGCCTGTCATGCTTTTCCACACACCCGAAAATGGTCTGGCAAATCTTGTCGAGCGTTTATCGGTAGAGTTTCCTCTTCTCGGAGACTTGACAGTCTCTTGGCGAGGATTAGAGTTCGGTAAAAAAGATGCCGCCATCATAAAATCCCGTATATCTGCCGGCGCATTACCAATTCTGCAGGGCAGTGATGTGCAGCGCTATGCCATCAAAACCCCGACCCGTTTTTACTCCCCAGCAGAAGAATCCACTATGGGTGGTATGCAGAAAAGGCGCACCTTCTCAAGCAAATTCCCGGCCGGAAAACTGCTTGTCAGGCGGGTTTTCCCAGGTCTGGCAGCCGCCTACGATCCTGATCCCAACCTAACGTTGAATACAATCTACGTCTTAATGGCCCGACCGGAATACGCGAAAGCGCCTCATTTCTCGTATTTGCACTGGTTCCTGCTCGGGGTAATCAATTCAGGCATCGCTTCCTTCTGGTTTAGAAACGCTTTTGTCTTCCAGGAGAACCTCTTTCCTTATGTACGCCTGAGCCAGCTGCGCCGCCTGCCCTGCCCGCCCCCTGATCATCCCTATGCCTCACAATTGGCCGAATTAGCGCACACCTTATCGCTGGCGCATCAAAAAAGCAGCGCCCCTGGTTACGAAGCGCTGCAGCAGACAGAACAACATCTGGAGATTTTACTAGCGGACATGCTGGGACTATCTGAACCCGAACGTAAGATGATCCAATTAAGTCTGTCCCAAATCGGATCAAAATGAGCCAATTGGTGACTTGCTTTATTTAACTGTGCCGACGCCGCCGAGGTTCTCAATTACTGTGCCGAAACGTTTAGAAAAGGCTTGCATGTCACGGATTACGCGGGCGCTGTTCTCCGCATCGTGCAATCTGGTGCGAAACTGGACGATGCGGTTTTCAACCAATACCGGATAAAACCGCAGCCCAGTCACTGCCTTATTTTCAATGGTAAACTCAAAAACGGCGCTATCTTTGACCTTATTGGAGGAGTAAGTGCCAAATAAAAAGTTGCCTAGACTGTAAGCGATGTACTTTCCCTTATATACTTGAATACCCTGCAAAACATGGGGGTGGTGCCCGATTACGATGTCAGCCCCGTTATCAACGGCCATTTTGGCATAGTCGATCTGATACTGCTTCGGATCATTATAAAGCTCGCCACTCCAATGAAAAGAGACCACCACGATGTCAGCTTGTTTGGCAGCAGCTGCGACATCAGCCTTGATGTAATTTGGATATCCCGGTGCCGTTCCCGGACGCGTAGTGCCGGCGTAAAACTCGGTTGGATACGTGTTTGAAAAGGAAAGGAATGCGAAACGTACGTCTTTAACGGTCAAATAGGCACAACGGCGCGCATCCGCCAGATTCATCCCGGCACCGGAATGAGCGATCCCTTGATCCTTAAGTACCTGTAGCGTTTCCTGCAGCGCCAGCGGACCAAAGTCCATCATATGATTATTGGCCAGACTGACGTAGTCATAACCAGCCGCCACAAGCTCAGCAGCCATGCGCGGATTAGCTCGCAATGTATATTCCTTAGGCACATAGATCGCGCCCTTGGTCGATAGCGGACTTTCTAAGTTGCCAGTCAAGACATCGGCTGCATCAAGCAGCGGTTGGATAGCACCGAAAAGATAGCCCGGTTCATTGGGACGCGAACTTTTTTCAGCCCAGCTGCCCAAGTGAAGGTCGCCAGTCGCCAACATCGTCACAATTAGCGGCTCAGCTGCATTAGCGCTGGGATCCTCGTCTGTTCCAGTAGCTGTGCCGCTGGCAGCCTTGGTGCCTATGGCAACGACCTGTCCGCCACCTGGAGACAGCAGCACCAATGCGCTAACCGCCAACAATACCAGCATCATCATTAATTTCCTGCTCTTCATCAAACCGAACACCGCCTCGCCAAATTGACAGCAACTTTTAGCTACACCTGTCTTAAATATAGACGTTTTAGGCGTATGCGTCAATATACCGCGATCACTCAGGTAAAATCTTACCCAAGGGGATCCGGATCACTCACATCGAAATCCTACCGAGGGGATGTGAATGGGTATGTCGATGTCGAGCCGCCGGGAATACTTGGGTACCATGTGCCAGCGTTACAAGAAAGCCTCTACCAGGGAGGAAAAATCGAAGCTTATTGATGAAGTCGTGAACACGTTTGGTTACCACCGGAAGTATGCCATTCAAGCCTTGAACAGCTCAAAGGTGGTGCTAAAAAAGGCCGTTAAAAGGTGCCGCCCCATTCAATACATCCAGGCGTTACCGGCAATCGAATTAGTTTGGGAAGCCTTGGACTATCCCTGTGCCGAGCGCCTACATCCGGTGTTGGTTTCGACCGCGGAACTGTTGTCCACTCACGGGGAGCTAAGTCTGACGCCAGAAATACGCCTGCAAATCTCCCAGATCAGTCGGGCGACGTTAGCCCGTCGGTTAAAGCGAATGCCCTCGCCCAAGAGTGGCCGTGCCCTGCCAGGGCGCAGGCAGATCCTCCTTCGGGATCTATGCTTACACACTCGACGTGGTGGACGTGGTCAGCGGCTATAGTCGCCGTCGGGCAATTCTCGGCCATGATCAAGCTGGAGTACATCGGGAACTGGCGGCTATTATAAAGGACTGGCCAACGCCTGTCTGGTGCCTGCACTGTGACAACGGCAGCGAATTTATAAGCGTCAACCTGATTAGCTTTTGTCAAAAGAACAACCTTACCTTCACTCGTTCCCGTCCCTATAAGAAGAACGACAATGCACACGTGGAGCAGAAAAACTTACAGTATGTCCGCGAAATCGTGGGTTATGAACGGTATGACACCCCGGAAGCTGTGGAGTGGCTCAACCAGGTCTACGCTTGTCTCGACCCCTATGCCAACCTATTCCTGCCAATGCGCAAGGTGATCGCTAAGGAACGCTGCCGCAGCCATGTTTACAAGAAGTTTGATATCGCCCGAACACCTTTTCAACGATTGGTCGAAACCGACAGCATGACTCTCAGGGCCAGATTGACCCATCAAAACCAACTGAAAACAGGCAACCCGCTGGAACTTCATCGACAGCTTGAAAAGCTATTGCATAAAGGATCTTCATCATTACAGGAGGCGATTGGACCTTAGAATGAAGCGGATTACACCCCGCGTCTACGCCTTGGAACTGGACCACCAAACATTACAAGGGTGTTTATTTAGCATCGGAATCGACTTTTTATCGTGTACTCAAACTTTCTAACATGCAACACCATCGTGGGCGGAGTCAAAAACCTTCGAAAAAACCTAAAGCAACTCATTGTGCAACAGGACCGAATCAAGTTTGGATGTGGGACATTACCTGGCTTCCAGGACCGGCCAAGGGGATCTATTTTTACCTGTATCTGATTCTTGATCTGTTTAGCAGAAAGGTTATAGCTTGGGACATATGGACGGAAGAATCAGCAGCAAACGCCAGCATTCTTGTGCATCGAGCTATCTTGTCCGAACACCTGACAATACCTTCTCATCCATTGGTACTTCATTCTGACAATGGCAGTCCAATGAAAGGAGCTTCGTTGCTGGAAACCCTGTACCAGTTGGGCATAACGCCTTCGAAAAGTCGCCCCAGAGTTAGTGATGATAATCCTTATGCGGAAGCGATTTTTCGTACGTGTAAATACCGCCCGGGTTATCCGTCCAGTGGATTTAAGAGCTTAACAGAAGCACGTAAATGGGTGCTGGCATTTGCCCGGTGGTATAACAACGAACATCGCCATAGCGGACTAAATTTCCTAACTCCCATACAACGGCATAATGGCATGGCCCATGAAATACTTCAAAAGCGCTTACAGCTCTATGAACAGGCCAAAGCTATTCACCCTGAACGGTGGTCAGGTAACATACGGGATTGGTCTTTAAGTGACGAAGTATGGCTTTACCCAGAACGTCTCAGCGAATTGCCCCAAGAACAAGAACTCTTGATCTCTTGAAATCGATACAATTTTTCAGGGCTTTTGTGACAACTATCTTGACAAACACCGGATCGTCCTCGCTAGCGATCTCGAAATAGACAGTTTACTGTACAACGCCAGCTGAAATATAGACAAAAAAGAAAACCCGGATCGTTGTTTGATCCGGATTGTCATTTATTCTTTACGGTTGACATCCACCAATTAATATAACTTCCGATATGCATGTATCATCATATTTAATTCCTTTGTAGACTTCATCTATTCTTAGCCAAACTTCCTTAGTCATTGGGTCTAAATTAATAGCCTTGTTTCGATCCGGTAACTCAAAATATTGTACTTCGTTCTTGTCTTGAAATTTTAACCGAAAAACCATCCATTGATATTCTTGTGGATAAGATGGCGGCGGAGAATAAACAACTAATGTTGCAGTTTTTACTCGGTTATTTTCAATCCATGTTTTAGAACTTTTCCCGTAACCAGGAATAATTCCTACTTCGGTAATACTAAAAGGCGTAGATGAAGGACTATCTTGTATTGCATCTAACTTTATCTTAATCCATTCACCAATACCATTTCCTTTAACTCCTTCAACCCAAGCAGTTTCAACCTTCCCATCACATATATTGGAACTCTGATATCCTTCGCCTAAACTGGATGACGATAGAGTCTTTATAGTAAGTTTGCCTAAATTAACCTGATTCAATGTACTCCACAAAGCAGAATATTGTTTTTGATCATTAAGATCATTTGTTTTAAATTCCGGGAAAGAATAGAATTCTGTTGGCTGCAACTCAATAACAGAGATATTCTTTATCTTTTTATCTGGAAATCGCTCAGTCTCGCAAATTACTGGGGTGCATAATATAACGAAAAGGCAGGCAAACAAAAGCGACTTTTTCATTTTTATTCCCCCTATAAACTCATTAAATTAAATGTACCAACTTGAGTTCCTTCAGTCTGGCCCGATGGGAAAATTGAAATAAACCTTTCCCATTGACCATTTGCATCCCTAATTGTTATACAGCCTGCTGAATAGTTCCAACCATCCGCTCCACCCTTATGAATATGAACACCATCGGCATAAGGTGGATTTCGTTTTGGCCGGTTAGGATTTGTCCCCTGAGTTGGGATAGCGGCATTATTATCAACTGATAAAGCATAATATCCACTATGTATTGTTATATTCAAGGTATAAGTGCCATCTACAATACTTGGATTAGTTCCATCTAAAGTAACGGTTTTCTCTAGCTTTTTACTATAATAAGAACCCGTTGCAGTTGATCCCTCAAAATTAGCTTCACTAAAGGAACTTAAATTTCCACTTTGATCCATTACTAATAACATATCATTATATCCATTGGTTTCCCCTTTAATATCGCCACTTGCAGGTATATTAGTTCCCTTACCCCAATCTCTTAAGCCAATCAACGTTACTCCGGAAGAATCTTTTGTAGCAGAGAAGAATGCAGAATATCTGCTTTTAATTACCTCTTCAAAGTCCTCCGCATCAGGCGAACCTGCCTGTTGTTTATCTGCTAGCTGTTGAAAATCTTTCTTCATCTGTTCCTTATTGTAGATTCCGGTTATATTGCCGGTATTATCTTTAACAATGACTTCGTTATCGGTAGATTCTACACTACCTTGATTGGTGTTGGCAGCATAGTCTGGATTGTAATCTGCACCTTCATTAGCGTTATCGTTGAAGTCTATTCTTCTTCCCAGTAAAACATTGATTATATCTTGTATTTTAAGGAGTATATTGCCACTCGGATCTATTCTGTTCATGGGGTTATTTCCAACATAGCTATACAAATTGCTATTGTTCGGGTCATATGCGAGATCCTCACTCAGAAATCTGCCAATCATCTGGTCATACCATCTCGCATTAAAATAGTACAACCCGGTATCTTCGGGAAGTCAACACTTTTCCGGACACGGTGTTAAGCGACACTCGCCAAAAGCTCTT
>ENA-UOOI01000928-UOOI01000928.1-fermentation-metagenome-genome-assembly--contig:-NODE-928-length-34000-cov-24.752187_pt1 | contig 34000 bp, 32 predicted proteins | sample MGYA00245779_ERZ724027 | MGnify/ENA primary metagenome ERZ724027 (study PRJEB28704, sample SAMN03018318) | fermentation metagenome | biome: anthropogenic terrestrial biome; feature: soil; material...
GAGCAGGGGACTGAAAATCCCCGTGTCGGTGGTTCGATTCCACCTTTGGGCACCATCACGCGGATGTGGCTCAGTGGTAGAGCATCGCCTTGCCATGGCGAGGGCCGTGAGTTCGAATCTCATCATCCGCTCCATTTTTTTATGGCGACGTACCCAAGCGGCTAAGGGAGAGGTCTGCAAAACCTTTATGCCCCGGTTCAAATCCGGGCGTCGCCTCCATAAATATAAGAGAAATTTGTATCTAAGGTGATTTGTTTCGCCTTTTATTTTTATTCGTTTTAAAAGTTGAATAAAAAAATATATGTTATAATAAATAGCTGATAGAATAAGAAGGAGGCAAAGGCTCCTTTTTTTTGAGGATATGATATGGCAAAAAATAGAAAATATTTATTAGTTGATTATCGGGCAAAAAGACAAATAAAAAGTTTAATGCAAATGGGTTTTAATATTTTGCAAGTATACAAGCACAGTAATCTTCAACTGCCGTTATCTTCACATCCCGATATGCTGATATATCCTTTGTATAATAAAGTAATATATGCACCTGGCACTTCATATGATACTTTAAACAATATAAGGCTTGCAGGCTGCGATATTGTACGCGGCAGTACACATCTGACATGCAATTATCCCGGCGACATTGCATATAATGTAGCAAGGATCGGCAATAAGGTTTTTCATAATACCAGGTATACGGATCCGCTTTTGCATGATGAGTTACATGGTTATGGGTGCAAGTTTATAAGGATTAATCAGGGCTATACAAAATGCAATATTTGTGTTATCGGAAATAATGCCGCTATTACTGAGGATAGAGGTATAGCAAGGGTACTTTATAGAGAAGACGTGGATGTTTTGCTTATTCCGCCGGGCAATGTCCGGCTTCCGGGATATGAATATGGGTTTATCGGCGGAGCGAGCGGCTGTGTTGGTGATACTATATTTCTTACGGGAAGAATATTAAACGATGATATAAGAGAATGTGTTGAGAGATTTATTGAAAAACATAAATTTAATTTAAAATATTTATCTGAGGATGAAATAATAGACATTGGTTCTATAATTCCGCTAAATCAGGAATGATGTGTGTAGCATATTAAGTTAGATGGTACACATACTACTGGAGAAAGGAAGTGACTGCAGTTGGCTTATTTCTCCGTTACTTTAAATGATGATGAAAATAAATTTTTAAAGCAGCTCAGCGCCGGCCTGGCCGGGATGAATGACGGCAAATATTTCTTGGTTAACAGGCGTGCTGTTGATAATAAAAATTATATATATACCATTGAGTGTGCAGACGGATATATACCCACGAGAGATTCTTATCTTTCGGCAAAGGATGTATTATCTGAGGTACTTAGCAAACATATTTTGGATGTGTATGAAAGAAAGTTACTGAAAACAATGATAAACAGGTGCTATTATTATTTTAATAAAGATGAAAAGGAGATTATTTATAATAACGCAATATCTCTTGAGGAAGAGTACAATAAGGAGTTAAGCAATTATAAAATAAACGAACTGGTAAAGAATTTGAATGAGTTGTTTTGTGAAACGCAGGAGATTAATCTGAAGGGCTTTTTATTTTTTAGAAACAAAAACTATTTAAAAGGTCTGAGAGAAATTGCCGACAGGGCCGTTGATGAATATCTCATGGAACGGGAGTACAATGATTTTATAAGATTACTTAAATACTTTGTGGATTTGCAAACCCCAAAGATAGACACCATAAATATTATAGTCAAAGATGAAACATATAGGCTATTGGATGGCGATCTTAAAGAATTAGACAGCAAGTTTATTGAGTCGTCTATACAGGAAAGCCTGGAGGCTGATATGAGCGAAGATGATATTCTTATCAGTTTTTTGCTCACTATGGTTCCAGTCAAAATAAATATTCATTTATCAGAAAGAGCGGTAAATAAAGAGATTATAGATACCATAATCAACGTATTTGGTGACAGGGTAAAAATATGCTATGGATGTGCTTTGTGTAATAATATAAAGAGCATAACGAAGAGTAATTAAGAGCAACCACAATGATGGCTGCTTTTTTGTTATAATAAATTGGAATAAATTGTTAAACGTGGAACATAAGCTGTTAAAAGAAATAACCTTTATTCTATTTACATCGGTCATTTTTATGTCTAGAATGTAACTAGAGGAAAATTTTATATTCCTACTATGTCCGAGTGAGGTGGTTTAATTGTTTAAAGGGGTTATTGTCCCAATGCTGACCCTCTTTGATGATGATAAAAAGATAGATTATAGTGCCAATGAGGCTCAGATGAACAGGCTTATAGAAAGCGGTGTGAACGGGCTATTTTATATGGGTACTACGGGAGAATTTATGCATTTAAGTATGGAAGAAAGGAAGCAATTTATAAAATGGGCGGTCGATACGGCCGATAACAGGGTTAAAATCCTGGTTGGTACAGGTTCGACTAATATTAACGAAACGGTAATGCTTACCGAATATGCTCAATCACAGGGAGCGGATGCTGCGGTTATTGTCACACCTTATTATTTGAGGCTTACGCAAGAAGAACTTTTCCATTATTACAGAAAGATATTAAAGCACACATCCATGCCGATATTTATTTATAATTATCCTGAACTTACGGGTAATAACATTTCTCCTCATACTGTTTCTCGTCTTGCCATGGAATATGAAAATCTTGTGGGCATAAAAGAAACCATAGAAAGTGTATCACATATAAGAAAAATGATTTTGGAGGTTAAATCTATAAGACCTGATTTCTCTGTTTTTTGTGGTAACGATGATCATACTATAAATACACTTATAATGGGCGGTGATGGTGTTATTGGTGCTCTTGCCAATGTGCGCCCAGATGTATTTGTGGCACTGTACAATGCATTTATTTCCGGCGATTGGGAATCAATAGTATCAAGTAATGCCAAGGTATTGAAATTAATGAGGCTATATGATTTTAATCCGGTTTCCATGATTGCTTTGAAGAAAGCTTTGGAGCTTATGAATGTGTGCAGGAATCCCAAAGTTCGTCTTCCTCATCTGCGTCTTACTGAGGTGGAAGAGCGGGATATACAGAGTATTTTGGAGGACATATAAATCAGTGTTGACAATATTATAATATATGCTATAATTATTCACAACAAAGGCAATGAAGAGGAAAGTAACCCTGTTTTGCAATAAAGAGAGCGGGTGTCAAGGCTGAAAGCACCTTCATGTAGTTACAGGATGAAGACCACCTCTGAGCTGTGGGCTGAACTTTTGAGTAAGCCTCCCCGGCCTGGCCGTTATCTTTATGAGCAATAAATTAGGGTGGAACCACGAAGAACCCCTTCGTCCCTGCATGGGACGGAGGGGTTCATTTTTTTTAAAAAAAGGAGTTGATTTTATGATAAAAGTGACATTGCCGGATGAAAGTGTTAAAGAGGTAGAGCAAGGCACAAAAGTGTCGGAGGTTGCGAGCTCCATAGGCAGTGGCCTGGCAAGAAATGCTTTGGGTGGTATGGTGGATGGAGAAGTAGTCGAGCTGAATCACCCGATTACAAAGGACTGCCGGCTCAAGATTTTAACTTTCGATGATGACGAGGGCAAGCTTATATTAAGGCATACGGCATCACATGTTATGGCCCAGGCCATAAAAAGATTATTCCCTGAGGCAAAGTTAGCTATCGGCCCGGCCGTTGATGACGGATTTTATTATGATATGGATATAGACAGGTCGTTTACACCGGAAGATTTTGGGCCTATTGAGGTTGAGATGAAGAAGATAGTAGACGCTGATTATCCTATCGTGAGAGAGGTAAAGAGCAAGGATGAGGCAATTAAATTTATGAAAGATAAGGGCGAGCCATATAAGGTGGAGCTTATAGAGGATCTGCCCGACGGTGAGGAAATTTCTTTCTATACACAAGGAGAATATACAGACCTGTGTGCAGGCCCGCATCTTCCCTCGACAGGCATGGTAAAGGTCTTTAAACTTCTCTCTGTTGCAGGCGCTTATTGGCGAGGCGACGAGCACAATAAAATGCTGCAGAGGATTTACGGCACTGCTTTTACAAAGAAAAAGGATCTCGAAGACTATACTAATATGTTGGAAGAGGCTAAAAAGAGAGACCATAGAAAACTAGGCAAGGAACTGGATCTTTTCAGTATACAAGATGAAGGGCCGGGATTTCCGTTTTTCCATCCCAACGGCATGATACTTAGAAATGAGCTGGAGAGTTTTTGGCGGGAGGAACATGCAAAAAGAGGCTATCAGGAGATAAAGACACCTATCATACTTAATGAAGACCTCTGGCATCGCTCGGGCCACTGGGATCATTATAAAGACGACATGTATTTCACAAAAATTGATGGAGAAACATATGCTATTAAGCCCATGAACTGCCCCGGCTCAATACTGGTGTATAATACCCACCTGCACAGCTATAGGGAGCTTCCTATAAGGTTGGCCGAGCTGGGAATAGTTCATAGACATGAGCTTTCCGGTGCTTTGCACGGACTGATGAGGGTTAGGTGCTTCACACAGGATGATGCGCATCTGTTTATGGCACCTGAACAGGTAAAAGAAGAGGTTCTGAAGGTAATAGACTTGGCCGACTATTTCTATAAACTTTTCGGTTTTGACTATCATGTGGAGCTTTCAACACGACCGGAGAACTCTATGGGAACAGATGAACAATGGGCTAAGGCTACGGATGACCTTAAAGATGCTTTAGAAGCAACAGGTATGGATTATAAGATAAATGAGGGTGACGGTGCTTTTTATGGCCCTAAGATAGACTTTCATTTAAGGGATAGCCTGGGAAGGACATGGCAGTGCGGTACAATACAGCTGGACTTCCAGATGCCGGAAAGATTTGAGCTTGTTTATATCGGCCAGGATGGTGAAAAGCATAGACCGGTTATGGTACACAGGACTATACTTGGTAGTATAGAAAGGTTTATAGGAATTCTTACTGAACAATTTGCCGGAGCATTCCCGGTATGGTTGTCTCCAAAACAGGTACAGATAATACCTATTACTGATAAGCATCAAAAGTATGCTGAGGAAATACTGGAATCTGTTAAAAAAGCCGGTATAAGAGCGGATATAGATACTAGAAACGAAAAGATGGGTTATAAGATAAGGGAAGCAGAGGTACAAAAAACACCTTATATGATCATAGTAGGTGATAAGGAAGCCGAATCGGGAAGCGTGTCGGTGCGTGAACGTAAAAAAGGTGATATCGGATCAATATCATTGGACAGCTTTATAGATATGGTTAAGGAAAAGATAAACAGCAAGGCTATTGATTAAAGCGGGGATTTCCCCGCTTTTTTGTGATATACTTACAGTAGAGGTGAATATAATGGCTAAAGTAAAACATGGTGGGGATATATATGCTATAGCCAGTGAGTATGGTTTTAATCCTGAAGATGTGATAGACTTCAGTGGAAATATAAATCCGTTGGGTACTCCGGGCTCACTTAAAAAAGCGATCATAGATAATGTAGATATACTTTCCAAATATCCGGATCCTGAATATAATGAACTGCGTGGTTGTATATCTGATTATACCAGGGTAAAAACTGAGAATATTATCGTTGGAAGCGGCAGTACGGAACTTATATCCTTATTCTTTAAGGTTTTAAATCCCGATAACGGTTTGGTATTGATGCCTACATATTCCGAGTATGAAAGAGAGATAAGGATAAACGGCGGCGGCTATGAATATTATAGACTAAAGGAAGAGGAAGATTTTGTGCCTGATGTTTATGATATAATTAATAGTATTTCCGGTCGTGATATACTTGTCATTTGTAACCCGAATAATCCCACAGGTGTAGCCATAGAAACAAATAATATGGAAAGGATACTCAAGGCGGCTAAGGATGAAGGATGTTTTGTCTTTGTAGATGAGACATATGCAGAATTTGCGGATGATAGTAAGAATATCAGTTCTACCGGTTTTGTGGACAAATATGATAATTTATTTGTCATAAGGGGTATATCAAAGTTTTTCGGAACACCCGGTCTAAGGATAGGATATGGCCTTACAAGCAATAAAAAGATTATTGATGATATCTTGAGGATAAAAGACCCGTGGACGGTAGGGTCTGTTGCACAAGTAGCCGGCCAGGCCGTATTTAAGGATAAGGATTATCAAAACTTAGCAAAAAAATGTATGCATGACGAAAGGGACTTTATTCTAGATAAGCTTGCCGGAATAAAGAGTATAAAGGTATATAATTCTGATTCAAACTTTTTCCTGTGTAAAATATTGGATGACCATAAAGCATCGGATCTGAGGAAATACTTGCTCACCTATGCCATTGATATAAGAGATGCAGCCAGTTTTCCTTATTTGAATGAGAAGTTCTTTAGGTTCTGCATATTGAGTAGGGAAGACAACGAAAAATTAGTGGAATATCTCAATAGGTTCTTTTGCTGATGGTTGACATGTGCTTTAGAAAATGTTAAAATACTACTAAATATGAAGTAGAAGCATCCGCTTCTCACCCGGCCTTAAGGTTTCGGGTCAATACGGAATTTAAGTATTGGAGCGGGTGTAATCCCGCTTTTTTTGCTGGGTAAAATTAGGAGGTGCGTATTTATAAGTAAAGAACTTCAGGTTAATGAAGAAATTAGAGACCGAGAAATACGTCTTATTGACGCCAAAGGTAAACAACTTGGCCTAATGTCTGCCAGAGAAGCACAGTCCTTAGCTAAAGACAGCCAGCTGGATCTGGTAAAGGTATCGCCGGGAGCAAAGCCGCCGGTTTGCAAACTTATGGATTATGGGAAATACAGGTATGAGATCAACAAGAGGGAAAAAGAAGCCCGTAAAAAACAGAAGGTTATAACTGTAAAAGAGATTAGGATGAGACCGACAATTGAGGAACATGATTTTATGGTTAAGGTAAAGAAAGCCATGAGCTTCCTTGATGAGGGTGATAAACTAAAATTAACTATAAGATTCAGGGGCAGGGAAATGAAGCATACCGAGCCTGGCGAAAAGATTCTGTATGACTTTGCAGAGAAGCTGAAAGATGTAGGGAAGGTCGATAAAAAACCGAAGTTGGAAGGCAAGAATATGAGTATTATGTTATCGCCAATCAATACCAAGTGAGGAGGAATATTTATGCCAAAAATGAAAACACACAGAGGCGCTGCCAAGCGTTTTAGATATACAAAAAATGGCAAGGTAAAAAGGTTTAAAGCATATAAAAGCCACTTATTAAGCAGTAAGACGAGAAAACGTAAGAGGAATTTGCGCAAGGGTACAATGGTTGATTCAACCGATATGCGTCGCATTAAAACTATGTTACCATATTCGAAATAGGAGGAATTATATATGGCTAGAATAAAAACAGGTAAAACAGCGCATAAGAGACACAAAAAGATATTAAAACTGGCCAAGGGCTATTACGGAGCCAAGAGTAAGAGATACAGAATGGCCAACCAGGCGGTTATGAAGTCTCTTAATTATGCATATATAGGCAGGAAACTTAAGAAAAGAGATTTTCGCAAGCTTTGGATTACAAGAATAAATGCAGCGGCGAGGATGAATGGCATGTCTTACAGCAGGCTCATAAACGGTCTTAAATTGGCAGGCGTAAGTATAAACAGGAAGATGTTAGCGGACTTAGCTGTTAATGATTCGGATGCATTTGCCGAGTTGGTTGCAGTAGCAAAAGAAAATCTTGATGCATAAAGGCCCTTATGGCCTTTTTATTTTTGAGCATAAGCTAGAAGTCTTTATGCTCAAAAATTTTTATATAAGTATTTATAAAATCCGGTAATAGAAAAAAACTGGGGAAAGGTGAAGAAAATGAAAACCGTTTCGAGCAGTGGCAATCCATTAATTAAACATATTACATCACTTAAGCAAAAAAAATATCGATATGAATTTAACCAATATATTATTGAAGGTGCAAAAAGCATAAGGGAAGCTACAAAATATGGCGCTAAGCTTGATTATATTTTAATAGATAAGGAGCAGCTAGAACTTATGCATGAATTCCAAGAATATCCCGGCGACGTTGTACTTGTTGAAAACAATATTTTTAAAAAACTAAGTGAGGAGAAAAATCCCCAGGGGATAATGGCCGTTGCACGTTTTTATTCCCATTCATTGGAGGATATTGCGGAGAACGGTAAGGCTTTTTTAGTACTTGACAGAATACAGGATCCGGGCAATATGGGCACGCTTATAAGGTCGGCAGATGCCTTTGGCGTGGACGGCATACTACTATCTTCAGGCTGCTGTGATGTTTATAGTCCCAAGGTGGTAAGGGCTACCATGGGATCAATATTTCATATACCGTTTGTTTATGAAGATATGGATAGTATAATGAATGCTATGTCAAAAAACGATGTATTTGTTATAGGCACCAGCCCTCATGCTGCTGAGGTTATAAAAGATGCGGATATTAGGCTGCCGGCAGCGGTGGTGCTTGGCAATGAATCCGGGGGTATAGACGACAACATACTTTTGAAATGTGACGGCAAGGTAAAGATAGATATGAAAGGTAGGGCGGAGTCACTTAACGTAGCAGTGGCTGGCTCAATAATTATGTATGAAATTTTTAAAACAATGTAAAATATAAAAGCATAAAAGCGGCGTCACACTGACCGACATTACGGAAGTATCTCAGATCTTACCTCTTCCAGTATGTTAGGTTATGTCGGCAGGATCTTACATATTTAATAATTATTTATATGGTATGACCCGATTTAGCATACATATCTGCAACCCTTCCTAAAATGACTTTTGTATTATATAAAAATATTTTGTTCACATTGGACATGACATTTCTTCCATTTTTAAGGAGAGAAACCGCTTCGCAGGTGGGATATGAGATCCCTCATATTTATTATTTACACATTATCGGCTATCCGATCTATAATACTCACCTCTATATAAAAAATCTTTCTTTGTTTACCCATTGGCACATTGCGATGTTTCGGGACAGCAGTTTTTCCGAATAGCAGCCTCACCTTTCGGTGATTATTTATATCAGAATTTATAGGAATTTATATTAATAAGTTATTTCCACAGTATTTTAAGTCTTCTCTTATCGTAGACTTTTAACAGTTTACATATTAAAATCATATGTGAGAGAGGAATGGTATTCATGGATACGGATGCTTTCCAGGAAATTATTCAGAAATATGCAGGCAAAGTATATAATACTTGTCGCAGATTGATTGCAGGATATGATGCTGAGGATGTATCTCAGGAAGTTTTTATTAAAATTTATAAAAATATGAATAAATTCAAGGGGAACTCCAATATATCCACATGGATTTATAAGATTACGGTAAACACATGCAGAGAATACTGGCGGAAAAATAGCCGGCATGTAAAGATGTTGGAGCTTAAAGAGGATATAATTGAGCAAGACTCAAATATTGATGACGGAATAATTAATAAGGAAATTAAGAAATATATATCTGAGGCACTGCTGTCAATGGATATGAATAAAAGAGCGGTAGTAGTATTGAGGGACATAAACGGTTTAAGTTATGAGGAGATATCTAAGATATTGGGTATTCCCATAGGGACGGTAAAGTCAAGAATTGCACGGGGAAGGGAATACATAAAAAAATTTTTAGAGGATCGGGAACTTTTATGAACTTTATGCATCTAAATATATGAAAAGAGGGATTGATTTGAACTGCGGACAGGTCAGAAAATATTTGCCTTTATATATAGACAGCGATTTACCGGATGAAAAGGCATGTGAAATAGAAAAACATCTTGCCGGCTGTGAAAAATGCAGGGTGGAGATGGACAAGTACATAAGAATAAAAGAGGCCTTGGGCGGTTTAGAGGAAACACCTCTTCCCGATGGATATGAAGAACGGCTGGAAAAGAAAATGGATACCGAGAAGGAGGCCAGGCCGCTTTTGAAGTGGATCACGGCAATTGTGGTGGCCGCGTCTATGTTTTTGGGAGCTCACATTGCAGATAGCGGAAGTGTAAGGGATAAACGTATAGTGAAGTTTATGCCGTCTGTAACAAGTAAGGCTCGCAGTAATGATAATACCATCACAGAAAGATCCGAGGCAAAGAAACATACTCCGCAGTATTCCGAAAAAGATAAGGGAGGAACTAGAAGTAGTATAATAAAAAAACATTCTAAAAGACCTACTCTGTTTGATAAAATGTTTACAACTAATTTGCCGGATGCCCGAGATGACTCTAAGGCCAGCGAAGGTAATGATATTGAGGAACAAAAAGAAGACGATAAGAAAGACAGTGTAAAAGACGACAATAACACAACTAATGGAACAGATAGCAAAAAAGAAAGTGAAACAGACAATGTAAAAGATAATGCAAAGTATGCTGTAACGCCACATTTCTCTTTATATGGGTTCAAATCCGAAGAGGGTAACAATGACTCTACAATGGAAAAAACACTCAAAAAATATGGTGCGGTAATCTTAAATACTTCGGAGAAAGACGGTAATGAAGTGATAACGGTGAAAGTGGATAAGGATAAGGAAGATGAACTTCTTAGTGAGCTTGGCATTGATGCCGATAAGGTGGATAGGGATAGCGAGGATAATTTAAAAATAATTATTGGGAGTGATAAGGATGAGTAACAAACTGTACAAAACAATCACCTTGGTTATGTTGGTTATGGCAATGCTTGGATTTTCCTTAATATCTAATGATTTATGGTCATCAAAGGTGGATGCGGAAGAAGTAAAAAATGTAATAACAGTAAACGGCAGGGGCTCCATAACGGCAAAACCTGATATTGCATATGTCAGCATGGGTGTAGATACCATAGGCAGTACGGCAAATCAAACCCAGAAGAAGAATGCTGCAGTAATGAATAAGTTGATTAAGACCCTTAAGAACATGGGGATTGATAAAGATGACATCAAGACTACGGACTATAATATATATACTGAACAAGATTATGATAAAAATACAAAAAAGAATGCAATTACCGGGTATCAGGTTTCTAATACCATGGAGGTAACGGTAAGAGATGTGAATAATGTGGGAAATGTAATAGATAAGGCAGGAGAAGCCGGGGCCAACAAGATGTATAATATAAGGTTTGCAATATCGGATGACAGCAGTTATTATCAACAGGCTTTAAATATAGCTACAAAAAATGCCGAAAGCAAGGCAAAGGCCATAGCCAAAGGGTTAGGCGTGGATATCATAGGTCCTGTTAAGGTTACCGAGCAGAGTACGGGCGGTCCCGTTTTGTACAAAAACCTGGATGGCAAAATGATGCCAAAGGAGGCTGCAGCGGATACCTCCGTATTTTCCGGAGAGCTGGAGGTAAAGGCGGAGATAACAATCGGGTACAGCTATTAAGTAGAATAGACCATAAAGGTCTATTTTTTTATGTCCATTTTTAATAAATTATATTTCACCAAAAGAAGGATTTATTAATTTTACGTCGAAATAAATAACCTGTCAAAAATAATAAAACAATTAAGGAGGAACAATTCGTGAAAAGATTTATTGCTGCTATTAGCGTATTGTTTTTAACATTGGCACTTATTGCAGGGTGTGGCAGTCAGCAGCCTCAGGATAAAAAGCCAGCGGAGAGCCCATCTCAAACTGTAAAGTTCAAAGATGGTATATACAGCGCAGAAGAAGCAAAATTTGATGAGCATGGCTGGAAAGCTGTTACTACAATAATAGTTAAAGGTGGCAAGATTGAAAGAGCTTTTTATGATGAGATAAATAATGATAAACAAATAAAGAGTCTGGATCAGGAATATGCTACCAATATGAAGAAGCAAACAAAGGAAAATCCATTGGATGCTACTACAAAGCTGTCCGCATCACTTATAAAAAATCAAGATCCGGAAAAAATTGATGCCGTATCAGGTGCTACCGGTACATCCGATAGATTCAAGAATCTAGCAAAAAAAGCCTTAAAGGGCTCGCCTGAGGAAAAGAGTACCGGTGGTTTATATGACGGATTATACAAGGCACAGGCGAAAGACTTTGATGAGCATGGTTACAAGGCCTATGCCACGGTGATAATTAATGATGGCAAAATTGTAAATACCTACTATGATGAACTAAATAAAGACACTGATACGTATAAAAGCAAAGATGACGATTATCAAAAGGATATGAAAGCAGGTTCGGGTGTGTCTGATAATGAGGCATATCTTATGCTGATTCATTCACTTGTTGACAAGCAGGATGTATCGAAGGTTGATGCCGTGACAGGTGCGACGTCCACAACGGATAATTTTAAAGAGCTTATGAACGAGGCACTTTCATTTGCAAAATAAAAGAAATATACAAAAAGCATACCGTATGGGTATGTTTTTTGTTATAATGTTTAATAAGGGTTTGAGTTATGAGTACCATATTTTGTTTGTAATGCTTATTACATAAATGTAAGGGGACACGACATGAAAAAACTTTTTACGTATTTGACTATGGTATTTATACTGTTGTCTCTGGTATCTTGTGGGCCGCAGGATAAGGCTTCCAAGCAAGATGAAGGCGCCGGGCCGGCTGAAAAATATACCGATATCAAAGGGAATAAACCCAAAAAAGAGCAAAAAGATATAGACTATAGCGCAGTAAAGCCCAACGAACTAGGGCAAGTAATGATATTAATGTATCACGATATAGGCGATAAGGAGAGCGAATGGGTAAGGACACCTGATAACTTCCGTAAAGATCTCAAGACACTTTATGATAAAAAATTTAGATTGATCTCTTTAAATGATTTTTTAGACGGCAATATTAAAACAGCAGCCGGATACACACCTGTGGTAATAACCTTTGACGACGGTGATCTTGGACAATTTAAGGTAAAAATGGCCGGCGGCAAGCCGCAGCCAGATCCTGACACGGCAGTGGGTATTTTAATAGATTTTTGTAAGGAACACCCTGATTTTGGCAGCTGTGCTACCTTTTATATATATCATCCGCTGCCTTTTAGAGAAAAGGAATATATTGATTATAAACTCAAGTTTTTAGTTGATAATGGTTTCGAGATCGGCAATCATACCGATACACATTCCAGTTTATCCAAGCTGGATGGTAACGGGATAGAGAAGGAACTGGGCTTAAACGTATGGCATACGCAAAGATATTTGCCGGGTTATAAAGTAAATACTTTAGCCCTTCCATATGGCAGCGTTGCCAATGAATATACAAAGTACCTTTTAGATGGCAGGTATGAGGATACCGTTTATCACAACAAGGCTGTTTTATTGGTTGGAGCAAACCCTGCTAAATCTCCATACGATGCGGAGTTTGATAATATCAAGCTGCCACGGATCAGGGCAAGTGAGATGGATGTCGAGGGTTTTGGTTTATATGACTGGATTAAATATTTTAATAAACATCCCGATAAAAGATATATATCCGATGGTGATCCAGATACCATTGTAATACGCAAAGGTATGGAGGATAATATAAGAAAAGGTGAGTTTGGAAACAAAAAAATAATTTCATATTGATGCAAATATTTTTTGATAAATTATTAACAAATATAATAAATTGTGTTATCATATAGATATAACATAGTTTGTTATATAACAATTGATGGAAAGGAGAGATAAAGATGTGGGAGAATGTTGCTCTGGAGAAAAAAGATAAAACGGCTGTTCTATCCGTTAACAGACCTAAGGCATTAAACGCTCTGAATACTGCCACACTGTTGGAGATGGAGGAAGCCTTATGTGAAGTTGATAAGGACAGTGATATAAAGGCTCTCATCGTGACCGGAGGGGGAGACAAGGCTTTTGTTGCCGGGGCAGACATTACTGAGATGAAGGATAAAAATGCAATGGAAGGTAGAACGTTTTCAAATCTTGGCCATAAGATTTTTACTAAACTACAGGATATGCCTATTGTTACTATAGCAGCAGTAAACGGTTTTGCACTGGGTGGTGGATGTGAGCTTGCCCTTGCTTGTGACATTAGGATAGCAAGCAATAAGGCCAAGTTTGGCCAGCCCGAGGTTACCCTGGGTATTATACCGGGGTTCGCCGGTACACAGAGGCTTGCCAGAGCAGTTGGCCTGGCCGCTGCCAAAGAACTCATATTTACAGGCACTCCAATAAATGCACAGGAGGCACTACGGATCGGCCTGGTAAACAAGGTAGTTGAACCTGACAAACTTATGGATGAGGCGAATGCACTGGCGGCTAAGATATCATCCAATGCACCCATAGCCATTAAACTTGCTAAGCAGGCAATAAACAAGGGAGCAGATGCAGATCTGAACACTGCAATGGCCTATGAGGCGGAAGCATTTGGTTTATGCTTCGCTACTGAAGACCAAAAGGAAGGTATGACTGCCTTTACAGAAAAACGAAAAGCAAAGTTTGAAAACAAGTAATTTATAATATCTGATTATACGTTTTAATTTATTTTGATATATAAACATAACATTAATGAATAGGGGGTCATTATATGAAGAAAGTCTGTGTCATAGGAGCTGGGACGATGGGCTCGGGGATAGGCCAGGCCTTTGCCCAGGGAGGTTTTGAGGTATATCTGCGTGATGTTGATACCAAATTTGTAGAAAGAGGCATCTCCAATATAACTAAAAGGCTGGACAGGGATGTTACAAAGGGCAGAAAGACTAAGGAAGAAAGAGATGCGATTATAGGCCGCATACATGGAATAACAGACCTTAAGGATGCAAAAGATGCGGAGTTTGTTATTGAGGCGGTCATCGAGGACATGGATCTTAAAAAGCAGGTATTTAAAGAGCTGGATGAACTCTTGCCTTCGGATGTTATTCTTGCATCAAACACTTCCTCACTTTCCATCACTGAGATAGCTTCAGCAACATCTCGCCCGGATAAGGTTATGGGTATGCACTTTTTCAACCCGGTACCGGTAATGAAACTGGTGGAAGCGACCAGAGGCATAACCACATCGGACGAGACATTCAATACGGTATATAAATTGGCACAGGATCTCGGTAAAACACCTATAGAAGTCACCGAGGCACCCGGATTTGTCGTAAATCGTATCTTGGTTCCGATGATCAATGAAGCTATAGGTGTTTTTGCGGACGGGGTAGCCAGTGCGCAGGATATAGATGAAGCCATGAAGCTGGGAGCTAATCATCCCATAGGACCTCTCGCTTTGGCCGATATGATAGGCAACGACGTATGCCTGGCTATAATGGACGTATTATATAAAGAGTTTGGTGATTCAAAATACAGAGCACACCCGCTGCTGCGCAAAATGGTAAGAGGCGGATTACTCGGCAGGAAAACAGGCAAGGGATTCTTTGATTATTCCAAATAGAAGGGGGACTACCCATGAATAATGTAGTTATTGTAAGCGGTGCAAGAACGGCTATAGGTAAATTCGGCGGTTCATTAAAATCAATATCAGCACCTGATATGGGATCTGTAGTGATTAAAGAGGCTGTAAAAAGAGCACATTGTAAACCGGAGGATGTCGGAGAGGTTATAATGGGTAATGCAATACAGGCAGGATTGGGTCAAAACCCCGCAAGACGGGCTGCAGTAAATGCTGGTCTGCCATATGAGGTTCCTTCCATGACCATAAATAAGCTTTGCGGCTCCGGCCTGAAATCTGTGATATTGGGTACGCAGGCGATCATGCTTGGGGATACCGATATTGTTGTTGCGGGTGGTATGGAGAGCATGAGCGGGGCACCCTACCTTTTATATAACGCCCGTTGGGGATACAAAGTTGATGATGGCAAGTTAGTTGACTCAATGGAGTATGACGGATTGACTGATGTATTCAATCAGTATAAAATGGGTGTAACGGCGGAGAATGTAGCCAAAAAGTACCATATAACAAGAGAGGATCAGGACAGATTTGCACTTGAAAGCCAGCAAAAGACAGAAAAGGCACAAGAAACTGGAAGGTTCAAAGATGAAATAGTTCCTATAGAAATACCTCAGAGGAAAGGTGACCCAATAGTATTTAAAGAGGATGAATTCCCAAGACATGGTCAATCATATGAGGCTTTATCCAAGCTGAGGCCGGCATTTTTAAAGGGTGGTACCGTTACAGCCGGCAATGCATCGGGAATAAACGACGGCGCAGCCGTGGTGGTTTTAATGTCCGAAGAAAAGGCCAAGAGTCTGGGACTTAAGCCCATGGCTAAAGTAAGATCTTACGGTACAGCCGGCATTGATCCTAAGATAATGGGGGTTGCACCCATATATGCTACAAGGCAGGCTATGAAGAGAGCGGAGCTTACCGTGGATGATATGGATCTTATAGAGGCCAATGAGGCTTTTGCAGCACCTTCCGTAGCTATAGGAAGAGAACTTAATTTCCCAGGTGACAGACTGAATGTAAACGGCGGGGCCATAGCCCTGGGTCATCCAGTAGGTGCCTCAGGCTGCAGGATATTGGTAACACTGCTATATGAAATGCAGAAGAGAAATTCCAAGTACGGGTTGGCCACACTATGCATAGGCGGCGGCCAGGCCTGCGCCATGGTTGTAGAGAGATAGATTTAAGCAATAAAATATCAGGACGGCAGGCGATCACTTTAAGACGGTTGACCGTTAATATAGATTTAGCCAATGTAAATTTAATAATAAGGCTGCATTGACTGCAGCCTTATTAATTTTAACATCTATGATGTAGAAAACAAAAAAAGGAGGCATTGTAATGGACTTTTCATTTACCAAACAACAGGAAATGGTAAGAAAAGTAGTAAGTGAGTTTGCCAAAAATGAGGTCGAGCCCGGGGCAGACGACAGGGATCTTACCGGTGAGTTCCCGGAGGACATAGTACGTAAGATGGCAGGCCTGGGTATGATGGGCATACCTTATCCCAAAGAATACGGTGGTGCAGGCGGTGACTACATAAGTTATATTCTTGCTGTAGAGGAGCTTTCAAAAGTTTGTGCCTCCACAGGTGTAATTTTATCAGCCCATACATCACTTTGTTGCTATCCTATATCAAAATGGGGGACGGAAGAGCAGAAGAAAAAATATCTCGTTCCTTTGGCAAAGGGCGAGAAGTTGGGAGCCTTTGGTTTAACCGAACCCAATGCAGGTACGGATGCAGCAACCCAACAGACGGTAGCGACACTGGAGGGTGACCATTATGTGCTAAACGGTTCCAAGATCTTTATAACCAACGGAGGAAAGGCCGATGTTTATGTGATCTTTGCCATGACTGATAAGTCTAAGGGAAATCATGGCATCAGTGCCTTTATCGTAGAGAAAGACTTTAAAGGATTTTCCATAGGCAAGATAGAGGATAAAATGGGCATAAATGCCTCAAGTACCGCCGAGCTGGTCTTTGAAGACTGCATAGTCCCCAAAGAAAATCTGCTGGGAGACGAAGGCAGAGGATTTGCCATGGCTATGGAGACCTTGGACGGAGGCAGAGTAGGTATTGCCGCCCAGGCGTTGGGTATTGCAGAGGCTGCTCTTGATGAGACGACGAAGTATGCTAAGGAAAGACAGCAGTTTGGCCGCCCAATCGGTAAATTCCAGGGTATCAAATGGTATGTTGCCGATATGGCAACCAGGGTACAGGAAGCCAAGATGCTTGTATACAGGGCTGCGTGGAAAAAGCAGGTGGGCAAGATGAAATCAACCGATGCGGCGTATGCAAAACTCTGTGCATCGGAGACGGCTATGTATGTAACAACAAAAGCAGTACAGATTTTTGGAGGTTATGGTTACATCAAGGATTATCCTGTAGAAAGATATATGAGGGATGCTAAGATAACAGAGATATATGAAGGAACATCAGAGGTTCAAAAGATGGTTATTTCTGGTAGTTTATTATAGACAAGGAGGACGGTATATATGAACATTGTTGTTTTAATTAAACAGGTACCGGACACCAATGAGGTTAGGATTGACCCTAAGACGAAGACATTAATAAGGAAAGGTGTGCCAAGTATAATAAATCCTGAAGACAAAAATGCCGTAGAGCAGGCTCTTACGCTCAAACAAAAATACGGCGGCGAGGTTAATGTAGTGACAATGGGACCACCACAGGCTGATGTGGCATTAAGAGAAGCATTGGCAATGGGAGCCGATAAGGGCTTTCTGATAACTGATAGATTTTTTGGCGGAGCCGATACATATGCTACGGCAAAGACACTTTCGACAACTATAAAGACGGTCTTCCCTGATTTTGACTTGGTTTTATGTGGAAGGCAGGCTATAGATGGCGACACTGCACAAGTGGGTCCTCAGACAGCTGAACAGTTGGGTGTTCCGCAGGTAACTTATGCTAAGGAAGTAGAGGTTAGTGGGAATAAACTTACGGTAACAAGAGAAGTTGAGGACGGGTATGAGGTTATTGAATTGACTACACCTGCACTATTAACTGTAGTTAAAGACGCAAATCAGCCGAGGTATCCTTCTATAAGCGGAATATTTGATGCCTATGAGGTAGATGTAAAAAAGATAACCAATGATGACCTCAAGCTAGTGAGAGAAGAGCTAGGGTTAAAGGGTTCACCGACCAAGGTTGTTGCCACCACAACGCCCGATACACAAAGAAAGGGAGAGGTATTTACCGGAAATCCCAAGGAATGCTGTGGCAACTTGATAGATAGATTAAATCAAAGGCATCTTATATAAGGAGGGGATTAATGTGGAGAATAAGGATATTTGGGTTTTAGCTGAACAACGTAACGGTAAGATAATGAATGTTGCCTATGAGATACTGGGCGCTGCAAGAAGACTGGCAGATAAGAAGAAGTGTGAGGTATGCGCAGTTCTTGTTGGTGATAAGGTTCGTGATTTGTCGGACAGTTTGATACATCATGGTGCCGATAAGGTATATGTGGTTGAAAGCCCGCTGGTTAAGGATTATACCACTGATGCTTATACCAATATTTTAGAGCAGGTTATAAAGAACTTTAAACCCGAGGTATTTTTGTACGGTGCTACAACTATAGGAAGAGACCTGGCTCCAAGGGTTGCATCCAGGGTACATACAGGGCTTACGGCAGACTGCACTGGATTAGATATAGACGAAGATGGTTTGCTTTTACAGACAAGACCTGCTTTCGGTGGCAATCTCATGGCTACCATTAAATGTCCGGATTACAGGCCCCAGATGTCTACCGTACGGCCGGGAGTAATGGAAAAGCTTGCTCCTGATGCCAAACGCAAGGGTGAGGTCATAGATTTTGATGCAAAATTGGATGATAAAGACCTTCGGACTCAGGTTGTAAAGATGGTGAAAGCAGCCAAACAGGTTGTGAATTTAGAAGAAGCACAGGTTATAGTGTCAGGTGGACGTGGACTTAAAACACCGGATGGATTTGAGCTTATTAAGCAGCTGGCGGATGAGCTGGGCGGTGTTGTAGGCGCATCCCGTGCAGCGGTTGATTCAGGATGGATAAGCAGTGACCATCAGGTTGGACAGACCGGAAAAACAGTCCGTCCGGAGCTCTATGTGGCATGCGGCATAAGCGGTGCGATACAGCACCTGGCCGGAATGAGCGGTTCACGTACCATCGTGGCAATAAATAAAGACCCTAATGCAGCTATATTTAAGGTTGCGGACTATGCTATAGTTGGGGACCTCTATAAGGTAATACCTGTGTTAATAGAGCAGATAAAGAGCGAGAAAGAAGAAAATTCAGCATCGTGATTTTATAGAATGTAGTTTTTTATGATATACCTGCGGGTTTGACGGCTTTTTTGCCGATCACCGCAGGTATTTTTTTGCTCCAGTTGTATTCTTCATAATTAATCATATATAATAAAGCGAGAGGAGGTATGCAATTGAAAAAATCACTTGTAGTACTTATTGTAGTTGTGATTATCGCAGTGAGTCTTGTGGGCTCGGTATTTGGCATGTACAATGGTCTTGTCTCTGCCGAAGAGAATGTAAACAGTATGTGGAGCCAGGTGGACAGCCAGCTACAGAGACGTGCTGATCTGATACCTAATTTGGTCCAGACTGTAAAAGGATATGCAGCTCATGAGAAGTCTGTTTATGACAGTGTAAACGAGGCAAGGACAAAGCTTCTATCAGCAGGTAGCGTGGGAGATGCGGCCCAGGCCGATCAAGAATTAACAGGTGCATTGGGAAGGCTGCTTGCCATATCCGAATCATATCCTGAGTTAAAGGCGGATGCTAATTTCAGGGCATTACAGGATGAGCTTGCCGGCACTGAAAACAGAATAGCGGTGGCCAGGATGGATTATAATAATGCCGTACAAGCATATAATACTAAGATCAGGCATTTTCCAGCCTCTGCCATTGCAAAAATGTTTGGATTTAATCAAAAACAATATTTCAAGGCGGAAGAGGGTGCTAAGGAGGTACCTAAGGTGGATTTTTCCGGGAGTGGTAAATGATGAAAAAGAATCTCTTCTTATTACTTATGATTCTAACTTTGATTTTACCTATGGTTTCTTATGCCGAGACCACTATTCCGCCAAAACCGGATTCTATCAGCTATGTTTATGACTATGCCGATATTATTGATGACGACGATGAATCTAAAATGATTTCGCTTGGCAAAAACATAGATGATGCCAGTGGAGCACAGATAGTTGTGGTAACAGTGGATGATACGGAGGATGTACCGATTGAGGACTATGCGCTGAAGCTTTTTAGAAATTGGGGTCTAGGTGATAAAAAAAAGAATAATGGTGTTTTACTTTTGGTAAATAAAAAGAGTATGACTCAGGGTATTAGCGGCAGAGTCCGGATACAGGTTGGATACGGGCTGGAGGGTGCATTGCCTGATTCTGCGGCAGGTAGTATACTCGATGATTATGTTTTGCCTGCCTGGGATGAGGATGACTATTCCGGGGGGATATTAAAAGGTTACATGGCCATTTCAAAGGAAGTGGCCGATGAATATAACCTGGATATTGAGGCACTTAAGTCTGTACCGGGTGTAAAAAAAAGTGCACCCGGATTTGATAAAGACGATATACTTACAGTGATAGCGATACTGGCATTAATTCTATTTTTCTTCCCATTTAACGGTGGAGGAAGAAGGCATGGCAGCCGGAACATCTGGTGGGGCGGCGGTTTTGGGCCTGGTCCCGGCGGAGGTGGTTTCGGTGGAGGAAGTTTTGGAGGCGGCTTCGGCGGAGGTTCATCCGGAGGTGGATCTTTTGGCGGAGGTTCATCCGGAGGCGGCGGAGCAAGCAGATAAAACAAATGAAGAAGGGGGACGGCGTAAATGAAATCACAGGTGTACTTTGCCAATCTAAGGTCAAAATCACAGGCGACCAGCCTTATAAATAAGGTTGGCAGACTTTTTGAGGTTGCCGGATTTAAGAATATAATACAACCGAACGAACCGACAGCAATCAAGATGCATTTTGGCGAGGAAGGGAATACCTCATTTCTAAATCCTATATATGTAAGGGAAGTAGTAAAAAGAATCAAAAAGTATAAGGGAAAACCGTTCTTAACTGATGCCAATACGTTGTATAAAGGCAGAAGGAATAACAGTGTGGATCATCTAAATACGGCAATAGAAAATGGTTTTGCCTATGCAGTGGTTGATGCTCCTATAATTATATCCGGCGGTTTGTTCAGCCAGGATTTTGTGGAAGTAGAGATAGATAAAAAACACTTTGATAGGGTAAAGATAACCTCAGATATAGTTTATACACCGTCAATGATTGTATTGGCACACTTTAAGGGACATAGTACGGCAGGATTCGGCGGTGCACTGAAAAGTTTGGGGATGGGGTGTGCCGCTGTTGCTGGAAAGCAGCAACAACACTCGACGGCCAAACCTCATTCCGTCAGCGATTGCAGAACATGCGGCACATGTGCTAGGTCGTGCCCTACCGGTGCAATAACCGTCATGAAGAAACATGTGTCTATAGATCATGATAAGTGCATAGGCTGTGGCGAATGTATTTCATATTGTCCGGACAGGGCGATAGAACCCGAATGGGGTACCAAGATGGATGAATTTGTGGAGAGAATGGTGGAATATGCATATGGTGCCGCTAAAGGGAAGGAGGGCAAGCTGGGATTCATAAATTTTGTAATGGATGTTTCCCCGCTGTGTGACTGCATACCCTGGAGTGATGCACCCATAGTTCCGGATATAGGTATTTTGGCTTCAACAGACCCGGTAGCAATAGACCAGGCCAGCCTGGATCTTGTGAATAAATCCAAGGCTGCGGCAGGATCGGTATTGGATGAACAATATAAGGAAGGACAGGATAAGTTTGAAGCCGCAAATCCCGATACCAAGGGTTATATGCAAATGACCTATGCGGAAGAATTGGGGTTAGGGACGAGGGACTATGAGCTGATTGAGGTAATATAATAAAAATGAGGCGGTTAATTCCGCCTCATTTTTATATTTACCACTACCATTTTCTGAATATATTATTAAGAGCAAATTCAAGTGAGGAAAAAACAATAACGATGGCCCAGCAGTCAAAGCCCAGCGGCGCCGTTTGAAATATTGCGCCCAGTGCCGGTACATATAAGACCACGAGCAGAAGTACAAAGGATGACAGGCAGGCCATTATCAAGTACTTATTTTTAAATATGCCGACCTCAAAGACGGTATGGACCTCGGAACGGCACTCCAATGCATTTAATAGTTCTGCAACGATGAGTGTGGCAAAAGCTACTGTACGTGCCATGTCTATATTGCCGCCGGATAGGTACTGGGTCAGCGAAAATGATGCAAGGCTGCTTGCACCTATGATTAATCCGGAAAACAATATGTGCGGGCCCAATCCTCTGGAGAAAATACCTTCATCTGTAGGCCGGGCCGGTCTTTCCATTATGTCAGGATCAGGTGGATCCACACCCAAGGCCAGGGCGGGAAGGCCATCTGTTACTAAGTTTACCCATAATATTTGCAATGGAACCAAGGGCAGTGTCATGTTTATGGCTGTTGCCACAAACATCATGAGTATCTCTCCCAGATTGCAGGAGAGCAGATATCTTATGAACTTCCTTATATTATCATAAATAATTCTTCCTTCTTCTACCGCTTTGACTATGGAGTTGAAATTATCATCCAGCAGTATCATGCTGGCGGCCTCCTTGGCGACCTCTGTCCCTGATTTTCCCATAGCGATGCCGATGTCGGCTTCTTTTAATGCGGGAGCGTCATTCACGCCATCGCCGGTCATGGCTACCACATAACCATTCTTTTTGAGCGCTCTTACAATCCTTAATTTGTGGCCGGGGTTCACCCGGGCATAGACCTTTATGCTACGTGAGTGCTTTTCCAATTCTTTGTCGTTTATTTTATCCATCTCATCGCCTGTTATTGCTTCATCCTTTTCACCGCATATTCCTATTTCCTTGGCTATGGCCATGGCGGTTACCTTATGGTCTCCCGTTATCATAACGGGCGTTATTCCTGCACGTTTACACGTCATTACCGATTCGGTGACGCCTGCACGGGGCGGGTCAATCATTGCAGTGAGGCCTAAAAAGGTGAGTTTGGACTCTATCTCACCGGGATTCTTCATGTTTGGTTTGGAGCTTAGTTTTTTGTAGGCCAGGCCGAGCACCCTCATGGCGTTGCCCGCCAGCTGCGTATTCATGCTGTTTATTTTCTTTTTATTGGCCTGGCCCAGACTGGCCGTATTACTGCCTTTTTGATAAGTTGAACAGAGGTTGAGCAGCCTGTCCGGTGCCCCCTTTACGAAGACAAAGTACCCGTTTCCCGACTGATATACCATGCTCATCAATTTTCTGTCGGAGTCAAAGGGTATTTCACCTATCGGTTTAAAATGAGACAGCAGTTTTTCACGGGTATACCCCGCCTTGTATGCTGCTACCAGCAGCGCTATTTCAGTAGGATCTCCGATAACCTCCGCATCCGTCCTTCTTTTAACTTGCAGCTGTGCTTTGTTACACAATACGGCTGTCTTAAACATCATATCCATTGAAGGCTGCCTTTTTATATTCATTTTTTTGCCGGACGCAGAGAAATTCCCTGCAAATTCCAGGCCGGTTCCCGAGACATCGACGATTTTACCATCAACATACATCTTTTTAACCGTCATCATGTTTTCAGTAAGCGTCCCTGTCTTATCTGAGCATATCATGTTGGCGCAGCCCAATGTCTCTACTGCCGGCAGTTTTCTCACCATAGCATTACGCTTAAGCATATTCTGCACGCCTATGGCCAGAGCCACTGTTACGATTGCAGGTAGTCCTTCGGGTATGGCTGCAACCGCTAGGCTTATTCCCGCAAAGAACATATCATAAGCGGATTTTCCGTAAAGTATGCCGAGAATTACCATCAGCAAACATATGATCAGGCTCATACCCACCAGCTGTTTACCTATCTTATCCAGCCTTTTTTGAAGAGGAGTGGTGTCGTCACTGATATCCTGAAGCATGTCTGCTATCTTTCCCATCTCTGTGTCCATACCCGTCGCTGTCACATAAGCCTTGCCATTGCCGCTTACTACCGGGCAGCCCATATAAACCGTGTTGGTTTTTGTCACACTGGTGAATTTGTTATCGGATATTGCGGCCATATTTTTTTGTACAGGCAGAGATTCCCCGGTAAGTAGTGACTCATTCATCGAGAGGTTGTTGGCCTCCGTGAGCACTGCATCCGCAGGGACGATGTCCCCAGCTTCCAGATATATGATATCCTGTGGAACCACCATATTTGACGGTAACTCAGCCAAGGTACCATTCCTAAATACGTGAGCCATGGGGGCGGACATTTCCTCTAAAGCCTCCAAAGACCGTTCCGTCCTGTATTCCTGTACAAATCCCATTATCGCGTTTAAAATTACGATAATTAATATGGCGGATGCATCGATTACCTCACCAAGAAAGAACGAGATCACGGTGGCAGCTATGAGCACAAGTACAATGAAGTCCGTAAACTGACTAAAAAATATTTTGATGGCCGTCGGCTTCTTTTTCTTTTCCAGCTCGTTTAATCCAAACTGCTTTAGCCGTGCCTCGGCCTCGCTGTTTGTAAGACCGCCCGTGTTTATATTTCCTTTATAGATATAGGAGTTATCTTTTTCCGGGCGTTTATTTTTTGATTTCCGCATAGTGTGCCTCCTCTCATAACATGTATATTAGAATGAGCAATCGTAAATAACTATATATTTTTTCATAATTTAGAGGGATTTGTAAGAAGTTTGTCGAATAAAAGATTGTGATTAATATAAAAATATTTTTTTTTATGTTTATGGACATGCTGTGACACCTCCTGATGCTAAAATAAAACAAAGGGGATGGTAAACATCAGAGTAGTTATAAATTTTAATGCGGACAGGGATATAGTTCTGCCCGTAAACTACAATCATATATTACAGGGTTTTATATACAGAAATATTACCGATAAGGCATATGCAAGTTTTCTTCACGACAGGGGTTATCAGGTGGACAGCAAGTGTTTTAAGCTATTTACATTTGGAAGATTGGAAGGGAGGTTTAAGATTTTCCCCGGAAAGATATTGATGGCGCCGCCACTTAGGCTTGTTGTTTCTTCCGCATTGGAGGATTTCATCAATGACTTCTGCGAGACTCTCCTGAAAAGGGATGATCAGAGGCTGCTGGATCAGCGGGTAAATATAGAGTCCATCAATGTGTTAAATAAAAGGATAACCGAGGATAAGCTCAAGATCAAGATGATGTCTCCTCTTGTAATGTACAGTACCGTCGACGTTAACAGTAAAAAACTTACATATTATTATACGCCGTGGGACGAGGAGATGCCCGGCCTATTGAGGGGGAATCTGCTTAATAAATACAAGGCCATAACAGGCAGAAGGGCAGAGGAAAAGGATTTTTCCATAAAGACCATAGGACCTAGGAACATGAAGTATAGAAAGACTTTAGATTATGAAGGCACTATTATAAAAGGGTGCATGGGGATTTACAAGATAAGTGGAGATCCCGAGCTTTTGCAGGTGGCCTACGACTGCGGGCTGGGGAGTAAGAGCTCTATGGGATTTGGATGTTTTGATATATTGGAAGGCGGTGATAAGAGTGCTTGAGTCGATAAGGAATTTGGGCGGCCTGGCCTTGTCAGAAAATCCTGATGATTTTTTAAGCTCTTTGTATAAGGCTATACCTAAGATGAGGAATAAAAAACAGCAACACATAATGAAAATAAGCTTTGACAGCCGGAGAGAATCTGTATCTCTAACGGGTAAAGAGATAGACGAGACTACACAATCGGACTATATCTGGATAGGTAATGCCGATGGTGCTATGAGCCCACAGTGGTATTTTACCACGACTAAAGTAGAGTACCTACTCTCCCAGACCATACCCAACTATATTGACATGCTCGATGAGGGTGATTACAAGGACAAATTCAAAGAAATACTAAATAAATTTTATGTGGATTTGGGAGAACAGAGTGGTATCAAGAATAGGTACAGGTATGTTCTTGATTTAGAAAAATTCGGTATAGCAGATAGTGGTTGGCTGGACAGCACATATCAATCTGTAGGTAAAGATCCCAAGAAAATGGTAAAGGAAGTAAAAAAGAAGTTCATAGATTGGATGAAAATAGAAACGCCATATGCGGAAAATGAGATTTACCTGTATACGCTTTTAATAGACGGCAGAGTGCTGACCCGTGAAAGTAAATATTTGGATTTGGTATCCAAGAAAAAAGTAGGAAGCATTTTTGAAGCTGCAAAGAAAGGCACGTGTTCCGTATGTGGTAGAGAAAATTCGGTGACTGATGACACAACCAAATTTACAATGAAATACTATATGACTGATAAGATTGGATTTTCATCTGGTATCTCAGGTAATTTCATAAAGAACTTCCCTATATGCAAGGAGTGTTATACAAAGATATTAGTAGGTGAGGCCTATCTGAGTAATCATATGAGGACGAGCATAGGCGGATTACGTCTGTATATAATACCCGATTTGATATTTAAACCGGATATGGGTTTATTTAATATTGATGAATGGGCCATATATATAAAAGATAGCTTCAATTCTGCTGTATCCAAGGAAGGCATGGAAAAATTCGAAAGGAGTCTTAATCAATATCTTGCTCATGAACAATATAAAAACAGCTATATTTTAAATCTGCTCTTTTTCGAGAAAAATCAAGCTGAGTTCAAAGTATTAAAGCTCATTAAGGATGTACCACCATCACGGTTGGAGATTATAGATAAATGTTTTGGTGATGCTGCAAGAGCCATGGGAGGTATACTGGGCCAAGACAAGAGATGGTATATCGATTTGGAAAATATATATTACCTTATACCCTTAAAGAAAAGCCAAAGGTCTTTAGAATATAGAAAGTTATTGGAGTTATATGATTCAATATTCTCTGGGAAAATGGTATCCTATGACTTTTTGATAAAACAAGCAGTACAGCTATGTGGGGTTTATTACTTTGATGAATTTGGCCAGTATAACGTTAAATTACTAAATGGTACAAGTTGGGATATAGCGTTGTCATATGTAATGATCCAGGAGAACTTGCTCATGGATGGGCTTAGGAGACTGGGTGTACTTAAAAAAGGAGGGAAAAAGATGGATTATGATTCTTTAAATGTGGATAAAGGAACTAAAAATTATTTTATAGAGATGGGTTATGATGAACCAAAGGCTGCTTTATTTTTGTTGGGAAATCTAATTGGTTCTGTTGCGTCTGAACAATGGAGGCGCAATATGAAGAATAAACCTATACTTAATAAACTCAACTACCAGGGAATGAGCTGGAATAAAATACAGAGGTTTGTAGGTGAGCTGACAGAGAAAATGAGACAGTATGATGTATTTAGCCGTAACGAATCCGAGTTTGCGGAGTGTATGAGGCTTTTGGATATGGGTAAGGCAATGAACAAAGGAATGTGGCCGCTGAGTGACATTAAAAACATATATTATATACTCTCGGGATACGGTTATGAAACGGCCAAAATCATGTATAAAAGCAAAGAAAACAATAATGAGGAGGAAGATGTAAATGAACAACAGTGAGCTATTATTTATCTACGATGCTAAAATGTGCAACCCCAATGGTGACCCTGATGATGAAAACAGGCCGAGAATGGACTATGACAGACAGAGAAATCTGGTAAGTGATGTCCGTCTGAAAAGATATATAAGGGATTACATGAAGGGAAATGATAATGATATCTATGTTACAAAGATTGATGATAAGGCTTTGGATGCTGGTAAAAGGTTAAAATTGTTGCTTGGTCATGAAGCAAAAAGGGATGACATACCGGAGATATTATCAAAACTTATAGATATAAGACTTTTCGGAGCTACAATGCCTATTAAAGGGGAGAAGAGGGGAGCAGGTACGTCACTTTCTCTTACCGGTCCTGTTCAGTTTAACTGGGGATACTCTTTGAATAAGGTAGACCTTGTTGAAAGTAATGGTATAACATCAGAGTTTAGCGGTAAAGAGGGGAGCGACTACGGAACCATAGGAAAAGACTACAGGATCTATTACTCTCTTATTGCATTTCACGGTATAGTAAGCGGCAAAAGAGCGCAGAAAACAGACCTTACCGAAGATGATATAAATATGTTTGACAAGGCATTAATAAAATCTATACCGCTGCAGGCTACCAGGAGTAAGATAGGTCAGTATCCCAGACTTTATGTGCGGCTGGAATACACCTCCGACGAGGACTTTATAGGAGACCTCAGGGGCTATGTAAACCTTGATAAAACCGAGTTATTGCGGGAGCCCACTGATTTTGCCATAGACCTCGGCCGGCTTAAAGACGTCTTGGAAAATAATACAGATAAGATTGCTAAGATTCATCTTTGGTATGATCAAGAAATGAAGTTTACTTCTAACGGTGTGAGCGGCAATGTTGAGGATCTTTTAGGGGAGGCACTGAAGAGCAAGACAGAAATCTTGAATTATTAAAGAGGGACCAAAATTATGGATATTAATAAATTGTTGATTTTTGATGTATATGGCAGCATGGCTCATTTTAGGAAATTCTATACGAATTCTTCCTCCCTCTCGTATATGTTTCCTCCACGGACGACTGTAATAGGTCTGATTGCCGCTGTACTAGGAAGGGAAAGAGATACCTATTATGAGGAATTTTCTTCTGACAATTGCCGTATAGCTGTATCTGTCCGAACAAGATTGAGAAAGCTAATGCAAACAGTTAATTATCTTCAGACCAAAGGCACTGGCGGACTGAACGGCAGTAAGGGGCATACACAGATACCGCTGGAGATATTGCTTCCGGAGGAGAACATGATAGTGTACCGCATATATTTTTTGCATAATGATGCCCATCTTATGGACGAACTTAGTGAAAGGCTTAAGTTTGGCAGGTTCTTTTACCCCATATATATGGGCCTGTCAGAATTTATAGCGTCGGCGAGATTCGTGGATGAAATAACCGGTGGAGACATAGATGTGAAGCCGCCGGGAGGCAGTTATGATATCTGCAGCGTACTAAATAGCAATATGTTAGTGGATAGAGGACTTAATTTTGTTGATTCAGGTGGTGGAATACTGCAGTATATAAAGGAACTTATGCCTGCTGAGTTTGATAAGGACAGGAATGTAAAATCTACCGCTAATTTTATCTATGAGAAAAACTCCAATATTATATCCGGCAAATTCAATGTACCCGTGTATAACTTGAAGTATGACGGTCTTGAAGAAAATATAGTATTTATGGAGGAATAATTATGGAATTTTACTCACATGCAGATAGAGATAAGAGCGGAGTTATAACCTATAGGAAAAAACTAAAAGAACACCTTGGCGGGGTTGCTGAAGCTATGTGTGACATAATCCAGTGCTCACCTTTACAGGATAAAGAAGAGATCTATGACATAGGCCATATTGTTGGCCTGTGTCATGATTTTGGTAAGTATACAAAATACTTCCAGGGATACCTGCTGAATAATATAAATTATGGGGGAAAAAAGAACCACGGCTTCATATCCGCTCTTTTTTCTTCTTACCAGGCACAGCGGTTTTCCGGCAGTAACGAGTATATACCGCTGTTTGTATATTTGATGGTTCTGCATCATCATGGAGACCTTAAAAATATGGAGGCCGATTTGCCCAGTGCAAGGGAAGATGAAGCAAAAGAGAAGATAGATATATTAAAAATACAGCTAGAAGATATAAAAAGAAATATTGGTGACATAAAGCATGAGTATAGTGAAATGGATAAGACCATAGATGTAGACGGTTTCATGGAGAATTGGGAGGAATTTTATGGACAACTGTGCAGATCAAAATTTGTGTATTTAAACAAAAAACCTATTTACGGAAAAACAAAAATAAAAGATTCCCTGTACATGCTTTTTGTATATTCAGCCCTTATAGACTCAGACAAGCGGGATGCCGGCAGGGTTAAACCACCTCAAAGAATGCCTATACCCGAATCTATTGTCGATGATTACAGATGTGTCAGATTTTCTCATAATGATGATGATCCTATGACTGCGGTTAGGGAAGGCGTATATAATTCAATAACCAATAATATCGAGAATATGGATTTAGATAATCACATATTGACTATCACTGCACCTACAGGATCGGGCAAGACCCTTGCAGGTGTTTCAGCAGCACTTAAACTTAGGCACAGGCTGTCAAGAGGTGACTATGTTCCTAGGATAATCTATGCCTTGCCATTTACTAGTATTATTGATCAGAATTATGATGTGATAAGGGATGTTTTAAAAACCGGCATAAAGGACTTTGATAAAAACGAAAGTAATTACCTTATTAAGCACCATTACCTCGCAGATATTAGATATACGGGAGATGATCAGGAGAGGCCGGTAGACGAAGCACTTGCCCTTATCGAGGCATGGGAGTCGGAGATAGTTGTCACCACATTCGTTCAGTTCTTTTACACTTTAATTGGTTACAGAAACCGTATGCTCAAAAAGTATCATAATATGGCGGGCTCGATTGTCATCCTGGATGAGGTCCAGAACATACCCATGGAGTATTGGGATGATGTTGGGATGATTATGCGGTATGCATCGCAGTATCTGGGTATCTATATCATACTCATGACGGCAACCAAACCCCTGTTGTTTGCAGAGGGAGAGTATAGAGAACTAGTAGATGACCCCGACAGATACTTTAAGAATGACAATTTAAACAGAGTATGTCTGTATCCTCATATGGAAGATGAATCCATTGATGAATTTGTTGATAAATTTATTGAATCATACGATACCGACAAGTCATATCTTATAGTTATGAATACAGTAGACAGTTCTTTGGATGTATTTAAGAAAGTTAAGCAGAGACTGAATGGCAATGAAAATAATTATATGTATTTATCAGCCAATATAGTTCCCTATCAACGTAAAAAAAGAATAGAAGATATAAGGGATAGATTGAAATCCGGGAAAAAATTAATAGTTGTATCCACTCAGGTGGTGGAGGCGGGTGTAGATATTGATATGGATGTCGTTATAAGAGATTTAGGTCCCTTTGACTCAATAATGCAGGTAGCCGGAAGATGTAATAGAGAGAATAAAGGCAGTAAGGGAGAAGTACATGTTTTCAACATGGTGAGAGACAGCGGGAGTCATTATTATGAAAGAATCTATAAGAAGGTACATTGTGCTACTAGCAGTGAAGTCTTAAAGGGCCATGATGTGATAGAGGAAAAGGAATTTTTAGATATTATTAATGATTATTTTGCAAAAGCTGTTGATAGGACAGCGCAGACCAACGGGGCACTCTTGAAGGCTTTAGAAAAAATGAATTTTAATGATAGAGATAATAGGGGTGATAAAAGCAAAGAGATTGAGTATGTCGCAGACTTTAGCCTTATAGATGAACTTCCAAACTATGTGGACGTATTTATAGATACTGATGATACTTTGGATGTAAATATAGATGGGGAGAGACTTCAAAAACCCTCAGATATATGGAATAAATATATGGAAGATGTTGTGAAAATGCAGGATATAAATGTCAAGAGGATAAACTATCTCAAAATAAAGAAGTACCTCAGGGAATTCACAATCTCTATTAACAGGGATTATTCGCCAGAAAAGTTACAAGAAAAAGACCAAGAGTTGCAAAGAAAAAATAAAAGGTGTAATTTATACAGTCTACCGGAAAATTCATTTGGAACTTATTATGATGATACCATAGGCTATAAAAAGGTAAGGACCTAAGGTATATTTTCGTGAGGGTGATTCATTGTGGACGAAGATAACAGGGTAAACGGAACACTTATATGGTATTTCAATGTGTGCAAAAGAGAGGCCTGGCTTATGAGCCACAGTATTACGCCTGATGAATCAGACAATAATGTGGAGATTGGGCGCTTTATCCATGAAAAGAGTTTTAAAAGGGATAATAAAGAAATATCAACTGCAAATTTTAAGGTTGATATACTGCGCAAGGAAAAGGGACAAATAGTGATAGGCGAGATGAAAAAAAGTTCAAGGTTAAAAAAGGTAGCCACCTGGCAGCTTAAATTTTATTTATATGGTCTAGAAAAAGAAGGTATAAAAGCAACTGGTGAGCTGCTGTTTCCTGAAGAGAAAAAGAAAAATTCTATAGTGTTGAGTGACGAAGATAGAGAAGAACTTGATAAACAAATAAAAGAAATAAATAACCTGATAGCACAGCAAGAGCCACCCGCTCCAGCCAAAATTAGTTTTTGCAGAAATTGCGCATATTCAGAGTTTTGTTGGGCTTAAAGGGAGGTGCAGTCTTTGAAACGAACTTTTTATATAATGAGCAATGGTCAGAAATAAAGAGGAAAGACAACACGTTTGCTTTTGAAAATGACACAGGTAAAAAATATATACCGGTTGAAGAACTCAATGATATATATGTTTTCGGCGAATTGACACTTAATAAGAGATTTTTGGAATATGCAAGTAGAAAGGAAGTACCTATACATTTTTTTAACTATTATGGATATTATATTGGCAGTTTCTACCCTCGTGAACATCTTAATTCAGGTTATATGATATTAAAACAAGCCGAGTTTTATTTAAATGATGAAAAAAGGATGTTTCTGGCTAAACAGTTTATAAAGGGATCTGCTCAAAATATACAGCATGTGTTGAAATATTATATAAACCGTGGAAATGAAGACCTTAATGATATAAGTTATGCAATAAGTGAGCTTATTAATAAATTAGATATCTGTAATGGTATAAATCAGCTCATGGCGGTAGAGGGTAATATACGTGATATATATTATAAATCATTTGATATAATCCTTCAGAATCCGGACTTTGCCTTCGATAAAAGAACAAGAAGACCACCCCAGAACTACATAAATACGATGATCAGCTTTGGCAATTCTATTATGTATACCATTATACTAAGTGAGATTTATAAAACACATCTTGATCCACGTATAGGTTATCTACATTCAACCAACTTTAGACGATTTACATTGAACTTAGATGTATCCGAAATTTTTAAACCAATAATTATCGATAGGATGATATTAACCTTAATTTCCAAAAAGATGATCACTAAAAAGAATTTTGATAAAGACACTAACGGCATAATTTTGAAAGATAAGGGTAAACAATTGATATTGCAGGAAATTGACAATAGACTAAGAACCACAATTCATCATAGAGAATTTGGCAGGAATGTATCTTATAGAACAATCATAAGGATGGAGCTTTATAAGCTGGAAAAACACTTAATGGGTGAAAAAGAATATGAACCATTTCAATCAAGATGGTGATGAACCGATAAGATTTTAGATTATGGATATCCGCGTAACTTTTAGCTTGTATAGGAGATTAATGTATGTTTGTAATTTTAGTCTATGATGTCAATGAAAAAAGAGTGGCTAAAGCATTAAAAATATGTAGGAAATATCTATATTGGGTTCAAAACTCAGTATTTGAGGGTGAACTATCGAAAGCTAACTATAAAAGATTAAAATATGAACTATCGAATATCATACACGATGACGAAGACTCGGTAATCTATTATACATTCAGAAGTATAAAGTATTCAAAAAGAGAATCTATGGGATTAAAAAAAGGGGGAGACAATAACTTTTTATAATGTCGTTGATGTGTTATAGTGTTAATATGGCGGAGCATCGACGACATAAGTTTTTTACTTTATTTGCCTTGATTACTGGTTACACAAAGATGTTAAGAAAAAACTAAAGT
>ENA-UOOI01000930-UOOI01000930.1-fermentation-metagenome-genome-assembly--contig:-NODE-930-length-33930-cov-4.105151_pt1 | contig 33930 bp, 29 predicted proteins | sample MGYA00245779_ERZ724027 | MGnify/ENA primary metagenome ERZ724027 (study PRJEB28704, sample SAMN03018318) | fermentation metagenome | biome: anthropogenic terrestrial biome; feature: soil; material...
TCTAATACAAATCCCTCCGATATCTTTCCGACATTTAACATACTTTCACCTCCAGGAGTGTAAGAATCAACGCCATTCGAATATAAACACCATATTGAACCTGACTAAAATAAGCAGCCCTGGGATCTTTATCAACTTCCACAGAGATCTCGTTGACACGTGGAAGCGGATGTAGGATATACATGTCATCTTTCGCCAGTTTCATCTTTTCTTCATCCAGAATATAGAAATTCTTCATTCTCAGATAGTCTTCCTCGTTAAAGAAACGTTCCTTCTGAACACGAGTCATATATAAAATATCAAGCTTTGGAAGTGCATCCTCGAGTCTGATCACTTCCTCAAACTCCACATGATTTGCCCTAAGGACATCCTCGCGGATATAATCCGGGATCTTAAGTTCTTCCGGTGAAATCAGCACAAATTTCACCCCTGTATAGCGAATCAGTGCACTGATCAGAGAGTGGACCGTACGCCCGAACTTCAGATCTCCGCAGAGACCAATTGTAAGCCCGTCTAATCTGTGCTTTAATGAGCGAATCGTCATCAGATCAGTCAGTGTCTGCGTCGGGTGCTGATGTCCGCCATCGCCTGCATTGATCACAGGAATATGGGAATTGGCAGCAGCTACGAGCGGAGCTCCTTCTTTTGGATGCCTCATCGCACAAATATCAGCGAAGCAGCTGATCACACGGATTGTATCAGCCACACTCTCCCCTTTCGAGACTGAACTGGATGCTGCAGACGAAAATCCAATTACAGTTCCGCCGAGATTCTGCATCGCTGTCTCAAAACTCAGCCTTGTCCGGGTGCTTGGTTCATAGAATAACGTGGCTATCTTCTTTCCGTCACATGCGTGTGCATACTTCTTTGGATTCTTTTCGATATCGGCAGCCAGATCCATCATCTGATCCAGTTCTTCCACAGAAAAATCCAGAGGGCTCATCAAATGTCGCATATATACCTCCTAAAAAGTTTGTAATTTTTACCTTGGTCTATAGTATAACTTCTCAGAAGAAAATGCAAGGAAAACTTACATACATTTGCTCCAGCCACAGTTTTTGCAAATTGTGCATCCGCCTTCAGACTGTAGGGGTTCCCCACATTCCGGACATATAATTTTGTGTGAAACACCCTTTACCGCCTTTGGCTTCGGCGCTCTGGCAGCCACTTTCTGATGAGGTTCACCGCCTTTTTTGTTCTTCAGTTCCTCCTGAACCTCATTGTACATATCCAGCAGCGCATTTCCCACAGCCATCGGGCAGCAGCTTCCTCTGCTTGTATCTTTTTTTGTCGCTCGTCGAACACTGTAAGACGGACAGGATCCGGTTGAATTCAACTGATCAATAATTGTATAGATATCGACACCGCCTCTGGCACTGATCGATATCATACGCGAAAGTCCGATCATAAAATTATTGCATCCGCCGGTGGAGCCTTTGCTCAGATAAGTCTCGAGCAGTGCACCTGTATAAGGATCAAACATTGCGATGCAGTGCAGGCTTCCGCAGCCGGTGACCAGTTTTCTTTTCTTGCCAATGATGTCATCGTTAATTTCGATGATATCTCCACGTTTCAGTCCCTCTCCTGCAACAGCTCCCTTCTTCTCCTCTTCCGGAGTAAGGATTCCAGTACGTTTACAGCCGTCACGAAAGATCGTAATTCCCTTTAATCCTTTTTCATAGGCATAGAGATAAAGGTCCTCTGTCTCCTCTACGGTGAACTCGTTTGGCACGTTAACTGTAGAACTGATGGAAGCGTCAATATGCTCCTGCCAGATCGACTGCATCTCGATTCTCTGACGGTAATCCAGCGTCATAGCCGTGACAAAGTAATCCGGCAGATCACTGTCGTCAGTAAGCTTATGTTCTTTCATATACTGCTCTACAATCTTTGTATATACCTTGTAGTAAACATCCGTTCCATGAAGAGATTCTGTCTTGCGCTCATAATAATTCGCAAAGATGGGCTCAATTCCTCCGGAAATTCCAAGCATCGTAGAAAGTGTTCCGGTAGGTGCAATCGTAAGCAGCTGTGAATTTCTAATACCATATTTACTGACGAGTTCTTTTGTGGCTTTCGATGTATTTCGAAGGAAGAATGGTGTTTCCATGACTTCCTGTGTATTGCATCCCGGGTAAGCACTCTCGTCCTTTGCAAGCAGGGCGGACTGTGCAATTGCCATATCCGCCATCGCAAATCCGATTTTATCACAGATTTTTACTGCCTCCTCATCCCCGTATGTAAGTCCGAGTTTGATCAGCATATCGCCAAGTCCCATGATTCCAAGTCCGATCTGTCTCCAGTCATGTACACTCTCCCGCTGCTCCGGAAGAGGATGAAGATCCATTCCCTCATCCAGAACCTCATTCAGTGCAGTAACAGATGCCTTTACGCATTCCTTAAATCCTGTAAAGTCAAAAGAAGCATTTTCGGAAAATGGTTTATCGACAAACTCCGCAAGGTTTACACTGCCAAGAAGACAGCTTCCGCCTGCCGGAAGAGGCTCTTCCGCACAGGGATTCACACCTGCGAAAGTGAATTCTTTTGTATTAGAGAGAAGATTCCAATTCTGAACTCTGTCCCAAAACGAAGCACCGGGTTCCGCGTAATCCCAGTTAGTCTCAGCTATTTGCTGAAAGAGATCTTTTGCGTTGACGTACCTCTCAATTGTTTCGCCTGTAGCTTCCCTGGTATAATGAAGGCGAAAATCTTTATTGTTTTTTACTGCCTTCATAAGTTCATCCGAGATACGTACAGATATATTCGCTTTTGTCACTTTATCCAGATTTGTTTTAATGTTGATAAAATCTTCTACATCAGGATGTGAGCAGTCCAGGGAAATCATAAGTGCCCCTCTCCTGCCGTTTTGTCCGATCAGATCAGTGACCAGAGAATAAAGGTCCATAAACGAGACAGCACCTGTAGTTTCTTTAGCGGCATTATTAATTTTCGCTCCCTTAGGAGAAAGTCCGGATATATCTATTCCGCAGCCTCCCCCATAGCTATAGGTCCTCGCTAATTTTTTGGCACAGTCAAAGATACTCTCAATCTCATCATCCGGAGGCTCAATGACATAGCAATTAGACAATGTGATCTTTCTCCCTCTATATTCCAGACCGCGATTCGCGAGAATTCTTCCTCCGAACAGGAATTTCTTTTCCTTCATATACCTGGCTATGATTTCATTTCCGCCACTGATTCTTTTGATCCACTGGTCAAATGACTCACCCTCATAACGGTACTTTTTATTCCAGATATCAGCTCCCAGCTGATTGTCTTCTCCCAGCCACTCTTGTACTTCCATTAAACTCTATCCTCTCTGCTATATATTGATTTCTTAATCAATCCTACCACAATATATTGTGTATTTCAAGTCATAAAATCGTAGAATTATTATGAAATATTGTTTTGTAAATCGTAGGTTTCACTGGCAGACTTCAAGGTCTGGTAGACCGCCGCTACAGGAAGTCCCACAACATTATTATAATCCCCGTTAATTTTTTTAACAAAAACTGCCGATACTCCCTGGATTCCATAAGCACCTGCCTTATCCATAGGCTCATCTGTCTTAAGATATTCTTTGATTTCATTTTCTGACATGGGATAAAACGTGACATCTGTCCTTTCAAAAAATGTAGTTTCTTTCAGTATCCTCTCAGCCGTTCTCCAGATGATCGTAACGCCGGTATACACCTGATGTGTATTCCCCTGTAACATATGCAGCATTTCTCTCGCCTGCGATTTGTCGTATGGTTTTCCGAGGATCCGGTCATCTGCCGATACAATCGTATCCGCTCCGAGTACAATACAGTCTTGTTTCATCCGTGATGATACCTCACGGCATTTACCCTTAGACAGATCCCTGACGACATCCCCCGGAACGCTTGATGTGATTTTCTCCTCAAAATTACTCGGAATCACACGGCAGGCAATGCCGACCCGGTTAAGCAGTTCTCTTCGTCTGGGCGAGGAAGAAGCCAGAATAATATTGTTTAGTCTTTGCATGATATGTCGTCCTTTCCACGAGTGCATAAAAATTTCCACAAACCGCCTTTAGCAGAATATCTGCACCGTCAGTCTGTGGAAATTCAGTAATCAAAAATTGTATATCAAAATACAAGCAGAGCGGTAAGCCGGGTTATGTCTTGCGTAATCATCTATCTAGAGCTGTTGTCGCCAGCAGCTTCAAGCGGCCTACCTAAAAGCGTGACGGGCAGCCACTTCACTTTTATTCGGTCTTGCTTCGGATGGGGTTTACATGGCTTCCTCTGTTACCAGAAGAACGGTAGTCTCTTACACTGCCTTTCCACCCTTACCCGCCGCATACGCGGCAGGCGGTATATCTCTGTTGCACTATCCTTGGAGTCACCTCCACCGGACGTTATCCGGCATCCTGCCCTGTGAAGCCCGGACTTTCCTCACCTGACGCCTTTCGGCATATATCAGCTGCGATTACATACTCTACTTGTACAACTTTTAAATCTTATCACAAAATTTCTTTTTTGTCCAGAGGCCACATCAGACATCGAAGCAGCTGTTTCCCACAAACTCCCGCAATATGGAGTTTTGAGGAATATCCTCGCTTGGAACTCCCACAAAGTAATCCAGAAACTTCAGAAGTCTCTTGGCCTCCATATATTCCGGGGAATCCTCAGGAATCTGAAAAAGCACCGGCTCTGCATAGAGTTTCAGAACTGCAAGCTCGTATAAAAGTGCGGAATTGAACATGACATCGGCTTCTTCCTGGTAGGGAAAGATATTCTGCAGCTCTCCCCGTTTTACGGAATTCCACATGGCAATTGTTTTCTGTGCACTGATTCCTCTGGTTCGGTTATCTCTGACAATCCGTCTGATCAGCCTTCCATCCGTCGTTGAGATTCTGTTATGCTCGTCGACATTTAACTGTGTCAGCGCACTGATATATATTTTAAATTTGCTGTCAGCGGGAAGCATATGGCTGACTTTATCATTTAGCCCGTGAATTCCCTCCAGAACAAGGATATCATCTTCACCGAGTGCGATATAATTTCCATGATATTCACGTTCACCCGATACAAAATTGAAAACTGGCATCTCAACTTTCTCACCGTCCAGAAGTGCCTGCATCTTTTTGTTAAAAAGAGGGATATCAATCGCATCAATACTTTCAAAATCCAGTTCACCGTTTTTATCTTTCGGTGTATCCACACGGTTAACGTAGAAATCATCCATTGATAGGATGCGGTTTCAGGCCATGAACAGAAAGCTGGATGGACAGTCTGTGAGAAAACGTTGTCTTTCCGGAAGAAGTCGGACCCGCGATCATAACAAATTTTACATGACGTTTCTTTGCAATCTGATCTGCAATCTTCGATATTCTGGCCTCCTGCAAAGCCTCTGAGATAAGTATGATTTCTTTTACATTTCCCTTGCTGATGGATTCATCTAAATCGCCAACGGTGTCCACACCCAGTTTTTCACCCCAGTGTTCGGATTCTTTCTGAACCATAAAGATCTTAGGTGAGGCTTTAAACTTCGGAATCACAGTTGGATTGTCTCTGCCTGGCATCTGAAGTACAAAGCCCTCATCGTAAAGGCAGAGATCAAAATATTTCAAATAGCCTGTATTCCATACCATAAAACCGTAGAAATAATCTTCAAAGTCCTCGAGAGTATAGATATTGACACCGGAACTTCTACGGTATCGAAACAGTTTTTCTTTGTCATACATACCATGTTCCGCGAAACTCTCTCTGGCATTGACTGTACTGATATTTCTTTTCTCAATCGGTATCTCCTGACTGACAAGTTCCCGCATGTAGGCCTTCACCTTTGACAGAAAATCTTCATTCAGGATGACATTTCCTTTAATCGTAAAGTAAAAACCTGAGCCCACGGAAAAGTGAAGGACAACCTTCTCTATATTCCTGGAATCTTCTACATGATATATGGCTTTTAAAACCAGCAATGTCATACTACGCCTGTAAGACTCATATCCGATGCTGTCTTTGAAGCTCAACGGCTTCAAAATGCAGTCTTCGAGCAGGGGTTTATGAAGTTCTCTCAGGAATCCATTTGCAAAAACTAAAAGAGTGGGCAGATCCCGGCCCCGATCATATTCTTTCACAATCTCCCCGAAAGGTGTTCCTTTGGGGTATGATTTCACCGTTCCGCCAATTGTTACCTGATAAGTTTTCTGCTCCATCTATGATACCCTCCTTACAATTTCTGCAATCATCGTTCTGCGATATGCGTACAGTAGTAGTCATTTGACAGGTCTATAAGATTTATCTTCTGTTCCAGTACTTTAATCCGCTCTGCGGCAGCTCCGCTCTGACTTTTCTGAAGATTTGAAATCAACTGCCGGGTACTCCTCATTTCGCGGCATAAATATTCATGTAGAACACGGTCCTGATTCCTTAAAAGACACGGACCATATTCAAGTTCCTCCGGTTTAAGCGGCTCTGACTCTTTATGAACCGCCTTCATGACAGGATAAAACTTACCCCCATCCAATATCATATTCTCAGAGATAATTCCATATCCATGTGTCATGAGAAACAAACGAAAATGTCCAACATCCGACTGCGGTTCCAGGATAAATTCCCGAAAGCTGCAAAGGACATCATCTGCTCCATTAGAAAGTATACGTTCCATCAGCGGTCCGCCCATTCCCGCAATCACAAGCGTGTCACCTTCAAAAGCATCAAGAGAAGAAACCCCGTCAGACAGGCGGGTCTCTATGTAGTCCGAGAGACCATGCTCCATGATATTCGCCTTAGCCCGAAGAAGAGGTTCCCGGTTGATATCCATGGCAATCGCACTCGGAATCCACCCCTTTGTCATAAGATAAATTGGAATATAGCCATGATCACAGCCGACGTCTACGACCCGGTTTCCTTTTGTGACCATAGCGGCGATAGCTGCAAGTCTTTTTGATAACTGCATGGTCATATTCCTGTCAATCCAGATAATCTTTTAATTTTCTGCTGCGGCTGGGATGTCTCAGCTTCCGAAGCGCCTTTGCCTCAATCTGTCGTATACGTTCTCTTGTGACGTTAAATTCTTTTCCGACCTCTTCGAGGGTTCTTGCACGGCCGTCATCAAGTCCGAAACGCAGGCGGAGTACTTTCTGTTCCCTGTCCGTTAAAGTTCCCAGAACCTCTTCCAGTTGTTCTTTCAGCATGGTAAATGCAGCTGCATCCGCAGGTATCGGTACATTATCATCCTGTATAAAATCACCCAGATGGCTGTCTTCCTCCTCGCCGATTGGTGTCTCCAGAGATACCGGTTCCTGAGATATCTTCAATATCTCTCTGACTCTGTCTACCGGTAATTCCATCTCTTTTGCAATTTCTTCCGGGGTAGGTTCACGTCCCAGTTCCTGAAGGAGCTGTCTGGATACGCGGATAAGCTTGTTGATTGTCTCTACCATATGAACAGGAATTCTTATCGTACGGGCCTGATCTGCAATTGCCCGAGTGATCGCCTGACGAATCCACCAGGTTGCATAAGTTGAAAATTTATATCCCTTGCGGTAATCGAACTTCTCCACTGCTTTGATCAGTCCCAGATTTCCCTCCTGGATGAGGTCCAGAAACAACATTCCTCTTCCCACATACCTCTTTGCAATGGATACCACTAGTCTCAGGTTTGCTTCAGCGAGACGTTTTTTTGCTACTTCGTCTCCCTGTTCCATCCTCTTGGCAAGAGAAATCTCCTCTTCTGCAGACAATAGCGGAACTTTACCAATCTCCTTCAGATACATACGAACCGGGTCTTCGATGCTGACACCTTCCGGGACAGAGAGGTCGATTTTTTTCATATCCACTTCATCCTCTTTTTTATCGTCATCGTCATCATCATTTGGCAGAATCAGAATATCATCATCGCTGTCAGATCCGTTGTCGGAAATTCTCAGTACATCAATGTTTTTTGCATCCAGGTAATCGAATACTTTGTCCATCTGCTCTGCGTTCAAAGGCATGTCCCTGAAACAGTCATTAATCTCTTTATATTCCAAAACATTCTTCTTCTTTTTCGCCAGATTTTCAAGACTTTTCATTTTTTCCAAGAATTTCTCTTTTTCGAATTCCATATATGTTCCATCCTTCCACATACTGTTTATATTTTATCCTTAGTCAAAGGAAATATGCAGTTTTACACCGTTTTCCTTCCACTCTTCGAGTGCTTTTTTGTCACTCATCAGTTCCTGCAATCCCCGCATATCTGTGGGATCTAAGTGTGCAGAGCGATAATTGATGCTATGCTCTTTCATATTACATATCACATCGCTTAAAGCCTGACTTTTTTCTGCATCAGAGTTCAAAGGTATCACAGCGTTAAACAGAGCCGTGACCTTTCTTATCTCATCACTGTCATCAAACCTGCTGATCAGTCTGGCCGGGTTTATCTCACCTTCATGGTACTGTTTGAATACCATCTCTGCCACTTTGTGATATAAACCGGTTGTAAAGTCTTCCGGAGATATGTAATCCGTAATCCGGGGCATGATGCCCGGATATGATGTGATCCAGGTCAGCATCAGTTTCTGGGCTTTATCACTTCCGCTTTCCTTTTCCTGATTGGAATGAATACCGGATTTTGGCCTCACACGTTTTGCGATACCGGCTCCCTTCAGAGCAAGTTTTCCCACAAGCTTAGACAAGGTGTCGCTTTCAATATGATAAGTCCTGGCAACCGATTCGATATAGTTATTACGTTCGATTTCATCTTCAAAACTCAAAAGTCTTCCCGCTGCATGATGAAGAAAATCAGTCTTTCCCTGGGGATCATTCATATCATAATCCTTCTCTGCCATACGCATCTCAAACAGGAAACTATTCTCGGCATTTACCAGACGTTCCTCAAAGGCATCGTGTCCCTCATTCTTTATGAACTCATCCGGGTCTTTATAAGGCTTCAGGTTCACAACCTTTGTAGCCAGGCCCGCCTCTTTTAAAAGCGGGATGGCCCTAAGAGCCGCTCTCGTACCGGCCTCGTCACTATCATATATAATTAAAACCTCATCGGTATAGCGCTTCATAAGGCTTGCCTGGGGAGATGTAAGCGCTGTCCCAAGGGAGGCAACCGCATGATTGAATCCCGCCTGATGCATGGAAATCACGTCCATATATCCTTCACAGATAATAAGATTCTTCTTTCTGGCAAGTCTTGCAGCATTCAAACCATAAAGGTTTCTGCTTTTATCAAATAATTTTGTCTCAGGGGAGTTCAAATATTTGGGTTTTCCATCGCCCATCACTCTCCCACCGAAACCTATCACTTTATTGTTTACATCCATAATCGGAAATATTACACGATTCCAGAATTTGTCGTACATTCCATGTCTTTCATCCACATTAAAAAGCCCTGACTCTTTAAGATCCACATCCGGATATCCCTGTCGTTTCAGGTATTGATAAAGCCCGCCTCCGAATTTATCCGAATATCCAAGTCCAAACTGATGTATCGTCTCATCGGAAAGTCCCCGGTTCTTTAAATATTCAATTCCCTGACGCCCTTTCTCATTTCGAAGTAAGATATAATAATACTTTGCCGCCTCTTTATTGATCTGCAGAAGTCTGTTCCTCTGATCGGCCCTCTTCTTCTCCTCTTTCGAATACTCTATCTCCGGGAGCTTCACTCCTGCACGATCAGCCAGTGATTTAACCGCATCGGGAAATGTAAAATTTTCATACTCCATAAGAAATGTAAATACATTCCCACCGGCACCGCACCCAAAGCAGTAGTACATCTGCTTTGACGGGCTTACGGAAAATGACGGTGTCTTTTCGTTATGAAAAGGACATAGTCCAAAATAAGAGCTTCCTTTTCTCACAAGCTTTACATATCCACCGATAACATCGACGATATCATTCTTTAGACGGATTTCTTCTATCAAGTCATCCGAATAGCGCATGTTTCTCCTCTTTCCTAATAGACCGCCCATGCCCTTGGCACGAACAGCTCTTTAAATTTGTTCATAGAATACTGATCTGTCATCCCCGAGATATAATCACACACCACACGTTCTTCCTTTTCTCCCGCGAGAATCAAACTCTGGTATTCATCAGGCATTTCACCAATATGCCCAATATAATATTCATAAAGTTCGCTCAGCATTCTTTTTGCTTTTCTATCTTCTTTTTTTGCTGTGGAATTATTGTAGACATTGTCAAACATTAATTGTCTCAGCGTATACATAGCCTCAGCTATTTCTTCAGACTGCCGGATGGAGTCTTTTCCCATACTGTTTATAATGATATCATGAATCATCGTATTCAGCCGATCTCTGCTCGTACCGCCTAATACTACGCGGATTGTGATCGGGATATCATTTTCAGTGATAATCCCGGCTCTCTTCGCATCATCCATGTCGTGGTGAATATAGGAAATCTTATCACAAAGACGCACAATCTGACCTTCCAGTGTATGCGGTGTGCCAGCCGTCCTGTGATTTAATATGCCGTCACGGACCTCCCAGGTCAGATTCAGACCCTGACCGTCCTTCTCAAGTAACTCCACTACGCGAATACTCTGTTTGTAATGAGCAAATCCTTCCGGACACACTTTATTGAGTGCGTCTTCTCCCGCATGTCCAAAAGGCGTGTGTCCAAGATCATGTCCCAGTGCAATGGCCTCCACAAGATCCTCGTTTAAATTCAAAGCTTTTGCCGCCGTCCTGGCTGTCTGCGAAACTTCCAGGGTATGTGTAAGCCTTGTTCTATAATGATCTCCCTGAGGAGCAAGAAACACCTGGGTTTTATCCTTCAGCCTTCTAAATGCTTTCGAATGCAGAATCCGGTCTCTGTCCCTTTGATAAACTGTGCGAATATCACATTCTGTCTCGTACACATCACGGCCTCTCGAATTCCTGCTGTGTGACGCATAAGGGCTCAGTTCCTGAAATTCCCGCTCTTCAAAGCTTTCTCGTATATTCATAGACACACCTCCAAAGAATTATCACAATCCCTCCTATTACTAAGTATACCCTGCAAATGACAAATTTCCTTTTTTATTTCATTTTTTTTAAAAGCCCAATCTGTAATAAATTCCTTTTAAATGCATAGATTAGAATAATTAATATACCGCGGGTTATTTTGCATGAAAAAAATGGATACAGACCAAGTGGATAACGGAAACCTTCAGGTACAAGTATACAGCCTTCCCCAAAATCATCCGGTAGAGCAGGCCAGTGTAAGCATCTCCTACACCGGCGATCCTGACAGTGTTTTAGAAGAGCTCACCACAGACAGCGATGGGCGCACGCCTGTTGTAGAGCTTCATGCTCCGCCGGTTGATTATAGCATGGAACCAAATGAAAATCAGCCATACTCAGAATATACACTAAAAGTAAATGCCAGCGGCTATGAACCTGTTGAAATATCAGGATGTCAGCTGCTGCCGAATTCTACAGCTATCCAGCCGGTTCAGTTAAATCCTGAAACTCCCGAAAGTCCTTTTATGGATCTTGTGATCGGGCCCCACACACTCTACTATGAGTATCCCCCTAAGATTGCGGAGGACGAGATAAAACCGACAAACGAAACCGGTGAAATAGTGCTGAGCAGAGTCGTCATTCCAGAATACATCGTGGTCCATGACGGAGCCCCGGAGGATCCCACTGCGTCAAACTACTATGAGCGTTACAGGGATTATATTAAAAACGTAGCCAGCAGTGAAATCTATGCCACCTGGCCGGATGCCACAATCCGGGCAAATGTTCTGGCCATCATGTCGTTTACGCTGAACAGAGTATATACTGAATGGTATCGCAACACGGGAAATGATTTTACCATCACATCTTCTACTGCCTATGATCATAAATGGATACATGGCCGTAATTATTACGACAGTATTTCTACAATTGTTGATGAGATGTTCTCTAATTATCTGTCAAGACCCAATGTGCGTCAGCCCATACTAACACAATATTGTGATGGAAACAGAGTTAGCTGCCCGAACTGGATGACCCAGTGGGGTTCAAAATCACTCGGTGATCAGGGTTACACTGCAATACAGATTCTTCGAAATTTCTATGGCCAGGATATGTATATTAACTCGGCAGAAGAAGTTTCCGGAGTCCCTGCTTCTTGGCCCGGCAACAATCTTGATATCGGCTCCTCCGGTCCAAAAGTATCCCAGATTCAGGATCAGCTGAATGCCATCGCCGCAGTCTACTCCAGCATACCATCCACAAATCAAGACGGAACCTTCACTGAAAGCACCCAGCTTACTGTTCAGGCTTTCCAGTCCCTGTTCGGTCTGCCTGCTACAGGGATCATCGATTATCCTACCTGGTATAAGATTCAGGAAATCTATGTCGCTGTTACCAGGATCGCAGAATTGTCATAAAAGCAAAAATCAGGCATCACACCGCCGGGGAAGACCCAGCCAATGTGATGCCTTTTTTGTCTGCGCGAGACGGGACTTGAACCCGTACGATTGCAATAATCACTAGATCCTTAGTCTAGCTCGTCTGCCAATTCCGACACTCGCGCATATGTATTTTTCTTCGCTCTTGTCAAGCGACAAGAATTATTATAGCACCCATATCAGTATCCGTCAATACCTTTTTTATGCTTTTTCGTTTGTTCTGTGAAGCACAAATGAAAATGTCCTACTTTACCCCAAATGAAAATGTCCCAAATGTCCCGTTTATGCCGAGAAAGCTTGTTGATAATGAGTGAGCCCTTAGATATGCTTGTGCCCCAGATGGCTGTTTCACCTTATTTATTGGCATCTGGGCATCTTCTGGGTTTCTAAGGGCTAGAGGCTTGTTGTCAACAAGGAAATTGGAATAAATGGGACATTTTCAAAAATGATTCACATACCTTTTTTATGCTTTTTCGTTTGTTCGGGTCCCAAAACCATGCAAGACCATGCCTTTTCATGCAAGCATGAAAAGAGCACTGGCTTCCCTGTGACTTCTTGCATGACTGTGATACACGGATTGCTCCGCACTTCGTGCTCACGCAATCCTGCAAACATTCGAATTCCGTCCTGTCGGACTACTTTCTCATGTTTGTTCGGGTCCCAAAACCATGCTTTTTCATGCCGGCATGAAACGCATGGTCTTTTGACCCTGGTATCACAGGATTTTTTTTATATCATTGAACATGACAAATACCATCAGAGCCATTAGAAGCATCAGTCCTGCAAAATTAATCATGCCCTCCACTTCCTGTTTGATTCCCTTGCCCCGGATCGCCTCTATAATTAGAAACAGAAATCTTCCGCCGTCCAAAGCGGGAAATGGAACCAGATTCATCACACCCAGATTGGCGGAAAGTAAAATCGTAAAGTTCAAAAGGTTCATTACAACATAGAAACCCCCGTCTGCTTTAGAACTGTCTATTGTTTTTCCAATCTCATCTACTACCCCGACAGGTCCGCTCAAATCATTGACCGTAAACTTGCCCGTAATGAGCATTACAAGGCTTTTAACCGTAGTCTTAATCCAATACTCAACTTCTTTCACACTGTATTTCAGAATCCCAAGCGGAGACTGTTTTTCTCTTCCGAGATTAAACCCAAATCCCAGAGTAGCATTCTTTGTAATCTTCGGAGTAACGGTCGCATCACGAATATGGTCTTTATGCTGATATGTGATGTCTACAGAATCATTGGTAAACGGATGACTGCTCATATACTTTTCTAGTTCCTGATTACTGTTAATCACCGTGTTATCCACTTCCAGGATAATATCACCTACCTGAAGCCCCGCCTTTGCCATGGGATATCCCGGCATAATGGAAACCACCTCTGCCTTTCCATCTTGTCCGGGATTGTAGGTATAGCCAAGCATATATTTTTCTTCAGAGTCCGGAACATATTTAATATTATGCGTTTTTCCATCACGTTTATAGCTCAAAGTAATATTATCGGAAGGAATCCCATCCAGATTGACTTTCGTATATAAATCTCTTCCTATGGAAATACGGCTTCCCTCATAACTGGTAATCAGATCTCCCTCTTTAAGCCCTGCCTCGGCAGCCGGTGAGCCCTGTTCCACCTCTGTAATCCTGGGCGGGTCGGATCCCACAAAGCTGATTATGATAATGGATAGAAAGAAAGCCAGAATCATGTTAAAGAGCGGTCCTGCAATGATCACTGACATACGTGCCCAAACCGATTTACTGTTGAAAGCACCTTCAGCCTCTGAATTATCATCTTCCCCGAGCATCATGCAGGAACCTCCGAAAGGAAGCAGTTTCAGAGAGTATTTTGTTTCATGCTTAACCGTTGAGAGAAGTGTCGGCCCCATCCCAACAGAAAATTCAGTCACTGTGATGTGATTGGCCTTAGCCAGAAGGAAATGTCCCATTTCATGTATAATCACTACAATGCTGAAAATCAATATAGCAATAATAATGTTAATAATCAAATATGCCACCTGCTTTCAATCCAGTCATAAGTTTCGGCCTCGGCGCTTAAGATTTCATCGACAGTGGGACTTTTCTTTACCCTATGCCGGTCCATAGCACCCTCGATCATATCATAGATATCAAGGAAACCTATCCTTCGGTTTAGAAACATTGCCACAGCGCGTTCATTTGCCGCATTGAACACGGTTGGCATCGAACCGCCAGTCCTGGCTGCGCGAAGGGCAAGCGGTAGGCCGCGAAATGTTCTGGTATCCGGTACTTCAAAATTAATCTGAGTCAGTGTTGTAAAATCAAGCCGATCACCGCTTCTATAGCGCCGGTCTGGATAATATAAAGCATACTGGATAGGAAGTTTCATATCCGGGGTTCCAAGCTGTGCCATGACCGCTCCGTCTTCAAATTGAACCATGGAATGAATCGTGCTGCTGGGCTGCACAACGACCTGTATATGGTCGAGGTCCACATCAAAAAGCCAGCCGGCTTCTATCACTTCCATCCCTTTGTTTACCAGAGTTGCGGAATCAATTGTGATTTTGTTTCCCATAGACCAGGTCGGATGTCTGAGAGCATCCTCCATGCGGACATCGCGCAGCTCTTCTGTCTTTCTCCCGCGAAAAGGGCCGCCTGATGCAGTGATCAACAGCTTTTCTATCGTTTTTCTATTCTCACCATTCAGGCATTGAGAAATCGCACTGTGTTCACTGTCCACAGGAAGTATGCGAACCTGATATTCTCTGGCAAGAGGCATAATGATATGTCCTGCTGTAACCAGCGTCTCTTTATTTGCAAGAGCGATATCTTTTCCCGCTTTGATTGCCTCAATCGTCGGAAGTATTCCTATCATACCAACAACAGCTGTGACAAGAATATCGGCGCCGCTCATCGAAGCCAGTTCAAGCAGACCGTCCATACCGCATACTACTTTAGTATTTGTATCCGAAATTGCACTTTTTAATTCACCGGCCTGCTTTTTATTCCAGACTGCTGCGAGTTTCGGCGAGAATTCGCGCACCTGTTCCTCCAGCTTTTTGATATTCGTGCGGGCACTGACAGCCAGCACTTCTATGTCTGTATTTTCCCGCACGACCTCCAGTGTCTGAGTTCCAATAGAGCCTGTGGAACCCAATATCACAATTTTCTTCATAAAATTTCTTTTCTTCCTTTCGCACTGCTTACGACATAGACAGATTTAGAGACAATTCGGACATCAGTCTAACACAATTGAAACTTACCCTATTAAAAAAAGTGAGAGATAGTAAATTACAGGTGCCGTAAATATAACGCTGTCAAAACGATCCATGATACCGCCATGCCCCGGTATTAATTTTCCATAATCCTTAATATTCATGTTTCTCTTAATCGCAGAAGCTCCGAGATCCCCAACCATGGAAATCAATGCTCCGACCGCACAGATCAGTGCATACTGATAAGATACTCCATGTGTCACCAGCTGAAATAAAAAGCCGAGCAGCGCCGCTCCGCAGACTCCGCCAACTGCACCTTCGATTGATTTCTTCGGGCTGAGTGTGGGTGCCATCTTATGTTTTCCGAAGAGGATACCCACACAGTATGCGCAAGTATCTGACCCCCAGGAACATAGGAAAATCAGCCATACATGATATTTTCCACCTTCAAGCATCCTGGTCTGATAAATATAGGAGAGCATAACTCCTACATAAATAATTGAGAAAAATGCAGCCGTCACCTGATTTGCATGATATTTTGGAAAAGTGAAAACATAAACACACATGATGATCATAAGTGATAGAATAATCATCATACCGGACAGACTTGAGGCATTTACTGTCATTGTCAAATAATATAAGATAATTCCAATATAACTCGCGAGAGAAATACCATTCACTTTTTCATCCTGAACTTTTAAAGCCCTTAAAAGTTCTGAAGCGCCTATCAATGATACAATTAATAAAGTGGCAAAAAGAACGTATCCTCCGGTTCCGATGGTTAACAGAGCAGCCAGAATCAGCACAATTCCGCTTAATAATCTTGTTTTGAACATTTTGCATCCCCCTTCACCGCCCCGTATCTTCGGTCTCTGTTATTATATTGCCGGATAGCCTTGGCCAATTCCTCCCTGTCAAAATCCGGCCACAAAACATCTGTAAAATAAAATTCCGTATAAGCCAGCTGCCACAGCAGAAAATTAGAAATACGCTGCTCTCCGCTTGTTCGGATCATAAGATCCGGATCGGGGATTCCCGCTGTATCCAGATAAGATTCAAACACATCCGATGTAATCTCATCCGGACTTTTCAATCCGGCTTTGACATCGGCGGAAAACTTTGAAACAGCCCTTAAAATTTCATCACGCCCACCGTAATTTAAAGCAATCTGAAAATACAGCTTATCATAATTCTTCGAATAATCTTCCAATGTTTTGATACTATCCTGGATATCCTCATCAAAAGCTGTCTTTTCTCCAATGACTCTGACGCACATCTCGTTTTCTCTGGAGCTTTTGATACAGCGTTTCAGATACCGTCGAAAAAGGTTCATCAGACCATCCACCTCTTCCTTTGATCTCTTCCAGTTCTCCGTGGAAAAGGCATAGACCGTCAGATATTTTATTCCCAGGTCCCTGGCATTATAGCAGATCTTTTCGAGATTATCGCACCCCACCATATGTCCATAATTTCTGGGCATTCTTTTCTTCTTCGCCCACCGACCATTTCCGTCAAGAATAATTGCCACATGATTTGGCACATTCATAATAAATGACTCCTTTTAGCAAAACAATAGAAAGAAATGCGAAAAGACCCATCATCTCTTTCTAACCATTTTATAATATTATAGTGTTGGGGTCAAAAAAGTAATTTGACCCCTTATGATACACGGATTGTTACGCTCTTCGAGCTCTCACAATCCTAAAAACATTCGAATTCCACCCTAATCGGGTTGCGTTCTCATGTTTTACGGGTCCCAAGGTCATGCTTTTTCATGCAGGCATGAAACGCAGGACCTTTTGACCCTGGTATCATATTATACTGTTAAAACTTCTTTTGATTTTTGTTCAACAAGATCATCAATTTTATCGACAAATTTATCTGTCAGTTTTTGAATCTCATCTTCCAATTCTCTGATTTCATCTTCCGATACATCTTCTTTTTCCAGCTTTTTCAAGCTGTCATTCGCATCACGGCGGATATTACGGATCGCTATCTTTGCGTTCTCGCCTTTCTTTTTGACATCTTTTACTAATTCTTTTCTCCGATCCTCAGTGAGTTCCGGAAATACAAGCCTAATCACCTGTCCGTCGTTATTGGGATTAATACCCAAATCAGAGATTTGAATCGCTTTGCAGATCTCCTTCACAAGAGACGGCTCCCACGGCTGAATCTGAATCATTCTGGCCTCTGGTACTGAAATATTCGCAACCTGCTGCAACGGCGTCAAAGTGCCGTAGTAATCGACTGTAATACGATCTAGCACGTGTGGATTTGCACGTCCTGCCCTGATAGTTCCAAGTTCACCTTCCAAGCTTTTAATCGATTTTTCCATCTTAGAGTTATACTCTTTAATATTTTCATCCATAATCAATACTACCCTTCCTGGCGTTTTCTAAACAGTTATTTTTGTTCCATTATTAATCCCATGTGCAGCATTTATGATTCCATTTTCTTCATTTAATGCAAATACCTGCATCGGCATATGGTTCTGCATACACATAATCGAGGCGGTCATGTCAACGACCTCAAGTTTACCATCGACTACTTTCTGTATCGAAATCACTTCATACTTTTCCGCTTTTGGATTTTCTTTCGGATCACTGTCATAAACTCCGTCTACAGCTTTTGCAAGTAAAATCGAATCCGCTTCAATTTCTATTGCACGAAGCACCGCTGCCGTATCTGTGGAAAAATACGGATGCCCTGTGCCACCCGCAAAAAATACAACTTTGTTTTGGTCAAAATATTCATTCACCCGGTCTTTTGAAAAATTTTCCGTAAACTCTCCACATTTGAACGGTGTCATCACAGATGTCAACATCCCCTGTGAGCGAAATATCTCTGATACATAGATGCAGTTCATAATTGTAGCAAGCATTCCAATCTGGTCAGCTTTTGTGCGGTCTATATTCTCGCTGCTCCGGCCTCTCCAGAAATTACCGCCTCCGATGACAATTCCTACACGAACCTCTTCCTCTACAAGTTTTTTTACCTGCTTTGCAACCGTGGTTACCGTAGCCTCATCGAACCCTGTCTTTCCGGTTCCTGCAAGTGCCTCTCCGCTAAGTTTCAGCAATACTCTTTTCATCAGGTCTTTATCCTCATTCCCTATTTATTCATTTCTACGGGTGATTATAGCACATCCCTTACCATCTGTCCATAATCGAGCGACCTAAAACCAAGCCTTTCATATAGCCTTCTGGCGTCGAGATTATCATCGGTCACCTCCAGGCGGAACCTCCTCGCATAAGAATATTTTTTAAAGATCCAGTTAAATACCACTGTCCCATAACCCTTATCTCTTGCAGACGGATTAAAGTAGAGTTCCTCGATCATGATATTTTTTCCGCCCACCTCACAGGCATAATATTCTGTGACATAACAATAGCCTGCAATTTTGCCATCTTCGACTAATTTATATCCATCCAAACCCTCATCACCCCTGAGAGCTGCCTTAAATGTCTCAGTCAGTGTTCTTTCCGGCACCGGATGACTGACAGCCGGACTGTCGTAAAAGCTCATCACCATATCCATAATCGAATCACAGTCATCTTCCTGCATCTTTTCAATAGTAAACATAAAACTAAAACTCCTTAGCTAGCTATCTACGCTTGTGTTGTTACAAATATATCATATATTGCCCTTATTGCCGTTTCGTAATCCTTATCCTCGACCCCGATAATAATATTTAATTCCGACGATCCCTGGTCGATCATCTTGACATTGACATGAGCATGTGCCAGTGCCGAAAAAATCCTGCCGGCAGTTCCGCGTGCCCTCCGCATTCCTCTGCCGACCACTGCGATCAGGGCAAGATCAGTTTCCAGGTCAATGGAATCCGGCCTTACCAGTTTATTCAGTTTTGTTATAATCTGCTGTTCTTTTGCCTCAAGCTCTTTCTGATGAACATAAACCGTAAATGTATCAATCCCCGATGGTGTATGTTCAAAGGAAATTCCACATTCTTCAAAAACCTGAAGGACCTTTCTTCCAAAACCAATCTCTGTGTTCATCATATCTTTTTCAATATTAATGGAGGCAAAGCCTCTCATTCCGGCTATTCCCGTGATCGTGTACTTCGGCTTTATGCAGGTACTTTCCACGATCAGTGTACCGTCATCCTCCGGCTGATTTGTATTCCTGACATTGATTGGAATCCCTTCCCGCCGAATGGGCAGAATACAGTCCCCGTGAAGGACTGTCGCCCCCGAATAGGAAAGCTCACGAAGTTCTTTGTATGTAATGGTTGAGATCACTTCCGGATTGTTGACAACATGTGGATCTGTAAGCAAAAATCCGGAGACATCCGTCCAATTCTCATACAAATCCGCGTGTACCGCCCTTGCAATGATCGATCCGGTAATATCGGAACCGCCTCTTGAAAATGTTTTAACGGTTCCATCGGGCGCAGTTCCATAGAATCCCGGGATCACCGCTCTTTCTATTCTATTTAATTTGTCACCAAGGCAGTCATTCGTCTTCTCATCATCAAAAGAACCATCTTCTTTAAAGAAAATGACTTCTCCTGCATCAACGAATTCATAATTCAGGTAGTTTGCAAGAAGAATTCCATTTAGGTATTCTCCACGAGATGCGGCATAATCGATTCCTGTCCGGTTTTCAATCTGTCGATGGATCTCCCGAAATTCGCTCTCCAATGATAAGTCTAAAGACAGCCCGTCAATAATTTCCTGATATCTTTCCTGTATTTCCTTTAATATGGGAGTAAAATTATCACCTTTACAGGCGGTGTTATAACACTGATAAAGCATATCTGTAACCTTTGTGTCCCCATCAAAACGTCTCCCCGGTGCTGAAGGCACGACATATCTCCTGTCAATATCTTCGAATATGATATTACCTGCCTTTTGGAATTGTTTCGCACTCGCAAGGGAACTTCCACCAAATTTCGCTACTTTTATCATCTAATTCATACTCCTTTTCAAGATTCGCTTTGTTAAATAACTTATCGCAGGAAGTCCCATTCGTCAAGTTATTTCTGTCCATAATAAGCATTTGCTCCGTGTTTTCTGAAGTAATGCTTATCCTGAAGTTCCTGTGGAGCAGGCAGCACCTCCGGATTGATCTGTTCACATCTCGCTGCCATCTTGGCAACCTCTTCTAATACCACAGCGTTATGAACCGCCTCCCCGGCATTTTTGCCCCATGTAAAGGGTCCGTGATTTTTACAGAGTACAGCCGGCATGGCTTCGTAATCCAGATTCTTGAATACATCTATAATCAAACGACCGGTATTTTTCTCATAATCATGTTCTATCTCTTCCTTCGTCAGACATCTGGCACATGGAATCTCTCCGTACATGTAATCTGCATGGGTCGTGCCATAGCATGGAATACCTCTGCCTGCCTGAGCCCAGCTGGTGGCCCACGGTGAATGAGTATGAACAATCCCTCCCAGATTTTTAAATTTCCTGTAAAGCTCAAGATGTGTTGGAGTATCAGAAGATGGATTATATCTGCCTTCCACTTTGTTTCCTTCTAAGTCCATAATCACAATATCCTCCGGGGAAAGTAAATCGTACTCCACACCGCTTGGTTTAATGGCAAACAATTCCGTTTCACGGTCAATTTCACTGACATTTCCCCATGTAAATGTAACCAGACCATACTTTGGAAGTAACATATTTGCTTCATATACTCGTTTTTTTAACTCTTCTAACATACGGCTCCCTCCCTACAACTTTTCTACTGCTGCTTTCTCAATTGCAAGCCCTTTCTTGTAACGCTCGATAAATGTCTCAAATCCGGCCACATCTTCCGGATCAGGGGCTATGGTTTCGCTCTTCTGACCGACAAAAACTTTTTTTTCAAGATAAGTGTCCAGACTCTCGCCTTTCTCTTTGTTTATCATATAAGAGGCGAGGAGAGCACTTCCCCATGGCCCTCCCTCTCCCGCTGTCTTCATAACGGAAACAGGAGTGTTCATAGCCGCAGCAAGAATTTTCTGTCCTACCTTCTTTGTCTTAAAGAGACCGCCATGTCCGGTTAACTTATCAACCTTTACTCCCTCCTCTTTGAACAGGATGTCAGCTCCTACCTTAAGTGCCCCAAGTGCCGTAGACAAATGTACCCGCATGAAATTGGCAAGAGAAAAGTCATCTTCTGCCGACCTGACAAAGAGAGGGCGCCCTTCCGTAAAATCCGTGATATGCTCTCCGGAATAATAATTATAGGCCAGCAGTCCGCCACAGTCTGCATCACCTTCTAAAGCTTTTCGGTAAAGAACTCCGTACAATTCATCCATGTCGGGCTTTAGTCCGAAACTTTCCAGCGTTTCTCCGAAAAGACCCACCCATGCATTCAGATCAGAAGTACAGTTCTGGCAGTGAACCATGGCTACCGGATCACCGGAAGGAGTGGTGACCATATCAAGCTTCGAGTAGACTTTTGACAGCTCTTTTTCCAGCACAACCATCGCAAACACTGATGTTCCGGCAGATACATTCCCCGTCCGCTTTGCAACAGAATTGGTCGCTGCCATTCCGGTACCGGCATCACCTTCCGGAGGGCAGAGAGGAATCCCACTTTGCAGTTCCCCACTGATATCCAGCAGTTCTGCACCCTCTTTTGTCAGATATCCGGCAGATTCACCGGCAGTGAGAACCTCAGGAAGAATCTCGTGGAGATTCCACGGATATCTGCTGCTCTCATCCAGATTATCAAATACCTTCATCAGATCCGGACGGAAAGTTTTAAGATTTGAATCAATCGGAAAGACTCCGGACGCCTCGCCAATTCCCAGGACTCTCTTTCCGGTCAGTTTCCAGTGTATGTATCCCGCAAGGGTCGTCAGATAGTCAATTCTTTCCACATGTTCTTCCTGATTCAACATCGCCTGATAAAGATGTGCGATTGTCCACCTCTGTGGTATCTGAAAATAAAAAAGATCAGTCAGCTTATCTGCAGCTTCCCCGGTGATATTATTTCTCCAGGTCCGAAACGGAACCAGAAGCTTTCCGTCTCTATCAAATGCCATATATCCATGCATCATACCGCTGAATCCGATAGCACCAATCGTCTTAAGAGAGACTCCATACCGATCCTTCACATCACAGGCCATCTGATGGTAGCTGTCCTGCAGTCCCTTCCAGACATCATCCAGATGATAGGTCCAGATGCCTTCCTCATAGCGATTTTCCCAAGTCTGTGCTCCGGAGGCAATCGGAGCATAATCCTCACCAATCAAAACTGCTTTAATTCTCGTTGAACCCAATTCAATTCCAAGAACCGTCCGGCCGTCTCTGATCGCATTCTTCACTAAATCTTCATGACATTTTGTCTTTTCATTCTCCATTTTTACCTTCCCTCTTCTCTCATTCTTTGTTACGCACTTCGTTCTCTCACATCTCCGCTCCGCTGCGGTCGGTGCTAAACGAACATCCACCGGATGTTCAGCACCCTGCAAACATTCGAATTCCGCCCTACCGGGCTCCTTTCTCATGTTTGTTCGGGTCCCAAAGTTATACTTTTTCATGCAAGCATGAAAAAAGCACTGGTTTCCTTGTGAATTCTTTGCACTTTGATGATACTACGGATTGTTACGCACTTCGTGCTCTCACAATCCTACAAACATTCGAATTCCGCCCTACCGGGCTCCTTTCTCATGTTTGTTCGGGTCCCAAAGTTATACTTTTTCATGCAAGCATGAAAAGTATAACTTTTTGACCCTTGTATCATATCATTATACAACGCTGTAGAAGGTTGCACAAGTGGGATTGCAGGATGTAAATGCAGCAAAAAGGGCAGCTGCATACATGCTGCATCTGCCCCATCCGTTATTAATCTTCCTTATCTTTGTCCTCACCTGTGTCTTTTGCAGGATGAACAAAATGATAAAGCTGTTCATAAGCCTCTAATTCATCCTCCGAAGAAGGTGAAGAAGGTATCAGCCCTGTACAGTCGCTCACGGAAGATACATAAGAATCATCTTCTAAATCCTCTAAGAATTCCTGAAACTGTTCCTCAATCTCATCTTTCATGATAATAGATCCCTCCTTTTCAAAAAGAATCTTTTATCAGTTTTCCCCGCGTTCGATTAGTTTATCCATGAAAATCTGTCAGATGAAAATCAAGTGTGCAAAACATCTCTGCTTTCATATAATGATGTTGGGGTCAAAAGTAATTTGACCCCTTATGATACACGGATTGTTACGCTCTTCGAGCTCTCACAATCCTAAAAACATTCGAATTCCACCCTAATCGGGTTGCGTTCTCATGTTTTTCGGGTCCCAAGATCATGCTTTTTCATGCAAGCATGAAACGCAGGACCTTTTGACCCTGTGTATCATATAATCTAAGAGTGTAAAAAAATATTTTTTATATAATAAAGTGTCTTGTTTTCACCTTTTTCTGCAAGCATAGTCAAAAGAAATTCCAGTTCTTTTTTTACTTCCGGATGAACAAACCAGAGATGTTTTTTGCTGGACAGATAGTATTCAAGGGGATCTTTTGATGTATAGACGTCACCTTTGTATACCCTGGATGCACAGATACGATCCATCACCATCTCAGCAACATATTTTTTTGGCATTCTCATGCCTTCAATAACGGTAGTGCACTCTGGATCAGAACTGTAATCAATCCAGTATTCAAAATGGTGTTTATTACGTCCTTTGTGATGAAGCCAGGCCTCAGAGATGCCTGTATCTTCTCTTTCTGCATTATTGGGACTTCTGTTTCCCTGATAATATCTGCAGCCTTTGGAAAATTCTGTCCATGAATATTTTGATAAATCGTGTGTCAGTCCCTGTCGATATAACCCGATTTTAAAGCAATATCTCATGACGAGAAATCTATGTTTAGTTATTGTCTTAAAATGTTTCCAGACATGCATATTCAATTACCACCCTGTTTCTTAATTTGTCCCGATGTCAATATCATAACTGTTCGAGGCGGAATCGTTATTTTTTTCTGTCCGTATACTGTATTCTTCTCGTCTGGAGGATAAAAACCATCTTCTGTGCTCGTATCGGCCACGATCTTCCACACTTCACCATCGTTTAAATTCGGGAGCGCCAGTTTTTGAGCACTGCAATTCATGTTCAAAGCAATGTAGATGGATTCATCCTTTGAACCATCTGTTTTTTTCGCATAAGCCCCGTAATACATGATACCCAGCGTTTTGCTGTTATACTTCATCTGCGGAAACCACGCTTCCGTGCCGTGATACGACAAATCCGGACATCCTAAGGATTTATAGTCCGTAAGCCTGGGTTCTACACTTTGGTGCAGAACAGGATGATTTTTTCGAAACCGAATACAGTTTTTGACAAACTTCCTCATTTCGAGTGAATCTTTTTTTCGATTCCAGTCCTGCCACCCTATCGCATTATCCTGACAGTAAGGATTATTGTTACCCAGAGATGAATTACAGTTCTCATCCCCGCCATTGATCATGGGAGTACCCTGCGCAGTCATGAGCATCAGCCAGGCATTTCTCATCTGGTTTCTTCTCAGAACGCGGATTTTTTTGCTCGACGTGGAACCCTCGATGCCGCAGTTCCATGTATAATTCTGATCTGTACCGTCGTGGTTATTCTCACCATTTTTTTCATTATGTTTCTGTTCATACGTAACCATATCAGCCATGGTAAATCCATCGTGATCCGCAAAGTAATTGATCTGACCACAGCCGATGGGATTTCGACGTAGTTTATACGCCGCTGATTCGACACATCCGTCATCGCCTTTTAAGAATTTTCTCATAACATGTTCGAATGAGAGATTGTGCTCTGCCAGAGTCCTCCTGGAAGGCTTTACATTTTCCCCATAAATTGACGCCGTGTCAAAACCCGTATAAATCAACTTCGTATCTTTTAAAAGCGGATCCTCAGCTATATGATTCGGCAGAAGGGCATCTCCCATCAGATGAAATCCATCCACCCCGAACGTTAGTCTCCAGTAATGAAGGATATCAAGGACAATCTCGGGTCTCACATCGGGAGTAAAATAGAATTCGAGTATACATTCCATACCTTCTCGATGAAGGCTTTCTACCAAATGAACAAATCTGCTGACTTGATCTGTATGTGCATGAGTATTCGAAGCGTAAGAAGCTTTTGGCGCAAAATAAAAAGCCGGTCCATATCCCCAGTAACTTCTCCGCAGCTGACCTAAATCCACCACAGTCTGATGATCATAGAACTCATAGACTGGCATGAGTTCCAGTGTTGTAATCCCCAAATCCTTCAGATAAGAAATCTTATGCTCTATCCCCGCAAAAGTACCCTTGTTTTTTGTGTTGGAACCATGGTTCATGGTAAATCCCCTGACATTGGTTTTATAGATAATTGAATCTTCATAAGGAATTTTTGGTGACTTCGTCTTAATGACGGGTTTTAGAGGAATTCCACACCCTTTCCCTATATCCCCCGGCACCAGAGGCGATATTGAGCGGCCGTCAATCTGATCAATAGATTTGGCATAAAAATCCAAGAAATAATTATGACCCGCCTCATAGCCGTAATACCACAATCCGGCATTCAGCGGCTCCACTTTTACGGAACTGATCTCCCCGATTCGATCCGATACAGGCAGGGGAACCTTATAAACTTCTTCGATATTATCTTTTTTAAACAACAGCAGGAAGGCTTCCTCTTCATCGGGAATCCGCACTGTAAAATTATATCCGCTTCCGGCTTTGGTGACTCCCATTCTTCCCGGATCACCCGCGGAAATCCTCCATCCCGGATATGACTCTTGTGTCTTCATTGACAGTAATCCTTTCGCCTTTATAGATCGATATCAAGTTCCACCGGACAATGATCAGAACCCATGATCTCGGTATATATCTTTGCATCTTTTACATAGCTTTTCAAGCAGTCTGAGATGCAAAAATAATCAATTCTCCATCCTGCATTACGCTCTCTTGCGTGAAAGCGGTATGACCACCAGGAATAGATTCCCTCCTGATTCGGGTACAGGTAACGATAAGTATCTACGAATCCATGATCTAACAAATTTGAGAACTTTCCCCTTTCTTCATCCGTAAAACCGGCATTTTTCCTGTTTGTCTTCGGATTTTTGAGATCGATCTCCTCATGGGCAACATTCAGATCTCCACAGAAAATTACAGGCTTTTTTTCTTCCAGCTTTTTCAGGTAATTCAAAAAATCATCTTCCCACTTCATACGATAAGATAGTCTTGCAAGCTCCGGCTTAGAATTTGGTGTATATACGGTCACAAGATAGAATTTCTCATACTCGCATGTGATGACACGGCCTTCCCGGTCATGTTCCTCTATATCCATTCCGTAAGTCACATGAAGTGGTTCTTCTTTCGAAAACACCGCAGTACCGGAATAGCCCTTTTTTTTCGCATAATTCCAGTATTGATGATATTCTGCGAGTTCCAGATCTATCTGTCCCTCCTGAAGTTTACTCTCCTGGATGCAGAAAATATCCGCATCCAGTTCTTTGAACGTATCCATAAAACCTTTATTGACACAGGCCCGCAGCCCATTTACATTCCATGATACAACTTTCATAAGCAATTGTACCTTTCTTTTGTATTTTTACGGATTGACGCACACTTTGTGCTTTTAAATCCCAAATGGATGCCTGTACCAGGTCTTGCGCCTGAATCAAGCATCCATTTAAGTATAGCATGTTATGATACCAGGGTCAAAAGGTTCTGCGTTTCATGCTTGCATGAAAAAGCATGACCTTGGGACCCGAACAAACATGAGAAAGCAACCCGATTAGGGTGTATTTCGAATGTTTGTAGGGTGCTGAACATCCAGTGGATGTTCGTTTAGCACGGACCGAAGCGGAGCGGAGACTTGTGAGAGCTCGAAGAGCGTAACAATCCGTGTATCATAGGGGTCAAAAGTCTTTTCGACCCCGGTATCATAGGATGATCTGAAGAGTGTTAAGCTGAGAATCGGCAGGGCCATGTATCGAAATCCCTTTCCGTTTGTAATCGTCGATCTGATCAAAAACCTCATCGTTGATCATTTCTCCGGGATAGATCAGTGGAATCCCCGGGGGATAGGGGACAATCATCTCCCCGGATATCCTGCCGCGAACATCTTCCCATTTTATCTTTCTTTTTTTATGGAAATAGGCATCACGGGGCGTCAATATCTTTTTTGGAAATGTCATAGAAAACTTCTCCCTATCCTCTCCGACGGATTCCCTGTGAAGCACGGCATCTCCGGAAATCCGGCGGACCCCACGCACCAGTCTGTCGATGTCTTTTTCTGTATTCCCAAATGTGATGACACAGACGACGTTCTCCTCGTCGGCGAGTTCTGTGCTCACACCGCTCTCTTCATATAAAAGCCGCTGCATACGGTAACCGCTGATATGAAGTTCTCTGGCCGAAAAGACCAGTCTCAACGGGTCCAAGTCAAAAATTGCAGAGTTGTTCCCACTCCGCTGCAATACCTGAATGCCGGGAATACTCTGAAGCTGTCTTCTTGCAAGATCAGAAAGTGCAAGAGCCCTGCCCATCATTTCATCTCCGTGCTGTGCAAGCTCCTGTCTGGCCGCATCCAGAGATGCCATCAAAACATAAGAAGGACTTGTACTCTGGACCATCTGAAGAGATGCGGTCACCTGATCCTGGCTCACACGTTCACTTCCAATCTGCAGAAGTGAGCTCTGTGTCATACTTCCCGCCGTCTTATGGATACTCTGCGCACACATGTCCGCACCCTGCCGGAGTGCTCCCTTTGGAAGTTTGTCAGAAAAGTACAGGTGGCTTCCGTGAGCTTCATCAACACATAACAGTGCACCGTGTTCATGACAGACCTTACTTATAGCACTTAGATCACTGCAAACACCGTAATATGTCGGGCTGACCAGAAAAACCGACTTGCATCCGTATGCCTCTCGTTCCAGTGCATTTCGGATCTCATCTGTGCCGACACTTCCCCAGAGTTTCCATTCCTCATCAAAATGAGGCATCACATAAAAGGGATCAGCTCCGCTCATAATCATTCCCATCAATAGAGATTTGTGGGCATTTCTCGGAATCAGCACTTTGTCCCCCGGATGAGCAGTCGCAAGCACCATCGCTTCATTTCCACAGGTAGTACCATTCACCAGAAAAAATGTTCTCTTCGCCCCCCAGAGATCAGCTGCCAGATCCTGTGCCTGTTTGATTACACCTTCTGCCCGGTGCAGATCATCCAATCCTTCTGCCTCTGATAGGTCACACCGAAAAACTCCCTCCCCAAAAGCATCTAAAAGCCGGGGATTCACACCCCCGGCAAATCGGTGTGCAGGAATCCGAAAGTAAGCCGGATTTCTGCCGGAAAAATCCACCAGGGCATCAAGCAGAGGTGTCTGTTCCTGATTATTCAATAACATGAATCCATCCCCTGGGAGCCTCGATTTCTCCCATCTGAATACCTGTCAGTGTATCGTAAAGTTTCTGGATAACCGGGCCCATATGTTCCATTCCACTTGGAAAGAGTATCTCCTTTCCATGATCGTCAATCTTGCCGACAGGTGAGATGACAGCTGCGGTACCACACATTCCACACTCTGCAAAATCTTTCACTTCATCAAGAGAAACCTCTCGTTCCTCTACTTCCAGTCCCAGATACTCTTTTGCCACGTGCATAATCGAACGTCTTGTGACAGATGGAAGTATGCTGTCCGATTTCGGTGTGACCACTTTATTGTCTTTCGTGACAAAGATAAAGTTTGCACCGCCGGACTCTTCCACTTTCGTTCTCGTCGCAGCATCCAGATACATATTCTCGTCAAAGCCGCGGTTATGTGCGTCCATTACCGCATATAAACTCATCGCATAGTTCAAGCCGGCCTTTACATTACCTGTTCCATGAGGGGCAGCGCGGTCATAATCACTGACACAGATTGAAAGAGGATTAATTCCACCTTTATAGTAAGGTCCGACAGGGGTACAGAACATACGGAACTGAAACTCTGCTGCAGGTTTGACGCCAATCACAGGATCACTTCCAAACATATAAGGTCTGATGTATAGAGTTGCCCCAGATCCATAGGGAGGGACATAATCAGAGTTTGCCTTTACAAGCTGATCGAGGGCCTCCATAAAACGTTCTTTTGGAAATTGCGGCATATAAAGTCTCTTGGCAGAGTCCATCATACGTGCGGCATTCAGTTCCGGGCGAAACGTTACTATCTTTTCATCCTTCGTCGTATAGGCTTTCAGGCCCTCAAAACATTCCTGGCAATATTGAAGCACACAGGCACATTCATTTAATACGATATCTGAATCAGAGGTCAGGTCTCCTCCGTCCCATGATCCGTCTTTATAATATGAAACATAACGTTTGTCCGTCTGCATATAACTAAAGCCTACATTCTTCCAGTCGATATCTTTCTTCATTCTTTTGCTCCTTTTCTTTAAGTGTAACTTTTCCTCTTATTATACACCCTGACCGTAAATTTTCAAGTATCTGCAAATCATTTTTCCATTTTACACTTCTTTATAAAAGCATAAAAACCTGATTGCATTTATCGGGGGATTCTGATAAACTGTAAACAACACATGAAAGGTAAGGTATCACATATGAGTGATGAAAACAATGGTTTAAACTGCGACGGAAACTGTGACTTTTGTGAAGACGATTGTGAAGAGATGGATCTCGATCAGCCTACAGTCACACTGACACTCGACGACGATACGGAAATCACCTGTGCAATCCTCACCATCTATCCCGCCGGAGACAAACAGTATATAGCGCTTCTTCCTCTGAATGACAATGGTGAAAATGAAGATGGTGAGGTCTATCTCTACTGTTATCTCGAAAATGAAAATGGACAGCCTACTCTTGAAAATATCGACACGGATGAAGAATATAATATCGCTGCCGATGCATTCGATAAGCTGATGGATGCACAGGAATCTGACGGTTCGGAGAAGAACGACAGTCTATAGTTGTAACACCGGAACCATTTATCTGACGATTTATGTCGAATGTACTTAGCACCGGCTGCCGGAAACACCAAAAATGAGCCATACAGTATCATTGCTGTATGGCTCATTTTTATCTATCCGAAACCTTTATTCCGTTTTGATACTAACCCGGTGTCTCTACTCATTCCCATCCGGCTGCTCTGCGGGAGTCGTTTCCGGCGGATTGGTCGGCTGCGGCGTTTCTGTCGGAGCCGGTGTTTCTGTCGCAGGCGGCTCAGTCGGAGCCTGTGTCGGTTCCTTCGTCGGAGCCGGCGTCGACGGCTCTTGTGTCGGTACGGGAGTATCTTGTTTCTTCTCTTTTGTCTGATCCGAATCCTTGTTTTGGTCAGAATCCTGTTTCTTTTTCTCTGCCGGAGTAGCTGTAGCTTTTTTTTGTTCAGTACTCTTCTTCTCAGCAGATCCCACATCATAAGGTTCCGAATAATAACAGATGATTGGCATGCTCTCATCTATAATCTCATATATTTCCTTTGCTTTAGAAGGCGGTAAATTGATACATCCATGAGATCCGCGACTCTTATAAATATTCGTTCCGAACTGTCTCGCGGAACGCCAGGTGGCATCGTGAAGTCCAATACCTCCATTAAAGGGCATCCAGTAAGTAACCGGTGATTCATATTCATATGTGCCGTCTGCCCTTTTTTCTCCCCGCAGTACGGAGGGGGACTTCTTAAAGGTCAGATGAAAGATACCCGGGGGTGTCCAGCGGTCCGATGTCATTTTCCCTGATACACACCCTGTATCGACGGCCAGTTCCCCGTCTTTATACACCCATACATGCTGACGACTCAAATCAATTTCAACATAGGAATTTCCGAAACCATTATTTTCATATGTAGGTGCCTCCTGTGAAAAAACCGGCTTTCTGGTTGTCACCGTTTTACTGGCGAGCTCATCTGTCAGCTGTGCAGCCTCCGCATCCTGGTTAATCTGGAACCCATACTTTCCCTTTACGTTGATTTCTCCCAGTCCCGTCGCATTAAATTTTGCATCAGAATCATAGGTATCAACACTTTGCGCAAGATTTTGAACATATTCCCTGATATGCTGATTCCAGGTGTCCTCATCTTTGGAATAATTTCCATTATCATCTATGGAGAGCCACTCTCTTAACGTATTTCCATCGAGAACCTGATCTCCGGAGGGAAGCTGGTATGTGATACTGCTGGCTGTCAGTTTATTGAGCTGCGATGCCTCCGCTTTCAGGCTCTTGTCATCTGAGGAAACCTTCGGATCCTCATACGCTCCGGTCTTATCCAGAGAAAGTTTCTCCTGTCCGCTGCTGATTGCTTTCCGGATGCCCTTAAGGACTTTTACCTTATCAAGCCGGTTTCCCTTTGCTTCCGGAGTCACCTTGAACTTATTATCCACGAACTCTACTTTGGCATCGGCCGGCTCCTGCATATTCTCCTCCTGAAGCTGCGGAATGTAGGAGACAATCTGGTCTAACTTCTCATCATCGTATTTTATACTTGTCTTAAAAGTATGTTTATCCGATCCGCCAAATGTACCTTTTACCCAGAGAAAGGAGCCCTGGTTTTTTTTCAGATCCGCAAGGCTCTTATCTGATACATACTCAAGATCGATGTCTGAGCCCTTGATATCTTTCTTCTCACCATCCCGAAAATCCAGTTCCAGTTTATAATATTCTACATTTTTACGAATTTTATCTTCTGCCTGGGATACTGTCAGTCCGCCGCAGTCAGCATGATTGATAACTGTTCCCTTATAAAAGCGGTTATGGTAATAATATGTAAATCCGCCGTAAACTCCGACTAATACCACAGCTAATGCTACAGCAGAAGAAATCAAAATGGTCTTTATTTTCTTTTTTCTGTGATCATCATCATCGTATAAATCATAGTCGTCATAATTATCCCGGTCATCATCGCTCTCGTCATAATCAGGCAGGGGACCGCCGACATAATTCTCCAGCTCTTTTTCTAATTTGTCCTGAAAGTCATTAACATCATATCCCATCAATCTTACTCCTAAAATACTTTAGATGTGTTACTGTATCCCTGTACTTCCCAGTCCTCCTCTGTTCTCTCCCAAAAGCGGCTGCTCTTTGAAAAGTACTTTAGGCTGATGCTCATATATGCGAAATTGGCAAATACGGTCATTAAAATGAATCACAGTATCTTTTAGAGCATAAGCCGGCATAAACCACCAATCATCCGGGCCACAGTATGTTTCATCAATGATCCCACAATGATTTGTCTGAATAATACCAAAATTCTTGAAGGTGGAACTTCTGGGTACAACATGGGCCTCATAGCCCTCAGGGAGCTGCATTGCCACCCCGAGAGGAATCAGTCTGAATTGTCCTGCCTTCATTGTAATATCTTCTGCAGAGTGCAGATCAATCCAGTCTGACTTTCCGTCAATATATCTCAAACGTTCTATCTGATCATTCAGATATTGTATTTTAATTTGTTTCACTTAAGATTTACCGCCTTTTTATTTTGCATCTGCCGGAACGTCTTTGATACTAAAGCTGATTCTGCCCATCTTATCTTTGCCGAGACATACCACTTTGACGATATCACCCAGTGTCAGTACGTCCTCAACACGGTTAATGCGTTCCCTGGCAATCTTGGAGATATGAACCATTCCTTCCTTACCCGGAGCGAATTCGAGAAAAGCGCCAAAATCTTTGATGCTTACAACTTTTCCGGTGAGTATCTGACCCTTCACAAAGTCGGTTGTGATAATCTTAATATCTTTAATAGCCCGATCCATGCCTTCCCTGTCAGATCCGCAGACTGAAACTGCTCCGTCATCATTAATATCAATCTTTACACCGGTTTCATCAATGATCGTATTGATTGTCTTTCCACGCTGGCCGACAACATCACCAATCTTAGAAGGATCTATCTGAATCTGAACAATTTTAGGGGCATATTTTCCGACCTCGGGACGAGGAGCGTCAATTGCCTTCTCCATTACTTCAGTCAGGATATACTCTCTGGCCTCTTTTGTTCTGTGAATTGCCTCTTCTATGATCGCTCTGGTCAGACCATGAATTTTAATATCCATCTGAATCGCAGTGATTCCGTCATGTGTTCCGGCAACTTTGAAATCCATGTCACCAAAGAAATCTTCCAGTCCCTGAATATCTGTGAGTACAATATAGTCGTCATCATTATCTCCGGTAACAAGTCCACAGGATATACCAGCTACCGGTTTTTTAATTGGTACGCCGGCTGCCATCAGAGACATGGAAGATGCACAGATGCTGGCCTGTGATGTTGATCCATTGGATTCAAAAGTCTCAGAGACTGCCCGAATTGCATATGGGAACTCATCTACAGATGGAAGCACCGGTACAAGAGCCCGCTCAGCCAAAGCACCGTGACCGATCTCACGGCGTCCCGGTCCACGCGACGGTTTTGTCTCTCCTACAGAATATGACGGGAAGTTGTATTGATGCATATAA
>ENA-UOOI01000931-UOOI01000931.1-fermentation-metagenome-genome-assembly--contig:-NODE-931-length-33917-cov-7.480273_pt1 | contig 33917 bp, 48 predicted proteins | sample MGYA00245779_ERZ724027 | MGnify/ENA primary metagenome ERZ724027 (study PRJEB28704, sample SAMN03018318) | fermentation metagenome | biome: anthropogenic terrestrial biome; feature: soil; material...
GAACAGCCTAAATTAGGCAAAGCGTACGTACGTTAATAAGCTAACTTTTTATTTAGACTAGTTTCTGACCACAATTTGGACAGAAATTAGCTTCACCTGTCTTTTGACCACAGTTAGGGCAGAAGTTAGGTTTCTGAGCACTAGATGGAGCACCTGAATTGGCAGTACCGCTATTTGGATTAGCCATATTATTATTCATGTTCTGCATCATCTGGTTAGCCATATTCATTCCCATCATCATTCCAGCCATATCAGAAGCTACACCGCCACCATGTGCTTTACCGGAGGAGATGCCATCTATCATAGAGGTTTGCTGATAACGACTCATATCGCCAATCATGCTATGAGATGCATTCTTGTTTATCATTTCCTGAATTTCTTCTGGATAATTGAAACTCATAATATTAAAACTGGTAATTGCCATACCTGTATCAAATATCTGCATATCCAAATCTGTTTTTATTCCTTTAGCAATGTCAAAGGAATTAGCCTGAAGGTTAAACATATCTTTGCCTTCTTTTACAATCCATTTCATAAGTAACTGGTCTAGAACAGCAGTAATACGAAGCTTTACATCTTCTACCAAATAACTATCTTTTACACCTGCAATTTTATCAATTAATTTAATATAATCATTTACTTTAAAGGTAAATGTTCCGTTAGAACGGATTGGCATTCCGCCTGGTAATTGAGGTGTAGGAATGTTAATGGCACTTCTGGTTCCCCATTTTACGGTAAATTCTTTAGTATTTATAAAAAGTACTTCGGCTCTCATTCCACTGTTAAAGCCAAATTTAAAGCCTTTCAAGGTTGAAAGAAATGGTACGATGTCTGATTCGATATCGTAATTCCCTTCATCTTTAAAGATACCTTCAATTTTTCCGTTAAACATAAATACTGCATCCTGACCCGGACGGATAATTAATTTACTGCCACGTTTTATCTCGCTGTTACGCCATTTGTAGAAAATCATATCTTCTCTGAATTCTTCCCACTCTACGACATTGGAAAATTCTCTTGAAAAAAGTCCCATGGTATTATACTTCCTTTCAAATTTATCTTTTTTATATTATATTTTATTAGTAAAAACAATAGATAAATAATTTCATATAAGATATTCTCTTAAGGTATTTACATAAGATATTCTCTTAAGGTATTCATACAAGATATTCTCTTAAGGTATTCATACAAGATATTCTCTTTTATTAAAGCTATTTATTATGGTAATACTTAATTTAGTAATATATTTTTCTATTATTATTTAGCAACATTGGCTTAAAGGTTTGATCAATCTTAAAATTCAATAATATGTTTTTCTATTATTCTGATTACCATTTTTAAATCAGTTTAGAAACTTCGTCCCCCGCCACTATGGGAATGACCTCCGCTTGAGACACCACCGCCTCCGCTGCTACGGATGCCACCGCCTCCATTGCTACGGATACCGCCACCAGTGTTATTGTTGTTGGAGGGTTTTTTAACTCTTGTAGTTGTTGTCCTTATATAATCATCGCGGCTGGCAACGACTCTGGAATTTTGTTCATCTAAATAAGTTCTGCTTGTTACAGTCACTCTGCCACTGGAATGATAAGCCATGATACCAACAGCAACAGCACCGATTACTAATGCAATGCCAAGTTGAACCATTACATTATTCAGAATATTTTCTTCGCCATAATAATTACTTGGACCATCAACAGATGCCTCACCATAATAATGGCCAGAGTCTTTTTCACCAACAATCGGAGAAGTATTCACGCCCTTTTCTTCGTTCATGTAATAAGCAACCTGTTTCATGTACTCTTTCATGGCTTTATAATATTCACCATTAGATAACATAGAAGCAATATCATCTAGTACATGTTCAATTCGGTCATTGTGTAAATAATTCTCTGCATCTCCATAACCTTGTATTTCAACACCACGATCACTGGGATCCATATTTATAAGTAATAATGCTGCTGTACCAAATTCCTCTTCATAACCGAAGCCATGTTCGTCATAAAAATCATTTAAATATTCTTGTCTGCTTTTCCCTGATAAATCATCCGTTGTAATAATAACAATATCTACTTTACCCTTTTCACCGTATTCCTTGCTTTGATTTTCTAAATTCTCAATTTCTTTATCAGAGAATAGGCCATAATAATCATATACCTTTTGATCTTCCGGAGCTGCAAATACAGTAGCATTTCCAAAGGTTGATATCAAAGCTAACAATAAAAGGAGGAAAAGGCTTCTTTTTACCAAGCTGTTTTTCCTTATGACCTTTTGATTTCCATTACTTTCTGAAGTAAAAGAGGTACTCTTATGTTTTAGAGATGTTTTAATTAGACTATTTGCTATTCTCATATTAAAAACCTCCCGTAACGAAAGTAATTAGCTGCATAATGATAAATGCAACACCACTGATTCCACCAAACCAGGCTGCAATTTTACCTTTACTTAAAGGCGGTTTTCCAACAATCTTACCTGTCTGTCCGTTCATAGCAAATATGTGCTCGGACTTTTTATAATCATAACAAACCATCCATACGGGCAGAAGTACATAATCAGCATGGATTTCTCTTAAATTTATATTTTTATTATGATAGGTAGTAGTTGCATAACCACGAATGGTGGAATCTATAAAACTATTTATATAAGGCTCCACCCTTTGACGTACCCTTGGAAATAAGTCTTTATCATCATAATTGTATTTCTCTGCAATATACCCTGCCAAATAAGGCATATTAAAATCTTTTAAGTTACTATAGTTATATGGCTCTAATTTATCCATTAATTCATCATCCAACTTTGCGGAAGCATCTGCCGGAACTTTAAGATAATTAAGGTCCACATTACGGTAAACATTATAATATTTCGTTTCTGTATAGATGTAATCACCCTGTGTAAATGTACGAACTCTGGTACAGGTTGCATTTACATCTCCACGTCCGTTTAAGTCAAACAGCCAAAAAGGTACATACATACCAGTGATATTCTTAATTCGATCAGCAGTCATAAATCCTTTTGGAGTCAACAAACCTTTCCTGCACCATTTACGGAAAGCTTCTTTTGCTTGCTCTTTATTAATGGAAAATGGGATAACTTTTGCAGGGGCTAAACTACCGGTAAGCCTATCTCCTAAAACCATGCCGGCTCCACAAAAACTGCAGGTTGTCGCAGTAGTATCTTTATCTGTAATAAGTACTGCACCACAATTCTTACAGTGATATTCTTTTACATCATCTTCACCAAAATGCGGGGCATCTCTGGAATAGGAAGTATCTTCGGTTCCCCATGAGATATCCTCTGCTTTCGTGGAATTATGATTGTGATGAAAAGCCTTCTGACTGTCTTGTTGGCTGCCATCTTGTTCTGGTACATCTTCTATGCGTGCATTGTTGCCACAGTAATCGCAATGCAACATGCCGGTTGTACTGTCGAAGGCCATATCTGCCCCGCAATTTGGACATTTATATTGTACTACCATATGATTCTCCACCTCTTAAATAAAACATATACGACATAAATCTACTTGATATTTTTACTGCATATACACTTTTATATTGTGAATATAGGTCTATTATAGCATAGAAATGTGTTGTTTGTGTAAAAAAAAAGCTGCCTTAAAAGATTACTTCTAAGACAGCCACCCTTCATTATTACTTACTTAAGCTGGCTTTTAATGCTTCTAATTCGGAGTCTACGGTAGCATTGGATCCGGATGAATATTTTTTAGCCAAATCCTTAATGGAATTGTCTGCAGATGATTTGTTTAATTCAGCTGTAGCATTTGCTTTGTCAATTGCCTTATTAGCCATTTCCTCATATTTATTAAAGCTAGCCATTGAATTATTTGCGCTGGCAACGGAAGAAGTCATTTTATTAATACGATCCTGGGTTTTTGCAACAGCTAATTTACCTTTAATCATATCCTTACGGGATTCTAGTTCATTTATATCAGCCACTAGCTTGTCATGCATTTCCCGCATGTTTGCAGCATTGGTATGTGCTAAATCATAGGCTTCCTGTAAGCCGCTTTGTTTAGAGGTTAGCGAAGCTTTTTGTTCTAAGAACTTTCTGGCATCATCTTCATTTCCAGCTTGTAAAGCTTTTACTGCATATTCCTGCATCTTAGCAATTTCTTCATTACAGTCATCAAGAACTCTCTTGGCACGTTGTTCTTCTGCCATAATACTTGCAGTTTCCGCTTTTACTTTACCTAAGTCGCTGTTTAAATTTCTTAAACATTGATCAATCATCTTTTCTGGATCTTCAGCTTTATCAAGTAGTGCGTTAATGTTACTGGACATAATGTCTTTGAATCTTGTTAAAATTCCCATACGAATCCCTCCATCTTACATTGTTATGAGCAGAAGCAAAGAATACTTGCTACACTTGCGTTAATAGTTTACTATGCACTTAGTTTATTATTATTTTACGGCTACGTCAAGTTAAAAAATGGTTAAAATAATAATAGAATGATTAAAAAAAGGAAAAACTTTATAAATAATTTATGAGAGTATATCAAAGAATATGTGGAAAGGCAAGTAAAAGTCCAGCTAAGAATTATCACGCTTAACAGCACCACAGTAAGCGAAATGTTTACTGCGTGATAATTCTGCCGCGCGGAGCTTGCTGGTGGGCATAAACAACTCTGAAGGAATTGCTTGCTATGGTTCTTTCATAGCAATGTCAATAGTTAAATACTGAGGAGATGGGATGCCATAGGCTGAAGGGTAACATGGGTAGATAGAGTTAAAATATGAAAAAGAATTAAAAGTTGACAAAAGAAGGATAGCCTTTATAATTAAAATACAGTAAGTTCTAAAGAACAAATCAGGAAACCTTTGACAAGAAAGAGAGATAAATTATGTGGATTGCAGATGGATGGAAGGATTATGAAGTAATAGATGCGTCACAAGGTGAGAAGTTAGAAAGATGGGGAAAATATATATTGGTACGCCCAGACCCACAGGTTATATGGGATACTCCTAAAATAGATAAGGGTTGGAAGCATAGAAATGCTCATTATCATAGAAGCAGCAAAGGCGGTGGAGAATGGGAATTCTTTGATTTGCCAAAACAGTGGAATATAGGATATAAAGACTTGACCTTTAATTTACAACCCTTTAGCTTTAAACACACAGGTTTATTTCCGGAACAAGCAGCAAATTGGGAATGGTTTAGCAAAATCATAAAAGAAGCAAAGAAAAAAGACCCTACTGGTGAAATAAAAGTCTTAAACTTATTTGCCTATACTGGCGGTGCAACTGTAGCAGCCGCCAAAGCAGGAGCTGCAGTAACTCACGTAGATGCCTCCAAGGGTATGGTAACCTGGGCAAAAGAAAATGCAGCCCACTCCGGTTTAGAAGAAGCCAGCATTCGTTATATTGTTGATGACTGTGTAAAATTTGTAGAAAGGGAAATCCGCAGAGGCAATCAATACGACGCCGTAATCATGGACCCACCTTCTTATGGAAGAGGTCCTAAGGGAGAAATCTGGAAGATAGAAGAAAATATACATCCTTTTGTAAAACTCTGTACCCAAGTACTGAAAGAAAACCCCTTATTCTTCTTAATCAATTCATATACCACTGGACTACAGCCTGCCGTACTAGCCTACTTATTAGGAGTAGAGATGACCCCTAAATTCGGTGGTATCGTACAGGCAGACGAAATCGGCTTACCAGTAACATCAAACGGATTAGTATTACCTTGCGGAGCTTCCGGACGTTGGACCAGTGAACAATAAATACTAAGCCTGGAAGAAAAATAGTATAAAATTTAATTATATATATAAATAACAACAGCATATTATTAATATATTTTATTTTTTGATGTATTTTTGATGTATTATATAGGAAGAAACGGCAGCTAATTTTTATTAGATTGCCCTTCCTAACTATATAAATAAAATTCAATATCATAAACTTTAGCATTTTAAAAAAATCGTCACTAATAAAAAAATACCAGCGATAGTTCTTATACTTTAAATGAGAAGATAGAAATCTTCCCTAATAATAATTATTAACCCCTTCAATATACTTAATCATAAAGAAAGCCTCCTATTAACGAATAAAAATATAATCATCAAATAAATTTACCCTTATTTACAATGAATTTATAATGAAGTTTTCTATATCAGGTTTGAGCCCAAAAAGTAGAAGCGATAGTGGGCAGGTTTGGTATCCATTCAGAATAACCTAAACAAACATGAGGATTTGGCGGTATATAATAAGAAAGAGTTTTTCGTTCGCGGAGACATTTTGCTGTGAATTGTCCGATTAGAGAGGGCAACTTGTTGACCTATCAAAGCGGACAATACCAGCAAAATGCTCGTAGCGACTGAAAAACTCGCTTATTATATACCGCCAAACCCTCATGTTACCACAACCCAAATAGAATGGATACCAAACCTGCCCACTATCGACCACTCCCTTCCTGCTCAAACCGTCCGTCAAAACAAAACAAAAACAAAACAAAAAGTAAAAAAAATTCAAAAAAAGTACTTGCAAAATAAAAAAACCTGTAGTATACTGATTAATGCTGTGACATTGATAGCGTAGAAGCGTGAGGTTGCTACATAAATTGTAGGTTATTCCGTGGAGCGAATGTCATGTTAGGAAACTGGCGACAAGTCACTGTACAAAACGATAATTTCTGCCAAGAGCAGATAAACGTATGTAGTTCATTATATGAAATAAGGTAAATCTAAAAAATAGATTTACTCATTGAGGTTTCAAGATAAGGACACACACGGCCCAGTGTACAGTCACCGCTTGTCGTACTGCAATGAAGTGCGAAAAGGAGGCGACTTTTTTTATGGCAAGTCAAGTAATGAGAATTACATTAAAAGCGTATGATCATCAATTAATCGATCAATCAGCTGCAAAAATCATCGAAACTGTAAAGAAAACAGGATCAAAGGTGAGTGGACCAGTACCTCTACCTACTAAGAAGGAAGTAATTACAATTCTTAGAGCGGTACACAAGTACAAAGACTCTAGAGAGCAGTTTGAACAAAGAACTCATAAGAGATTAATCGATATCATTACACCAACACAAAAGACAGTTGATGCATTATCAAGATTAGAAATGCCAGCTGGTGTGTACATCGACATCAAGATGAAAACAAAATAAGCTTTAGAAATGAAAGAATCCTTTAGGGTTTATATATAGGGAATGGCTTACGAAGGAGCCGGCACTAGTTGTAGACCATCTAGGATGATTACATGAAAATGTAATCCGCTGTAGATTAAACAGGAGGTGCAATTAAGAAATGAAGAAAGCATTATTAGCTACAAAAGTCGGAATGACTCAAATCTTCAATGAAAACGGAGCTTTAATTCCGGTAACTGTATTACAGGCAGGTCCTTGTGCAGTAACACAAGTAAAAACTGTTGAAAACGATGGATACAGTGCAGTACAGGTTGGTTTTGGCGATATAAGAGAAGTATTAGTAAACAAACCTAGAAAAGGACACTTTGCAAAAGCAGGTGTTGCTAACAAAAAGTATCTTAAAGAATTTAAGTTTGAAAATGCCGCAGATTTCACAGTAGGACAAGAAATCAAAGTTGACATCTTCGCAGAAGGTGACAAAATTGATGCTACTGGAATATCAAAAGGTAAAGGCTTCCAAGGCGCAATTAAGAGACACGGACAGTCCAGAGGACCTATGGCTCATGGTTCTAAATTCCACAGACATGCAGGTTCCAGTGGTGCAGCTACAAGTCCTGGTAGAGTATTCAAGGGTAAAAAGATGCCAGGTCAAATGGGTAATGTAAAATCAACTGTTCAAAACCTTGAAGTTGTTAAAATTGACACTGAAAACAATGTTATTTTAGTAAAAGGCTCTGTTCCAGGACCTAAAAAAGCTATGGTAATATTGAAGCAATCAGTTAAATCAAACTAGAATCTTTAAGAAAGGAGGAACACACAGATGGCAAACGTATCTGTTTATAATATGGAAGGTAAAGCCGTTGGTTCTATTGAATTAAACGATGCTATCTTCGGAGTAGAAATAAATGAACATTTAGTTCACCTAGCAGTTGTTCAACAACTTGCAAATAAACGCCAAGGAACACAAAGTGCTAAAACACGTTCTGAAGTAAGTGGCGGTGGAAGAAAACCATGGAGACAAAAAGGAACAGGTCATGCAAGACAAGGTTCTTCAAGATCACCACAATGGAAAGGTGGCGGCGTTGTATTTGCTCCAAAGCCAAGAGACTATTCCTTCAAATTAAATAAAAAGGAAAAGAGACTTGCATTAAAATCAGCTTTAACTTCAAGAGTAGCAGCTGAGAAAATTTATGTACTTGATGAGCTTAACTTTGACGAAATCAAAACAAAGAAAATGGCTGCAGTACTTGACAATTTAAAAGTAAATAAAGCATTAGTTGTTCTTGGAGAAAAGAATGAAAACGTAATTCTTTCTGCAAGAAATATTCCTTCTGTAAGAACTGCATTAGTTAACACTATTAATGTATATGATATTTTAAAATATGATTCATTAGTATTAACTAAGGAAGCAGTTGCAAAAATTGAGGAGGTGTACGCATAATGGCAGATTTAAAATATTATGATGTTATACTTAAACCGATAGTAACTGAAAAAAGTATGAACTCTATGAGTGAAAAGAAATATACATTTTCAGTTCATCCAGATGCAACAAAGAATCAAATCAAAGAAGCTGTTGAAAAAATGTTCACAGGAGCAAAAGTTGCTAGTGTTAACACTATGAACTTAGAAGGTAAAAACCGTAGACGTGGAAATACCGTTGGTAAAACTTCTAAAACCAAGAAAGCAATCGTTCAATTAACAGCAGATAGCGCAGAAATCGAAATCTTTTCTGGACTATAATCTAAATTGATTTAGATTTATATAAAAGCTGATAAGCATAAAAGCTATTAGCATTTTGAAATTTGAATAAAACAATTATGGTTGTTTATTCGCCGATAAAAGAATAAAAGATAATAACGTTAAGGAAGCAATTTTACAAAGCGTTATTACAGCTACGAAAGGAGTGCAAATAATGGGAATTAAAACTTATAACCCATATACACCTTCCAGAAGAAATATGACCTCATCTGATTTCGCAGAAGTTACAAAATCAACTCCTGAGAAATCATTGCTTGTTTCTTTAAATAAAACAGCAGGTCGTAATAATCAAGGAAAAATTACAGTTAGACACCTTGGTGGTGGAACTAGAAAAAAATATAGAATTATAGATTTTAAGAGAAGAAAAGACGATATCCCTGCAACTGTTTTGGCAATCGAATACGATCCAAACAGAACAGCAAATATCGCACTGATTTGCTATGCAGATGGAGAAAAAGCATATATCTTAGCTCCTAACGGACTTACCGTTGGATCAAAGCTTATGAATGGTGAGAAAGCAGAAGTCAGAGTAGGTAACTGCTTACCACTTCAAAACATTCCAATTGGTACACAAATTCATAACATTGAATTATATCCTGGCAAGGGTGGACAATTAGTTCGTTCCGCAGGTAACTCAGCACAGTTAATGGCTAAAGAAGGAAAATATGCAACTCTTAGATTACCTTCAGGTGAAATGAGAATGGTTCCAATCATCTGCCGTGCTACAATAGGTCAGGTTGGTAATATTGATCATGAGTTAGTTAACATTGGTAAAGCCGGTCGTAAACGTCACATGGGTATTAGACCTACAGTTCGTGGTTCTGTTATGAACCCTAATGACCATCCACATGGTGGTGGTGAAGGTAAGACAGGTATTGGTCGTCCAAGTCCTCTTACTCCTTGGGGTAAACCTGCACTTGGCTTGAAGACAAGAAAGAAGAACAAGAAGTCTAACAAGATGATCGTAAGAACAAGAGACGGTAAGAATGTTAAATAATTAAGGAGGTTAAACCTATGGCTCGTTCATTAAAAAAAGGACCATTTGCTGATGAACATTTATTGAAAAAAATAGATGCTATGAATAAAGCAGGCGATAAGACAGTTATTAAAACTTGGTCACGCCGTTCTACAATATTCCCTCAAATGGTTGGGCATACAATTGCAGTTCATGATGGAAGAAGACATGTTCCTGTATATGTAACAGAAGACATGGTTGGATACAAACTTGGTGAGTTTGTAGCAACTAGAACTTTCAGAGGACATGGAAAAGACGAAAAGAAGACTGCAAAGAAATAGATAGTTTAGAATTGAAAGGAGGTTTCATCCATGGCGAAAGGACATAGATCCCAGATAAAGAGAGAAAGAAATGAGAATAGAGATACAAGACCATCAGCTAAGTTATCGAATGCCAGAGTGTCTGTTCAAAAAGCTTGTTTCGTATTAGACGCCATTCGCGGTAAAGACGTTGAAACAGCTCTTGGTATTTTAGCTTACAACCCAAGATATGCTTCCAGCGTTATTGAAAAAGTATTAAAATCAGCAATTGCAAACGCTGAAAATAATAATGGTATGGACGTAAGTAAATTATATATTGAAGAGTGCTATGCTGGTCAGGCACCAACAATGAAGAGAATCAGACCAAGAGCACAGGGTAGAGCTTATAGAATCTTAAAGAGAATGAGTCACATCACAGTTGTGCTTAATGAAAGATAAGGAGGGCAATAATGGGACAGAAAGTTAATCCTCATGGCTTAAGAGTCGGTGTCATTAATGACTGGGACTCAAGATGGTATGCCGAAGCTGATTTTGCAGATAATTTAGTTGAAGACTACAATATCAGAACATATCTGAAAAAGAAATTATACAGCGCTGGAATTTCAAAAATTGAAATTGAAAGAGCATCTGACAGATTAAAAGTTATTATCTTTACTGCTAAACCTGGTGTGGTTATCGGTAAAGGTGGATCTGAAATCGAAAAATTAAAAGTTGAAATTCAAAAATTCACTTCTAAGAAGTTAATGGTAGATATTAAAGAGGTTAAGAGACCAGATACCAACGCTCAATTAGTAGCAGAAAGTATTGCAGCTCAACTTGAAAACCGTATTTCATTCAGAAGAGCTATGAAATCTACAATGGGCAGAACCATGAAGGCTGGAGCAAAAGGTATTAAAACTGCAGTTGCTGGACGTCTTGGTGGAGCAGATATGGCTCGTACAGAATTCTATAATGAAGGAACTATTCCTCTACAGACATTACGTGCTGATATTGATTATGGTTTTGCAGAAGCAGATACAACTTATGGTAAATTAGGTGTTAAAGTTTGGATTTACCATGGAGAAGTACTTCCAACTAAAGGAGCAAAAAAGGAAGGGAGCGATAAATAATGTTAATGCCAAAAAGAGTTAAACGCCGTAAGCAATTCCGTGGCAGTATGGCAGGAAAAGCTACAAGAGGTAATACAATTTCTAACGGCGAATATGGTATTGTAGCTTTAGAACCAGCTTGGATTAAATCAAACCAAATTGAAGCTGCCCGTATTGCTATGACTCGTTATATCAAACGTGGTGGTAAAGTTTGGATTAAAATATTCCCTGATAAACCTGTAACAACAAAACCAGCAGAAACTCGTATGGGTTCCGGTAAGGGCTCATTAGAATACTGGGTAGCAGTTGTAAAACCAGGACGTGTAATGTTTGAAATTTCTGGTGTACCTGAAGATTTGGCTAAAGAAGCATTACGTCTTGCTATGCACAAATTACCAGTTAAATGTAAAATAGTTTCTCGTGCAGACTTAGAAGGAGGTGCGGGCAGTGAAAACTAATAAATATGTAGAAGATTTAAAGAGCAAATCAGCTGCAGAATTGAACGAAGAATTAGTAGCTGCTAAAAAGGAACTTTTTAATTTAAGATTCCAGAACGCAACAAATCAATTAGATAACACAAGTAGAATTAAAGATGTTAGAAAAAATATCGCAAGAATTCAAACTGTGATTTCTGAAAAAGCTAAGGCTTCTAAGTAATCACATATCAGCGATTCGGGAAAGGAGAAATTGTTGTGGATAGAAATCTAAGAAAATCTCGTACTGGTAAAGTAGTGAGTAATAAAATGGATAAAACAGCAGTTGTAGCGATTGAAGACCATGTAAAACATCCATTATACAACAAGATCGTAAAAAGAACTTCTAAATTAAAAGTTCATGATGAAAATAATGAATGTAATATTGGCGATAGAGTAGAAATTATGGAAACAAGACCTTTATCAAAAGATAAGAGATGGAGACTTGTTAAGATTATCGAAAGAGCAAAGTAATATATGCTGAAAGGAGTAGAGTCATGATACAACAAGAATCAAGACTTAAAGTTGCTGACAATACTGGAGCAAAAGAATTACTTTGCATCCGTGTATTAGGTGGTTCAACTAGAAGATATGCTAATATCGGCGATATCATCGTTGCTTCTGTCAAAGATGCAACACCTGGCGGTGTTGTAAAGAAGGGTGACGTGGTTAAAGCTGTCATTGTTCGTAGCGTAAAAGGAGCTCGTCGTAAAGACGGTTCATATATAAGATTTGATGAAAATGCTGCAGTTATTATTAAAGATGACAAGAATCCAAAAGGTACACGTATCTTTGGACCAGTAGCAAGAGAATTAAGAGAAAAACAATTCATGAAAATCATTTCATTAGCACCAGAAGTATTATAAGGAGGTGTCGACTGTGTCAACTATTAAAATCAAAAAAGGTGATAACGTAAAAGTTATTACCGGTAAAGATAAAGGCAAAGAAGGCAAAGTAATAGCTTTATTAGATGGTAAGGTTTTAGTTGAAGGCGTTAATATGATAACAAAACATACTAAAGCAAGCCAAGACAATCCCAAGGGTGGTATTGTTCACCAAGAAGCACCGATTGATATTTCAAATGTAATGTACGTGCATAAGGGCAAAGTTACTAGAATTGGTTTTACAACACAAGATGGTAAAAATGGACCTAAAAAAGTTCGTATCGCAAAATCAACCGGCGAAGTAATCGACTAATTCTAAGAGAGGAGGTCTCATACGTTGACTAGATTAAAAGAATTTTATAAGAATGAAATAGTAGATGGTATGACTAAAAAGTTCGGATATAAGAACGTTATGGAAGTGCCAAAATTAAATAAAATAGTAATTAACATGGGTGTTGGTGAAGCGAAAGAAAACTCCAAGCTTTTAGATGCTGCTGTTAAGGATCTTGAAATAATTGCTGGACAAAAGGCAGTTATTACAAGAGCAAAGAAGTCCGTAGCTAACTTCAAAATCAGAGAGGGTATGCCAATCGGATGTAAAGTAACTCTAAGAGGCGAAAAAATGTATGAATTTGCAGATCGTCTGATCAATTTAGCATTGCCTCGTGTACGTGACTTTAGAGGTGTTAATGACAATGCATTTGACGGAAGAGGAAATTATGCTTTAGGAATTAAAGAACAGTTAATTTTCCCTGAAATCGAATATGATAAGGTTGATAAGGTTAGAGGTATGGATATTATCTTCGTAACCACAGCTAAGACTGATGAAGAAGCTCGTGAATTATTGACATTATTCGGTATGCCATTCAAAAAATAGTTAGGAGGGAAATCCATGGCTAAAACGTCAATGAAGGTGAAACAACAACGTACACAAAAGTTTTCAACTAGAGAATATAACCGTTGTAGAATCTGTGGTCGTCCACACGCATATATAAGAAAATACGGAATTTGCAGAATCTGCTTCCGTGAATTAGCTTATAAAGGACAAATACCAGGTGTTAAGAAAGCAAGCTGGTAGGAAACCAGGAAGGAGGCAAATTAAATGACAATGAGCGATCCAATTGCAGATATGCTTACAAGAATTCGTAATGCAAATACTGCGAAACATGATACAGTAGATATACCTGCTTCTAAGATGAAGATAGCAATTGCTGACATTCTATTAAAAGAAGGTTATATTAGAAAATATGATATGGAAGAAGTTGATGGCTTCAAAACAATCCATATTACATTAAAATATGGTAAAGATAAAAATGTTAAGGTTATCACTGGACTTAAGAGAATCTCTAAACCAGGTCTTCGTGTTTATGCAAACAAAGAAGAACTTCCAAAAGTACTTGGAGGACTTGGAACAGCTATTATTTCAACCAATAAAGGTGTTGTAACTGATAAACAAGCAAGAGAATTAAACGTAGGTGGAGAGGTATTAGCATTCATCTGGTAATATGGAAGTAAGCACATTGAATCTATGATTCAATGTAATGCTCGAAACTTCGAGCACGTATCGACGAAGTCGATGCTTACGGACAACGAGGAAAAGCGAAGCTTTTTCGAGTCTGGGCGTCTTGAATAAACCAATCAAGCGTAGACTTATTGAAAAGCCTACAATTAGTATTAATTTTCCCCCAAACAAATACAAACAGGAGGTGCGGGCATGTCACGTATAGGAAGAATGCCTATCGCTATACCAGCAGGCGTAACTGTAGATATAGCAGAAAATAATAAAGTGACTGTAAAAGGTCCTAAAGGAACACTTGAAAGAGTATTACCTTTAGAAATGTCTATTAAAGTAGAAGGTTCAGAAGTTGTTGTAACAAGACCCAATGAATTAAAGAAAATGAAATCTTTACATGGTCTTACAAGAACATTAATCGCTAATATGGTAACTGGTGTAACAGCTGGTTATGAAAAAGTGCTTGAAATCAACGGTGTTGGTTACAGAGCAGCAAAAGCAGGTAAAGAATTAACATTAACACTTGGATATTCCCATCCGGTAGTTATGACTGATCCTGAAGGTATTGAGTCTATATTAGATGGACAAAATAAAATTACAATAAAAGGTATTGATAAAGAAAAAGTTGGCCAATACGCTGCTGAAATCAGAGATAAGAGAAGACCTGAACCATACAAAGGTAAAGGTATTAAATATGCTGACGAAGTTATTAGACGTAAAGTTGGTAAGACTGGTAAGAAATAATAGGAGGTGTGAAAACAAATGGTTAGTAAAGAATCAAGATTTAAAGTTCGTTTAAATAAACATAGAAAATTACGTAATCGTTTCTCCGGTACTCCTGAAAGACCACGTTTAGCTGTGTTTAGAAGTAATAATCATATGTACGCTCAAATTATTGACGATACAGTTGGAAATACTTTAATTTCAGCTTCTACTCTTCAAAAGGATGTTAAGGCTGAACTTGAAAAGACAAACGATGTAGCTGCAGCAGCATATTTAGGAACTGTTATTGCAAAGAAAGCATTGGAAAAAGGTATTACAACTGTTGTCTTTGATAGAGGCGGATTTATATATCAAGGAAAGGTAAAAGCATTAGCAGAAGCAGCAAGAGAAGCTGGTCTGGAATTCTAAGCAAGGAGGAAAACACATGAAACGTACAATCGTTGATGCTAGTCAATTAGAATTAGAAGATAAAGTAGTATCAATTAAACGTGTTACTAAGGTAGTTAAAGGTGGACGTAATTTCAGATTTACAGCTTTAGTTGTTGTTGGTGACAAGAACGGGCACGTTGGTGCAGGTTTAGGAAAAGCTGCAGAAATTCCGGAAGCAATTCGTAAAGGAAAAGAAGACGCAATTAAGAAATTAATCAGCTTACCAATAGATGAAAATGGTAGTACACCACATGACTTTATTGGTAAATTCGGTAGTGCTACAGTATTATTAAAGCGTTCACCTGAAGGTACTGGTGTTATCGCAGGAGGACCAGTTCGTAATGTACTTGAGCTTGCTGGTTTCAAGAATATCCGTACAAAGTCACTTGGCTCCAACAACAAGCAAAACGTTGTTCTTGCAACTATTGAAGGATTAAGTCAACTTAAGACTCCTGATGAAGTAGCTAAGTTACGTGGTATTTCTGTTGAAGATATGTTAGGTTAGGAGGGGCACAAGATGGCAGAAAAATTAAAAATAACTTTAGTAAAATCTACAATTGGCTCAATCCCAAAGCATAGAAAGACAGTAGAAGCATTAGGACTTCGTAAGTTACACAAATCTGTTGAAATGCCAGACAATGCTGCAGTAAGAGGCATGATTGACCAAGTAAGACATTTAGTAAAGGTTGAAGAAATATAATTACCAAGAAGCAAGGAGGTGTAATCAATGAATTTATCAGAATTAAGACCAGCTGACGGCGCAAAACAAAGCGCAAACTTTAGAAGAGGCCGTGGACATGGTTCAGGAAATGGTAAAACTGCAGGTAAAGGTCACAAAGGACAAAAGGCACGTTCTGGAGCACCTAGAGTTGGTTTTGAAGGTGGTCAAACTCCTTTAATTCGTATTCTACCTAAAAGAGGATTTACTAACAGAAATACAAAAGAAATCGTTTCTATAAACGTTGACAGATTAAATATATTTGAAGATGGTTCTGAAGTTACAGTTGCAACTTTAATCGAGGCAGGTGTTATCAAGAACCCAAGAGATGGTGTTAAGATCCTAGGAAATGGAGAACTTACTAAGAAACTTGATGTCAAGGTAAATGCTTTCAGTGCTAGTGCAGCAGAAAAAATTCAAGCTCTTGGTGGAAATGCTGAGGTGATTTAGGATATGTTTAAAACGTTCCGAAATGCTTTTAAAATTAAGGATATAAGACGAAAGTTATTATACACTTTTGTAGCACTGATTATAATTAGAATAGGTTCCATACTTCCTGTACCAGGTATCAATAGAGCATACTTTGAGTATTGGGTATCATCCCAGACTGCCTTAGGGTTCTTTGATACCCTAACAGGTGGTTCTTTCACTAAAATGTCTATCTTTGCACTTAGTATTACACCATACATTACATCTTCTATCATTATGCAGCTATTAACCATAGCAATTCCTAAATTGGAAGAAATGCAAAAAGAAGGCGAAGATGGTAGGAAAAAGATTCAAGAATATACACGTTATGTTACTGTTGGATTAGCTGTAATCGAATCATTTGCAATGGCAATTGGATTTGGTAACTCAGGTTTATTAGAAGGCGGTGCAACCTTTACAAATGTTGCAGTTATTGTTGCTTCCTTCTCAGCTGGTTCTGCGTTCTTAATGTGGTTAGGTGAAAGAATTACAGATAAAGGTGTTGGTAACGGTATTTCAATGATTTTGTTATTTAATATTGTTGCAGGAATGCCAAGAGATTTTACAAACCTTTATAATCAATTTATAAAAGGTGCTTCAACCGTAGTAAATGCTATCATTGCGGCTGTTGTAATTGTTGTAGTAATCATAGCCATGGTATTATTCATTATTGTATTACAAGATGCAGAGAGAAAAATACCAGTACAGTATGCTAAAAAAGTACAAGGCAGAAAAATGATTGGAGGACAATCCTCTCATATCCCACTAAAGGTAAATACTGCCGGCGTTATTCCAGTAATTTTTGCTAGTTCTTTTATGCAATTTCCTATCGTTATAGCTTCTTTCTTCGGCGTACACCCAGAAAGAGCACATGTACTACCTAAGATTTTATATTTATTAGACCAATCAAAATGGTTCAATATTAAAAGCTGGGGTGAATTTAAGTATACTTTAGGAGCTTTAATTTATATAGGATTATTAATATTCTTTGCTTATTTTTATACTTCCATTACTTTCAATCCAATTGAAATTGCGAATAATATGAAAAAGCAAGGTGGATTTATACCTGGTATTCGTCCAGGAAAACCAACTACAGAATACTTAACAAAAGTCCTAAACAATATTATATTTATTGGTGCCACTGGACTTACCATTGTAGCGATTGTACCCCTTATTTTCTTAGGTGTTTTTGGTGCATACGTTACATTTGGCGGAACATCCTTGATTATCGTTGTTGGTGTTGTTCTTGAAACAATGAAACAAATCGAATCACAGATGTTAGTACGTCATTACAAAGGATTTCTAAACGATTAGTAAACATAGAGTAAATTAATTTGTAAAGGCGGGGCTCTGCCCCGCCATTTGCAGATTCTATTTTTAAGTGTTTTATGATAATCAATGAGGGAGGAAATCAATATGAAGATTATTATGTTAGGTGTACCGGGGGCAGGAAAGGGTACACAAGCTAAGAAAATTGCAGCTAAATATGAAATTCCACACATTTCAACTGGTGATATATTTAGAGCAAATATCAAAAATGGTACAGAATTAGGGAACAAAGCAAAAGAATATATGGATCAGGGGTTATTAGTTCCTGATGAATTAGTTGTAGATTTGGTAGTAGATCGTGTAGGACAAGAGGATTGCAAAAATGGATACGTATTAGATGGTTTCCCAAGAACAATACCTCAGGCAGAAGCATTAGATTCTGCTCTATTGAATATGAATCAAAAAATAGACTATGCTATAAATATTGAAGTACCAGATCAAAATATCGTAGATAGAATGTCTGGCCGCAGAGCTTGTTTATCCTGTGGAGCTACTTACCATATCATAAATATACCAACCAAGGTAGAAGGCATCTGCGATGTTTGCGGTGGAAGTACTGTTTTACGTGATGATGATAAGCCGGAAACCGTATTAAAACGGTTGAATGTTTATCATGATCAAACACAACCATTAATTGAATATTACGCTAACAAAGGCGTTTTAGCCAATATTGATGGTACAATGGATATGGCTGATGTATTTGCAGCCATTGAAAATACACTAGAAAAGTAATTTGGCTTATCAAAGAAAATACCCGAAGCAAATTCGGATATGCACGGGAGAAACAAAATGGCAGTAACAATAAAATCAGTAAGAGAAATAGAACTAATGCGTGAAGCAGGCCGTATCTTAGCCACTGTTCACGAAGAGCTGAAAAATATGATACAACCTGGAATATCTACATTGGATATTGATAAAAAAGCAGATGAATTAATACGAAGCTATGATTGCATACCTTCCTTCTTAAATTATAATGGATTTCCAGCCTCCATTTGCGTATCTGTAAATGAACAAGTGGTGCATGGAATCCCTAATAAGAAAACAATTTTAAAAGAAGGAGACATCGTCAGTCTGGATGCCGGAGTCATTTATAAAGGATATCAATCAGATGCTGCAAGGACTTGGGCAGTTGGTGAAATTAGCGAAGAAGCAAAAAAGCTAATCAAAGTAACGGAACAAAGTTTCTATGAAGGTATTAAATTTGCAAAAGCTGGCAATCATCTACATGAGATTTCCGCTGCCATACAAGATTATGTAGAATCTTTCGGATTTTCCGTTGTTAGGGATTTGATGGGACATGGAATTGGCAGCGCGATGCACGAAGAACCTCAGATTCCTAACTTTAGACAAAAAAGAAGAGGCATTAAATTAGAGCCTGGAATGACTCTGGCAATCGAACCAATGGTAAATGTTGGACGTTACGATGTATGCTGGGAAGATGACGATTGGACCGTTGTTACGGATGATGGCTCATTATCTGCTCACTATGAGAATACAATCCTTATTACGGATGGAGAACCAGAACTATTATCGATTCTTAAGTAAAAAATTGATTTATTAATCCCTAAAATAAAGTGCAGGCACTGGAGGGAAGCATATTTATGATAGAGTATAAAGCTGGCGAAATTGTAATATCCAAAGCCGGCCATGACAAATGTGAACACTTTGTCATACTAAAATCAGATTCTGAATATGTATACTTAGTGGATGGCGTATTTAGAACAGTTGACAGACCGAAGAAGAAAAACAGAAAGCACGTTCAGATTGTACATTTTCAAGATGTCAATTTAGTAAAAAAATATGCCAATAATGAAAAGGTAACTAATGAAGAAATAAAAAGGGCAATTAAACTTTTTAAAGACTCAAAATCCTAAATCATGGAGGTGACAATATGTCAAAATCAGATGTTGTAGAAATTGAAGGTACTGTAGTTGAAAAATTACCAAATGCTATGTTTCAAGTAGAATTAGAGAACGGACATAAAGTTTTAGCACATATTAGCGGAAAACTTCGTATGAACTTCATCAAAATTGTACCAGGCGATAAAGTTACCTTAGAATTATCTCCATATGATTTAACAAAAGGAAGAATTATCTGGCGTGATAAATAATCGCTCCAGGGTAGTTTAACTATTATAGTATCTTGTTATAACCTGAGTCCCGTCAAATAAAAATATAAAAATGTTATTTTTACTTGATTTTAAGCAAGTACGATGTTATAATGTAAGACGGACTTTTTTTTGAAAGGAGTGAATTACTGTGAAAGTAAGGTCATCAGTAAAACCAATTTGCGAAAAGTGCAAGATTATTAAAAGAAAGGGAAGTATCAGAGTAATCTGTGAAAATCCTAGACACAAACAAAGACAAGGCTAATATTCAATAAAGACGGGCTGAACAAACAGCAGTTTTATTGTTTTATATATAGTAGTTCTTGCTTTCTGTGTTACAATCTGCATTTAGCAATTGTGATATTGTGAAATGTTCAATACTTTGTACTGAACACACAATTTAAAGCGGCTGCGCAATAAAGCACTCAGAAGTGTTGATATTGCAAACAAATTTAAAAAATGTTTTATGAAAGAATTATCAATCAAAGTGAGTGTGAAGGTAAGAGGTATACATTTCACCATATACAATACCGTATATGATACTTATTATTTTCACCCAAATAATTAACGGAGGTGTATTACGCACATGGCTCGTATTAGTGGTGTAGATTTACCAAGAGAGAAACGTGTAGAAATCGGTCTTACTTATATTTTCGGTATCGGAAGAGTAAGTGCTAATCGTATTCTTGCAGAGGCAAATGTTAATCCGGACACTCGTGTCAGAGATTTAACTGACGAAGAAGTGGCAAGAATTCGTGATGTTATTGATGCATCACAACAGGTTGAAGGTGATTTACGTAGAGAAATCGCACTTAATATTAAAAGACTTCAAGAAATTGGATGCTATAGAGGAATTCGTCACAGAAAAAGCCTTCCAGTTCGTGGTCAAAAGACTAAAACTAATGCTAGAACTAGAAAAGGTCCTAAGCGTACAGTTGCAAACAAAAAGAAATAATGTAATAAAAATCCAATAGGAGGGTTTGTTAAATGGCTAAAAAGTTAGCAACAGCAAAAAAAGTGGCTAAGAAACGTGTTAAGAAAAACGTCGATCGTGGACAGGCACATATTCAGTCATCTTTTAATAATACAATTGTTACTCTTACAGATGCAGAAGGCAATGCTCTTTCATGGGCTAGCGCTGGTGGTTTAGGTTTTAGAGGTTCTAGAAAATCAACTCCTTATGCAGCACAAATGGCAGCAGAAACTGCAGCTAAAGCAGCATTGGTACATGGTTTAAAATCTGTTGATGTTATGGTTAAGGGTCCTGGTTCAGGAAGAGAAGCTGCAATTCGTGCACTTCAAGCCTGCGGTATTGAAGTAACAAGTATCAAGGATGTTACTCCGGTTCCACATAACGGATGTAGACCACCAAAACGTAGAAGAGTCTAATAGGAGGTAAGTAAACGATGGCAAGAGACATGGGTCCTGTATTAAAAAAATGTAGAACACTTGGCCTAGAACCTGCATATTTAGGTATAGACAAGAAATCTAATAGAACATCAGCAAGAGCTGGTAAAAAAGTTAGTGAATACGGATTACAGTTAAGAGAAAAGCAAAAAGCTAAATTTATATATGGTGTTCTGGAAAAACCTTTCAGGAACAATTTTGAAAAAGCTCAGAAAATGAAATACGGTACAACTGGTGAGAACTTAATGATTCTTCTTGAACTTAGATTGGATAACATAGTTTTCCGTTTAGGCTTTGGCAGAACAAGAGCAGAGGCTAGGCAGATCGTAGATCATAAGCATGTGCTTGTTAATGGTAAATGCATCAACATTCCATCTTATCAAGTAAAAGCTGGAGATGTGATTGAAATTAAAGAAAAATTCAAGACTGCACAAAGATATAAAGATGTATTAGAAGTAACAGCTGGCAGATTAGTTCCAGCTTGGCTTGAAGTAGATCATGAAGCTCTTTCTGGTAAAGTAAAAGAGATTCCTTCAAGAGACCAAATTGATGTTCCGGTAAATGAAATGCTTATCGTCGAGTTGTATTCTAAGTAATCATTAATCGTATCATAATAACCCAAAAGGAGGGTCCTATTGTGTTTGATTTTGAGAAACCAAAAATTGAAATTGCAGAAATTTCTGAAGATAAAAAATTTGGACGTTTTGTAGTAGAACCTTTGGAACGTGGATACGGTACAACACTAGGTAATTCTCTTAGAAGAATTATGCTTTCATCCTTACCTGGAGCTGCTGTCAGTCAAGTTAAGATTGACGGTGTTGTCCATGAATTCAGTGCTATTCCTGGTGTAAAAGAGGATGTAACTGAAATCATCATGAATATTAAAAGTTTAGCTATTAAAAATTCAAGTGAAACCAATGAACCTAAGACTGCATACATTGAATTCGAAGGCGAAGGAGTAGTAACAGCTGCTGATATTCAAGCTGATCCAGATATTGAGATTCTTAATCCAGAATTGCTAATAGCAACACTTAATGGCGGTACGGATAGTAAATTGTATATGGAACTTACCATTACAAAAGGTAGAGGATATATTAGTGCAGATAAAAATAAGAATGAAGATTTACCAATTGGCGTTATACCAATTGATTCCATCTACACTCCTGTAGAACGCGTTAATCTATCTGTTGAAAACACCCGTGTTGGTCAGATAACAGATTTTGATAAGCTTACACTTGATGTTTATACGAACGGAACTTTAGGACCAGATGAAGCAGTTAGCTTAGCTGCAAAAGTATTAAGCGAACATCTGAACTCTTTCATTGATTTATCCGAAAATGCCAGAACTGCAGAAATTATGATTGAAAAAGAGGATAATGAGAAAGAAAAAGTTCTTGAAATGAATATTGACGAATTAGAGTTATCTGTTCGTTCCTATAATTGCTTGAAGAGAGCAGGTATAAATACGGTTGAAGAATTAACTAACAAAACTTCTGAAGATATGATGAAGGTTAGAAACCTTGGTCGTAAATCATTAGAAGAAGTACTTGCAAAGCTTAAAGAACTTGGTCTATCATTAGCTAGTAATGAAGACTAAAGACAGAGGTCAAAGGAGGGAAAGAAATGGCAGGCTATAGAAAACTTGGAAGAACTTCCAGTCAGAGAAAAGCGTTGCTTAGAAATCAAGTAACGAATTTATTATATCATGGCAAAATCGTAACTACTGAAGCAAAAGCGAAAGAAATTCGTAAAATAGCGGAAAGTGTTATTGCATTAGCTGTTAAAGAAAAAGATAATTATGAAACTGTTACTGTAACTGCAAAAGTTGCACGTAAAGATAAAGATGGTAAGAGAGTAAAGGAAGTTGTTGACGGTAAGAAAGTTACTGTATACGATAACGTAGAAAAAACAATTAAGAAAGACCAAGCATCTCGCCTTCACGCAAGAAGACAAATGCTTAAACACCTTTACAGTGTTACAGAAGTACCTACAGAAGCTGCAGGTAAAAAGAAAAATACTAAAACTATTGATATAACAGATAAATTATTTGATGAAATCGCACCTAAGTATGTAAGCCGTAACGGTGGTTATACAAGAATCGTTAAGATTGGACCACGTAAAGGTGACGCAGCTATGGAAGTTTTAATTGAATTAGTGTAGATTATATAAAATTGTATAATTCTATATAATTATATATAATTATATATTAAATAAAATTATATGTTATATGAAATTATATGTTATATGAAATTATATGTTATATGAAATTATATGTTATATGAAAGAGTGGCTGCTACAAACTGTCATTCTGAGCCTGAAAGGCGAAGAATCTCATCTTAAACATGGGATTCTTCGCCTTTCAGGCTCAGAATGACAGGCACTTTGTGCAACACTTCTGCTACATTAAACCTTTCTGCTACATCAAACGCTCCTGCTACATCAAACGCTTCTAACATATCAACCACTCCTGCTACATCAAATACTTCCGATATATCAAGCATTTCTGACATATCAACCACTCCTGCTACATCAAACACTTCCAATACAATCAAGCACCTCTTGTACTACTCAATAAAATTCAATGACGGAGAATATCGAAATACGGCTTTTCCAATAATCTTATCCTTCCTTACAAAAGGGTGTTCCCAAAACCTCGAATCCAAGGAAGAATTACGATTATCTCCCATCATAAAATAAGAATCTTCAGGTACAGTATAAGGTCCAAATGAACCATTTGGCTTCTCCTTTAAATAATCTTCCTCTAAAGGTTCTGCACTACCATTTATGTACACTTTTCCATCAATAATCTCAACCACTTCACCTGGTAGACCAATGATTCTTTTTAAATAATTAACAGATTCGTCATCTGGGAAAGGAAACATTACAATATCGCCACGTTTTGGCTGGGAGAAAAGGTATGCTAACCGATAACCAATAATTTGGTCATGAGTCATTACTGTATTTTCCATAGAACCTGAAGGTACTTCTGCTTTTACAATAACAAAATTATTTATAGCAATTGCAATGATAAATGCTGTAATAATGAGTTTCACCCAGCTAAATATTTCTGATTTTTTCTTTACATCCATAACATCTCTCCTTAAATTACTTTAGTATATTAGTTAATGTTAGCAGGTAGAAAACCAAAACAGTTAACTTACTTATGCTGAAAATCAAGGGTATCTATTAATATAAGGATATAAATTAATATTTACTATTGACAAACATTAACATATATATAAATATATACTATAATAAAACCTATGTCAATAAAACAAATTACAGTTCAGCCTGTGGCATCTCATAGGCTGAACTATAACCGGAAAACAAAAGAATTGTAAAATAGCATTGCATTTGGTATAATAATAATTTAGAATGTATAAAGTTGATGTAATTTTATTGAAAATAGATTATTAAGGGATGAGCTATGGGAATTATAAAATCAGAGAATTTAACATTTGAATATATTAGGCGTGATGAAGAAGGAAATGTAGAATCTATTAATCGTGCTATTGATCAAGTTAATATAGATGTGCAAAAAGGTGACTTTGTTGCTATCTTAGGACATAATGGCTCTGGCAAATCTACTTTGGCAAAACATATTAATTCTATATTGGTTCCAACAGAAGGTACTATGTGGTTTAAAGATATGAATACCAGCGATGAAGATAATCTTTGGAATATTCGTCAATCAGCAGGAATGGTTTTTCAAAATCCGGACAACCAGATTATAGCAACGGTAGTTGAAGAGGATGTAGGCTTTGGTCCTGAAAATCTTGGAGTTCCCACAGAAGATATCTGGAAACGGGTGGAGGATAGTTTAAATGCTGTTGGCATGATAGAATACAGAAAACATTCACCAAACAAGTTATCTGGTGGGCAAAAGCAAAGGGTAGCAATTGCAGGAATTATGGCAATGAAACCAGAATGTATTGTTCTTGATGAACCTACTGCAATGTTAGATCCAAATGGCCGTAAAGAGGTAATACGAACCATAAAGGAACTAAATGAAAAGGAAAAGGTGACGGTTATATTAATTACCCACTATATGGAAGAAGTAACTTTAGCAAACAAAGTATTTGTTATGGACGAAGGAAAAGTGGTAATGGAAGGAACCCCAAAAGAAATATTCTCAAAAGTTGACCAGTTAAAAGAATATAGATTAGATGTTCCACAGGTAACAGAACTAGCTTATGAACTAAAGAAAAGCGGTTTAAATATTCCTGACGGGGTATTAACCGTTAAAGAACTGGTGGATGATATTTGTAAAATACAATAACAATGGGTATTTATGCAATATCAGATTTGTATTGTATGCAGATTAAAATTTAGAATGAAGTTATTGTGAGAAAATAAATTTTCACACAATAACTTTGTGCTTGCACCCAAGCAAGTAAAATTGCTTTTAGATAGAAAAAATAAATTCTCACACAGTAAATTTGTGCTTGCACCCAAGCAAGTAAAATTGCTTTTAGGCAGAAAAAATAAATTCTCACATAGTAAATTTTTGCTTGCACTTAAGCAAGTAAAATTGCTTTTAGATGAAAAAAATAAATTCTCACACAGTAAATTTTTGCTTGCACCTAAGTTTATGGCATTGGAAATATGGAGGATTAATATGCCAATTATAATTGATAAACTGAATTATATATATAGTCCCGGAACTGCTTATGAAAAGCACGCACTTAAAAATATTAATCTTACCATTAACGATGCCGAATTCATAGGATTAATTGGACATACCGGTTCTGGTAAATCCACGTTGATACAGCATCTAAACGGACTAATAAAGGCTACCAGCGGTGCTATATATTATAATGGTGAAAATATTTATGATAAAAATTATAATATGAAGAATCTAAGAAATAAGGTTGGTCTTGTTTTTCAATATCCGGAACATCAGTTGTTTGAAACAACAGTCTTTAAAGATATTTGCTTCGGCCCCAAAAATCAAGGTTTGGATGAATTGCAAATAGAGTTAAGAGCTTATGAGGCTATGAAAATGGTTGGTTTAGGTAATGATTTGCTAGATGCATCACCATTTGAGTTATCAGGGGGACAGAAAAGAAGAGTAGCAATTGCAGGGGTTTTAGCAATGAAACCTGAGGTTTTAATTTTAGATGAACCAACGGCAGGTCTGGATCCAAAGGGCAGAGACGAGATACTAGATCAGATTGCATATCTTCATAAGGAAAGTAAAATTACCGTTATCCTGGTTTCCCACAGTATGGAGGATGTGGCAAGATATGCAGATAGATTAATCGTTATGAATGCTGGAGAAGTAGCATTTAATGATACTCCTCAAAATGTATTTGCTAATTATAAACAATTAGAAACAATGGGTCTTGCAGCTCCACAAGTTACCTATGTTATGAACGAACTAAGGAATCGTGGAATTCCAGTTAAAACGACACCGATTACAGTGGAGGAAGCCAAAGAAGAAATTTTACGGGCATTAAAAAAGGTTACTAGATTGGAGATTAGAAATGATTAGAGATATAACAATTGGACAATATTATCCTTCTAATTCCATTCTCCATAAATTAGATCCAAGGGTAAAATTAGTTGGTACCTTACTATATATTATTTTACTATTTTTCATTAAAAATTATTATGGCTATGTGCTTGCAGCGGTATTTCTTGGTATTATAATAAAACTGTCTAAAGTACCAATTAAGTATATTTTACGAGGATTAAAGGCAGTTATATTTTTATTACTCTTTATGGTCGCATTTAATCTGTTTTTTACACCTGGAACGGATGCCATTAAAATTGGATTTGTGGATATTACATGGGAAGGCATAGAATCGGCCATTCTTATGGGATTAAGACTTATATTCCTGATATTAGGCTCATCCATTATGACATTTACAACAACTCCCAATCAACTAACAGATGGATTGGAAAAATTAATGGGACCTTTAAAGAAAATTAAGGTACCTGTCCATGAGATATCTATGATGATGTCTATAGCTCTTCGTTTTATTCCTATACTAATGGAAGAAACCGATAAAATCATGAAGGCACAGATGGCAAGAGGTGCTGATTTCGAATCTGGCGGGTTGATTAAAAGAGCTAAGAACTTAATTCCATTATTGGTTCCTTTGTTTGTTTCTGCATTTCGCAGGGCAAATGATTTAGCCATGGCAATGGAGGCCAGATGTTATCGTGGTGGTGTAGGTAGAACGAAGATGAAGCCACTAAAGTATACCGGTAAGGATATAATAGTATATCTGATACTCATTTTATATGTAGCAGCAATTATAACAATTAATAAGTATTTATAAATAGGTGAGAGATTAGGCAAGTACTAGAATCGAGGTTAGAATGAAAAAAGTCCTGTTAGAGATTGCATATGACGGCACTAACTATTGTGGATGGCAGATACAACCCAATGGAATTACGGTGGAAGAAGTAATAAATAAGGCTCTTACAGAGTTATTGAAAGAGCAGATCTTAGTCATTGGTGCAAGTAGAACAGACTCTGGTGTTCATGCACTAGGTAATGTTGCAGTATTTGATACCAATACAAAAATTCCTGGTGAAAAAATCTCATTTGCATTAAATCAAAGATTACCTAAGGATATTGTGATTCAAAAATCACGAGAAGTTCCAATTGATTTTCATCCTAGGTATTGTAACAGCAGGAAAACTTATGTATATAGAATCTTAAATAGTAGATTTCCAATACCTACGGAAAGGTTATATTCTTATTTTATATATTATCCCCTAAATGTAGATGCTATGAAAAAGGCAGCAGAGTATTTAGTAGGAGAACATGATTTTAAAAGCTTTTGTTCCAATCGTACTCAGGTGGTGGATACTGTTCGTACTGTATATGATATTAGTATAGATAAAAACAAAGATATAATTGACATAATCATATCAGGAAATGGTTTCTTATATAATATGGTGAGAATTATTGTTGGTACCTTAGTTAAAGTTGGTCTTGGAATATATCCGCCGGAACATGTACAAGAGATTTTGGATAAGAAAGACCGTATGGCAGCAGGACCTAAAGCACCTGCAGAGGGATTGACATTAAAATGTATTGAATATCCGGATTTAGAAGATGGGATAATGAAGCGATGAATTCTAGTATAGGTTAAATGACAAAGTAAATTCAACTTTGCCAGATTTAATTCCGCAAATAGAAAGAATAGCATTTTTTACAAAGAAGAACCGGGGGATTTCATTCAAGATTAAAAATTAGGAAATCAAAAAATAAATTATAGTCTTGTTATTGACCTGTTATAAGCTTGACATAAGGATTGTTTAAAAATTAACTCTTGACACACCAGGCTAGGTGTTATATAATGTAAAGACGTGACGTGAGAATACTTGAGCCAAGCCCCGGTTAGAGTATTTTAACATATAACTATGAAAATAATTGAGATTTTAATTAATCCAAGGAGGTTAAACCATGAAAAGCTTTATGGCTAGTCCAGCAACCATAGAAAGAAAATGGTATGTTATCGACGCTACCGGACACACATTGGGTCGTCTTTCATCTGAGATTGCAAAGATATTAAGAGGAAAAAATAAACCAACTTACACACCTCATATTGATACTGGTGATTATGTAATCGTTGTAAATGCTGATAAAATAAAAGTTACTGGTAAAAAGTTAGATCAAAAGATTTATTACAATCACTCTGATTATGTAGGTGGTATGAAAGAAACTACATTAAGAGAATTAAATGCTAAGAAGCCTGGAGAAGCTATTAAATTAGCTGTAAAAGGCATGCTTCCAAAGGGACCTTTAGGAAGAGAAATGATTACAAAATTACATGTATACGCTGGCCCAGAGCACAACAATGCAGCTCAAAAACCAGAAGTATTAGAGATTAAATATTAATCAGAAAGGTTGAAAGGAGGCAATAACATTGGCTAAGGCAAGATATTACGGAACAGGTAGAAGAAAAAGCAGTATCGCGAGAGTATATTTAGTACCAGGAACTGGTAAAGTTACTATAAATAAAAGAGATATGGGTGAATATTTCGGTTTAGAAACATTAAAATTAATCGTTCGTCAACCACTTGTATTAACTGACACAGCTGATAAGTTTGATGTTCTTGTTAATGTACATGGTGGTGGTTTCACTGGTCAAGCTGGTGCAATCAGACATGGTATCTCCAGAGCATTATTACATGCTGATGCAGATTATCGCCCTACATTAAAGAAAGCAGGATTCTTAACAAGAGATCCAAGAATGAAGGAAAGAAAGAAGTACGGCTTAAAAGCAGCTCGTCGTGCTCCACAGTTTTCAAAGAGATAATTCAAGACATTTTACAAACCCCGAAAACCCAGTGTTTATCGGGGTTTTCGGGGTTTGTTTAGTGCTATAAAAACCCATAAAATCACACCCGTATGACACACATATGACACGCATATGACACACGAAATATACTTTGAAATGTCTTGTTAATGGTAAATTATTTTATAAAAATTAGTATTATTTTAAATTTTGCAATATTCATTAATTTGGAATAAAAATTCAAAAACTTTAGTGTATTTTATAATTACATATTGTCAATAATAATTTCATGAGATATTTCTAATTTTCAATGAATATTTTTTGAAAAACCATTGACAGAAATTAGTTTATCTCATATAATAGCAATATAAAGAGGGTCTCCATTAACCCACGGTAGCCAATCCGTAAAGAGATGAACATTAAAGAGGGTCTCCATTAACCTACGGTAGTCAGTCCGTAAAGAGATGAACATTAAAGAGTGGGAAGTTTAACTTCCCATATTTTTTTTATACTGGGGAGTAAAAAGAATGTTTAAACTCGAAGATAAAGTATGTTTTATAAAAGTAAATTTGGATTATTTAGAAAAGTTACATGATGTATGTGAAGAAGTACAATTCAATCGACGAGATTACGAAAATAAAGTATTTATGGGAATACTACTAACTCAGAACTTAAAAAAATATGTTATTCCATTAACATCTGCAAAAGGAAAACATAAAACTTGCAAGAATGTAGCTATTTTGTGAAACTGGAGTAAAAATAGAGGCAGGTAATCTAAGGGATGCCATTGATGGAATATTTGAATTTGTACGATATGCAAATAAATTCTTTGATACAGAGCAGCCATGGATTACAAGGGTTACGGATATAGGAATTTGCGGTAATACACTTTTTAACTGTGTCCAAATTATAGCTAATCTAGCAATATTACTACATCCATTTTTGCCATTTTCATCTGAAAAGGTTTATAAGTGGTTAAATATAAGGAATGTATGGGAAAAGCAATATGTATTGACCGGTTATCAATTGCCAGAAATAGAGATATTGTTTGAAAGAATTGATAAAAAAGTAATTGAAGAGGAAAAAGCAAAATTAGTAAAGAAGGAGGAAGTGTGAAGAAAATTTCTAAGGCGTCAGAAGATGCCGCCTAAGAAATTCTAATACTTCTCAAATAGAAGACTATGTCTTCCATTCGGAAGAACTCCAAAATGAAATCCATTGGAATTTCATTTTGAATTTGAACTTTTCCATCTATTATTTGAGATGTGGCAAAGCCACATTATGTCTGGAAGTGTGAGATGAATCATTTAGGAACAAAAACATTTGAAATAGAGCGTTTAGTATTAGATCATTTAAAGAATCTGATGTTGAAGATATGTATCATAATTGGGCAAGTAATAATAATGTTACCAGATATTTGACTTGGGGGACTCACGCTTTTAAGGATATAGCAAAATCAGTCGTGGATTTATGGGTAAGTAAAAATGAAGACTTGAAAAATTGCCAATGGTGTATTGAATGGAAAGCAAATCAGCAAGCTATTGGTAGCTTTGAAATTGTTCATATGGAAGAGAAAATCAATTCAGTAGAGATTGGATATTGTATTGGAGATTCTCATTGAGAAGAAAAAAACTTATTTGTAATCCGTTTATAAAGTATTAAGGTGGATTGTCTTGTTGGAAGTGGCTAATTACAGTTCAAATGGAAGGTGAACGAGAAGTACAGCGTAACCAGAAATTTTATAGCCTAGAAGCACTGATCTCTGTTGGATTTAGAGTAAATTACAGCATATTTTTTAGGAGTGGGAGATGAAAAGCTGACAAAGGATTCCGCTGGCTTATTTTCTATTATTAAGAAGAATGAAGGGAAAATACAGAGTGTAGTTAAAAAAACAATAATAAAGGCTTGAAGTTTGAAAAGCATTATGTTATAAATAATTAAAGTATTAGGCAAGAGCCTGGATCCACGTCTGTTAGGGAAAAGCTAGCAGACGTGTTTTTTTATGGAGGTCTTTATGAAAAAGAATAAATTACTATTTAATATACTAATAGTTATATTAGGAAATTTTATTTATGCAGCAGGTGTCGTATTCTTTATTTTACCTTCCGGACTGATTACTGGAGGAACAACAGGTATAGCATTAAGCGTCAATCATTTTACCGGTTTGCCTGTCGTATATTTTATCTTTGGCTTTAATGCAGCTATGTTCGTATTGGGCTTATTTATTCTGGGAAAGAATTTTGCACTGACAACATTGGTTAGTACATTCTGTTATCCCTTTGCTTTGGAATTGTTACAAAAATTAGCCGGAGAATTTAGGGTGATAGATGATATTTTTATATGTACTCTTTTTGGAGGTATCTGTATTGGAGCATCCATTGCTATTGTTATCAGAGCGGGGGCAAGTACAGGAGGTATGGATATACCACCGTTGATTATTAATAAATATACACATATATCGGTGTCCGTAAGTTTATATGTATTTGATTGCATTATACTTGTACTACAGGCTGCTTTTAGTGATAAAGAGAAAATCCTTTATGGAATTGTTTTAGTTCTGGTATATTCCATTGTTTTGGATAGGCTCCTTATGCTTGGCACTAATAAAATGCAATTACAAATAGTAAGTGGCAAAGCGGAAGAGATAAAGAAAGCAATTATCTCTGAGATTGACAGGGGGGTTACCCTTTTACATGGAAAGACAGGATATCTGGAGAAAGAGACGGATATTCTGCTAAGTGTGGTTTCCAACAGGGAACTTTATAAGGTAGAAAAACTAGTGCATCAAATAGACAAAGATGCTTTTGTCATGATTAGTCGTGTCAGTGAAGTAAGGGGTAGAGGGTTTAGTGAAGGAAAGCAATATTTAAAGAAATAGTCTGAGAAAATGTGGGTAGAAAACACACAGGTAACAAGATTAGGGAAGTCTTCCGCCTCTGTAAGCTGGGGTAACCTTCACTTTGTATAAGGTGGCAAATAAAAATAATTTTTATAAAACTGTAACGAATCTATGTTTTAGGCAATTAATAGGTAGCTTGAATAGAAAGGAGGAAAGCACTAAGTGGACTCCATGGAGCAAATATATAAGATGCATGCAAAAACTGTTTGCCGTTATTTATTATCACTGACTCATAACGAAGATTTAGCTGAAGAAATAACACAGGAGACATTTTGCCAAGCAATACGATGTGTTGGAAAATATGATGGGAGCTGTAAAGTGTCCACATGGCTCTGTTCCATAGCTAAGAATTTATGGTTAGCCTGGATGAAAAAGAACAAAGAGATTGTGATTTCGGATGTTGAAATAGAAACAGATACAGCACATTCTGCAGAAAGCATGGTGATTTCTTGCATGAGCAAAGTGGAGTTAATGCGAAAACTCCATCAGCTGAAGGAACCATTTCGGGAAATAATATATTTACGATTAACAGGGGATTTATCATTTCGAGAAATTGGAGATATTATGGGAAAATCAGAAAATTGGGCAAGAGTTAACTATTTCAGGGGAAAAGAAAGATTGATGAAGGAGGTAAAGAAAGATGAGTGAACGTTTAAAATGTGAAATAATAAAGGATTTGCTTCCATCTTATATAGAGAAACTGACAAGTGATGTAACCAATGAAGCTGTAGAATCTCATATATCAGAATGCAAAGATTGTAAACAGATATTAGATGATATGAAGAAAGACGAAGTGATAAGCATTGAGGAAGACCAGAAGGAAATAAATTACCTTAAAAAGGTAAAACATCATACATGGTTTATTGCGGGTATTGGAGTATTGATAACAGCTGTTATTGTTATATGTTTGTTTATATGGAGGGTTTTTGAACATGGTTTTGTTGTGTCGCCTTCTTCAACTGTATACAATGTAATGATAGATGATAATGTATTAACATTAAGTGGTGAGATATTGGATCCTTCCATGGCATATACCCGCGCGACATTTCAGAAGCAGGATGATGTAGTAACTATATCAGTTTACGAAGCTCCCACATCCATTCTAAATAACAGCAATAAGTTTACAGTAAGTTATGAATTAGATGAAAATACAGATGCAGTTTATTATGACGACTTAATTGTATATAAGGGAGGACCTATTTCTAAAAAAGTGGCTGAGGTCTATAATACAAGACATAAGTATGTTGGTGAAATGCCTGCTAATTCAAAAGTTGCTGGTGCTTTAGGAATTTATGCGGATTTAGGAGATTATTTAAATTCTCTGCAGACTAAAGAAGAACCTTATGGCTGGACCCTAGAATTTAAAAATCCAGTAGAAGCTTATAATGAACAAAACTTTAATAAAAAAATGAAAACATATGCATGTGTTTTGCTGGCTATGATTGATAATCTGAATAACGTATCATGGACCTATGAATGCA
>ENA-UOOI01000932-UOOI01000932.1-fermentation-metagenome-genome-assembly--contig:-NODE-932-length-33914-cov-5.848578_pt1 | contig 33914 bp, 29 predicted proteins | sample MGYA00245779_ERZ724027 | MGnify/ENA primary metagenome ERZ724027 (study PRJEB28704, sample SAMN03018318) | fermentation metagenome | biome: anthropogenic terrestrial biome; feature: soil; material...
CGAATGTTTTTAGGATTGCGGGAGCACAAAGTGCGGAGCAATCCGTAGGTATCATGGAGGCAAAATACTTTTTGACCTCAACATCATATGTTAAAAATGGATATTTGAAAAGGTGGAAACATAATGGATAATCAAAATAAAAAGCATCAGCGTCGGCCTAGATATAAAGGAACTTACCCGAAAGCTTTTAAAGACAAATATAAGGAATTGCAGCCAGAGTTATATGCTGATACTGTGGCTAAGGTAATTCAAAAGGGTAATACTCCCGCAGGCATGCACCGTTCTATCTGTGTGAAAGAGATATTAGAATTTTTGCAAATTACTCCCGGTCAGACAGGATTAGATGCAACCTTAGGTTATGGGGGGCATACTTTAGAGATGCTTAAATGTTTAGATTCGAAAGGGCACCTGTATGCTACTGATGTAGATTCTATCGAACTGCCGCGTACAAGAGAACGGTTAGAGCGTCTAGGTTACGGCCCGGAGATTTTAACAATCAGGCAGGCTAACTTTTCCAATATAGATCAAATTGTCTCTGAATCGGGCCCTCTTGATTTTATATTGGCAGATTTGGGCGTCTCTTCCATGCAAATAGATAATCCTGAAAGAGGTTTTTCTTTTAAGACAGAGGGGCCGTTAGACTTACGGCTGGATTCATCGAAAGGCATCTCTGCGGCAGAGCGTCTCAAGACTATTTCCCAGGATGAATTACAAGGTATGCTTTTAGAAAACGCAGATGAACCCCATTGTGTAGAAATCGCTCATGCCATTACCTTCGCTATTAAAAAAGGAGCGGAAATTACAACAACAAGCCAGCTCCGGCAAATTATCGAAGATACCCTGAAGTTCATTCCTGAAAGGGATAGAGACTATGAGGTTAAGAAATCCTGTCAGAGATGTTTCCAGGCATTGCGGATTGATGTCAATAATGAATTTGAAGCACTTTACGAATTTTTAGAAAAACTTCCTGATGCCATGGCTGAGGGCGGGCGCATTGCCATCCTTACTTTTCATTCCGGCGAAGATCGTCTTGTTAAAAAATCTTTCCGGCACCTTTACCGCGAAGGTGTCTATAAAGAAATAACACCCAAAGCTATCCGTCCATCGGCAGAAGAATGCAGCTCCAACAGCCGTGCCCGAAGCGCAAAATTACGGTGGGCTATAAAAAATTAAATGTGCAGATAAAATTAATGCTAATGCAAGATTCTCTCTGAGAGCTTTGCATTGGCATTTTTTATTTTCTCCCGATTTTTGATAGATAGGCCTAATATCTTTATTCATACAATCAATTTTACTTGCTTGATTTGGAGTGCTAAGATGAAGACGATGCAAAAAATGATACCAGGGGGCAAAATACCTTTTGACCCCTACATCAAAAAATGTCAATAAAGGATATTTATTTTCATATTGTTTTGGAAGGAATGCACATGAGCTCAAAAAAGGTTCCTTTTTTAAGGATAAAAAACATACATAAAAACTTTGGTCATATCCAGGCGCTGCAGGGCGTATCCATGGAAGCCTATAGGGGGGAGGTTCTCGCAATTGTCGGAGACAATGGAGCAGGAAAGTCCACCTTGATTAAAATATTGTCCGGTGTGCTTACTCCGGATACCGGAACCATTCAAATTGAAAATGATATTTATCGGAGTCTTACTCCCAGAAAAGCAATTGATGCAGGAATATCCACAGTATATCAGGATTTAGCTCTTGGTAATACAATGGATGTTAAATCCAATCTTTTTCTCGGAAGTGAGATGACACGGAGGGGATTCCTACAGAAGAAACGCATGGACGAAGAGGCCAGAAAACTAATCGGCAGCCTGGAAATCAATATTCCTGATGTAACCGTTCCTGTCGGCAGCTTGAGTGGTGGCCAGAGGCAGGGAGTTGCCGTAGCCAGGCTTGTGCACAATGGAGGAAGGCTCCTTATATTTGATGAACCCACTGCCGCTATGGGGCTGAATGAATCCAGCGCAGTATTAAAGCTGATTAAGAGACTTGCTGCAGAGGGGTTTGCAGTAATTGTAATCAGCCATAACCTTCCTCAGGTATTCCATATATCCGACAGAATATGTGTAATGCGGCAGGGAAAAGCTGTCAAAGAATTCATGACCTGTGATACAACAATGGATATCGTTGTTTCACTTATTACTGGTGTAACAACACAGTGAAACAAACATTATATAATGGAGGCTGACTGTGAGAAAGAGGAAGCTACAAGATTATTCATATACATTAATATTATTGGGGCTGCTTATATTGTTAATCGCAATGATGGCAGTTTCGTCACCTTATTTTCTTTCATGGAAAAACTGCAGAAATATATTGAATCAGTCTGCCATTTATCTCGTACTGTCTATGGGCATGACTTTCGTAATAGCAGCAGGTCAGATTGATTTGTCAGCAGGTGCAGTTATCGGATTCTCCGGTATGTGTATGGGATTGTCTTATCAGGCCGGTTTTCCGGCCATTGCAGCTATAATAATCGGATTATTCAGTGCCGCATTTATCGGACTTATTAATGGTTTGATTATATCCTATGGAAAGATAAATTCATTTATTGTAACCCTGGCAACAATGACGATATTAAGAGGGGTCATACTAATACTCACAAATTCTAAATCTATCTTTGGTTTTGGTCCTGTATTTAGCTTTATCGGAAGTGGCAATATCGGTCCGGTAAATCTACCGATTATAATTTCACTTGTCATTGCTGTTATCAGTGCGGTAATACTACATCAGACACGATTTGGAAATTACTGTCTTTTCATTGGCTCTAATGAAATTGCCTTGAACCGCTCCGGCGTAAATGTAAAAAAATATAAAGTAATGATATTTACACTCTGCAGTTTTTGTGCAGGGGTAGCCGGATTAATTGTAACTGCAAGGCTTAATTCTGCTGAACCTCTTGCCGGACAAGGATACGAGATGGATGCGATTGCGGCAACAATTCTCGGGGGGACAAGCATGCGGGGCGGCAAAGGCAGTATAATCGGAACAGTTATAGCCTGTTTTCTTTTGAATATTTTAAAGAATGGATTGACATTGCTTGCAATTTCTTCTCATTACCAGGAGATTTTGACAGGGGTAATATTATTGGTCTCAGTGCTAATATCAGAATACAAAGAAAGAGAAAAAAGTGAGGTGTAAAAATGGGTAAAAAATTATTATCTTTGGGCGCAATTGCAATGGATATTGTAATTGGCAGTAATGAGCTTCCAAAAGATGATGGATTTGCGTTGATTGAACATGAAGACATGCTTCCAGGCGGAAGTGCTTCCAATGTATCTGTATCCGCAGCTCATTTAGGGCTGAAAGTATATCAAACAGGTAAAATCGGAGATGATAATATTGGAGATGAATTCAGGCGCACACTGGTGGCGGATGGGGTGGATGACCGTTATGTAATTACCAAGAGGGGAGGAACTACATTACATACTTATGTAATGACGGCGCCTGGAGGTAAACATTGTATTTTTGCCAATACTGGTGACACTGTATGCACACTAGTACCGGAGGAACTCCCAAAAGATATTATGAATTCTATGGATATTTTCTACAACGATATGTTTTCACCCAAAGCGGCGATCTGGCTTGCCAAACAGGCTGTATCACAGAAAAAGCCTGTTCTGTACAATATGCAGTGTGTCCCTTCGTTCATGAAACTTTGTGGCACATCCATGGCAAATATTGAAGAAATGTTAGGACTTTGTACTATATTTGTAAGCGGCAGAGAGGGATATTATGAGATGACTGGGGAGAAGGATTGCCGCAAAGCCATGAAAATAGTACAGGAGAAATACCATATTAAGGAAGGGGTAATCTGTACTGCCGGAGCTGACGGTGCTATGTGGTATGACGGCAATGAGCGTGAATCTCCTGCCTATTCTATTGTGCCCGTAGATACAACAGGTGCCGGAGACTGCTTTCTTGGAGGCTTACTGTACGCATACTTTGTACAGCATCAAAACAAGACTTCAGCTATGACTTTTGCGAATGCCTCGGCTGCAGTAAAATGTCTGCAGGCAGGTCCCAGAAGCAAAGCAGACGTAGAGACAATTACGAAATTTAAAGATTGCCACAATCTTTAAATACATAAAAGTACAGTTTTCAATAATCAAGGAGGAAATAGCATGAAAAAGAAACTCATTAGTGTACTGCTCTGTGTATCAATGGCTGCAATAATAGCAGCAGGATGTGGTTCATCCCCTAAAGGGCAGGCAGAGGAAAACAAAGAAACAACGGAAGAAAAGAAAACCGGAAAAGACACAAATACGGAAAAAACAGACACAGTATTTACAAAAGCAATGGCACAGGTAGACGCTGACCTTGCACCACTTCCTAAAAAGGATACAGGGGTAGAACTTGGCGCAATTGAGAGTACTCTCTCTAATTCATTCTGGGTCACCATGCAGGAAGGATATGAAGACGGGGCAAAAGAATATGGTGTCACAGTTGATGTCCAAGCTACAGACTCTGATACAGATACAGCTGGACAGCTTGATATTTTGAACAACATGCTAGTTAAAAACTATTCCGCTATCGCCGTCTCTCCTTTGACAGAAGACTGCCTCATTTCTGGAATTGTCTCTGCCAATAAAGATGACATTAAGATTATCACAACAGGAAATCAGGTGAATGAAGATGCACTGAAAAAAGCAGGCGGTAAGATTGACGCTGCAATCACTGTAGATTTCCGTAATCAAGGTGTGTTAGGGGCTCAGTATATTGTTGATAAAAATAATAGCAAGGGTAAAGTTGCCATTATTGCAGGAAATGAAGGCGGAACACAGGCTGATGCCCGCAGAGACGGAGCAAAAGAGACTTTTGAAAAAGCAGGCATGGATGTAGCGGCAGTTGAGCAGTGTGATTTTGATGCCCAGAAGGCTTATGATTCAGCAGCGGCAATCGTAGAAGCAAACCCCGATATTGTAGGTATTGCCTGTGGAAACGATGATATGGCACTCGGTGTTGTCCGCGCATTAGAAGAAAAGAATATGAAAGATAAAGTAACCGTAGTTGGTGTTGACTTTACAGAAGAAGCAAAAGCAGCAATTGAAGACGGGTCTTACGATGCAACAGTTGCAATGTCCCCTTATTTGATGGGAAAAGAAGCCGTCATCATTATGTTGAAAGCGTTAGAGGGACAGGATGTATCTTCCGTCGGTGACAGTACTCCTATGGCAGTTGTAGATTCTAAAAATGTAGCGGAGATGTCCGACTGGCACTAAATTTGATTCCAGACAGGAGGGAGTAAGACATGTATCAGAATATACTTGGAGGCCTGATTGGGGCAGCTGCAGGGGACGCTATGGGGGCGGCAACGGAAGCCCGTACAACAGAACAAATTCTGGAATACTTCGGACATGAGGTCACAGATTTCGAAACGCCTCCAAAGGACACCTTTGGCGCAGGGAATGTTCCCGGACAATTAACAGATGATTTTAGCTCTGCCTATTTTGTGGCAAGACATATTGTTGATAATGGAGGAAAGGTTACAGAAGAAGTTGTGCAGGAGGCTTTGATTGACTGGTCTGAACATGAAGTATTCTTCGACCGGTTTGCCGGCCCGACAACAAGACTCGCCATCCGTGGTTTCCAGGGTGAGACAAAAGAAGACTCCAAAGAAATAAAGCTTGCAGTGCGGCAGGCTACCAACGGAGCTGCGATGAAAATTTCTCCTATCGGTTTACTCAATGGCGGAAATCTGGATCAAGCAATCCAGGATGCCGTAACTGTTACAATGGTAACACACGATAATTATCTTGCTATATCCGGAGCCTGTGCAGTAGCTGCTGCCGTCAGCCGGGCTACAATGCTGGATGCAGATATATATAATGTATTGCAGGCCGGGTTATATGGGGCAAAAGAGGGGGAGCAAATCGGCAGGGATATTGCAAAGGACGTGGCTGGGCCATCTGTAGTTAAAAGAATGGAAATGGCCATTGATATCGGTCTCGGCAAGGGTACACCAAGAGAGAAAATGGCAGAGATTGGTCACAGAATCGGTGCCGGCCTTCATGTTGCAGAAGCTATACCCTCTGCGTTTGGACTTTTTGCCGCCAATGACGGTGATGCAATGGGCTCCATTATCGGCGCAGTAAATATAGGATACGATACGGATACTATTGCAACAATGTCCGGCGCTTTAGCCGGCACACTTAAAGGCGCCAATGCTTATCCGGCACATTTTCTCTCCGTTCTGGAAAAAGCAAATTATCTGGAAATAGAGAGGCTTGCAAAGGATCTTGCAAAGGCTGCCGAGGAAAGACTTCAAACACGGAAGGGGGAGAAATAATGAATCAAAAGGTGTTGGGATGTATTCTGGGTGCAGCCGTCGGAGATGCCATGGGCGCTGCGACAGAAGGCAGATCCCTCCGGCAGATTGAAGCAGAATTCGGGGGACGGGTTGAAGAATTTAAAGCTCCCCCTTCAGATACTCCGGCAAGGAAAAGAAAAGCTGGACAGGTAACAGATGCATTCAGTATACCCTATATATTGACCAGACATTTAATTCAAGCAAAAGGAAAGCCCTCACGGGAATTAGGAAAACAGGCATTGCTTGAATGGGGTGGTACAGAATATTTTGAGCCATTCGCAGGCATGACAACCCGGAGCGTAATTAACAGACTGAAACAAGAGGATAATATGAGCTTATGGGCTTTCAGCGGCCGCCTTGGAAATAAGCTTTATAAAGGACACTATTATGCCCTTTCTTCTAACGGTGCTGCCACTAAAGCTTATCCTGAAGGATTGGTCAGCCACGGTGACGTTGATAAAGCAATTTCTGATACTGTAGAACTCACCATGTGCTCTCATGATGATCCTTACAGTATTTCAGGTGCATGTGCAGTATCTGCAGCAGTAAGTGAAGCGTTAAAAGATAATACTTCTATATTTGAAATTATACAAAAGGCAATCTATGGAAGTATCAAGGGTGAATCACTTGCAAGAGAGCAAAGCAATATCTGGATCTATCCAGGACCTTCTGTAACAAAGCGTATAGAAATGGCTGTAGAAATTGCACTGCACAGTGGAAGTGGGGATGTCATTACGGAACTTCGAGAGAGGATTGGAAGCGGCCCTGCAATAGCGGAGACAGTTCCGTCCGCCCTTGGAATCCTGATTGCAAATCAGGGTAAAACTATGGAAAGTATCTATGATGCAGTAAATATTGGAGATGAGACCAGTGCGGTTGCAAGTATTGTAGGGGCAATTGCCGGTACTTACTATGGCGCAGACAGTATTACAGAAGGATACCTGGATATTATTAACAGAGAAAATAATATAAATCTGCAGGAACAGGCAAAGCAAATAGCGGCATTATGGTAGTTTTCTGTTGTGAAGGTTCTGTTTACAGAGGCTATCAGGAAAGCGGAGGTATAACGATATCAGAAATTATCTTGTAGAATCTGCATTATTAGCTCACGGATTAGGAAGTCTTGCTGAGGAAGAATTGTTGCATTCATGGCCGGAGAATAATAAACAAATCGTATGGCTTGAAAAAGGAACCATTACCGTAGGTGGAATGGAGCAATTTTGTGAATTCAGAAAAGCAGCAATTAAAAATGAATATGGCCGGGTAAACTATTGCAATTTTAATGAATATATACAAACAGGTAAATCCGGAGTTCTGACAGCATCAGGTACAATGCATGTATGCGAGACATATAAGCTACCAATCGCAGTGACCTGCGGCATTGGAGGTCTGATGAAGGGGGGAAGTCTAAACAATTGTCATGATATCCAGGCCTTATCTGTAAGTCCGATATCTTTAATTGCGACTTCTCCCAAAGATATGTTTGACCTAGATGAAACAATTAAGATAACAATAGAATCAGGGATCACTGTACTAGGCTATGATACCGACACCTGTGATGGATATCTGTTCCATGGGGAAAAGATAAAGCTCTCCGGATGCTGGAACGACAATCGTGAGCTATCTGAAAAACTATTGTTGCTAAGGGCAATCCCTGAACAGGACAGAATTTCTGACAGAGAGATACTCAAACATGCATGTATCTATGGCAAGCAGCAGGAGCAGGCAGGGAAATACTACCATCCGGCTGTAAACGCTAAAATTGATCAGATGACCAGAGGGAAATCCTCAAAAATACAACTGGAATCTTTAATACAAAACATTGCCTGGGCAGAGAAATTGTAATTTTTCTTACCAAAGAAGCCAGTGCAAATTACTCTTTTAGGGCTTTGCACTGGCATTTGAGGCTCTAGTTTTTTTATTCGTTCATCCTATTTTACATATATTCAGCCATTCCTTTAGGCATATGTCCAAGTCTGGCTCCTTTGCCGTATTCTCTGGCGGCATAGATGAATGCCTCCACATTTGCCTTGGGCGTACCAATCGGCAGCTGACATCCTGTATTCAGGATAAATCCTGCAGGACTGTCTGCACACTTCATAATACACTCTTTACAGGACTTAATTACATCATCTATAGTCCCCTGTTTCATGACATATATAGGCGGCACGTTGCCGGCCAGCCTCATACGGTCTCCCACTGCTTCTTTCGCCGCCGCCAGGTTCTCACAATTATCAATACTAAATGAAAAGAGTCCTGCGTCGGCAAGATCTTTCCAGATAGGACTTGTTTTTCCACATATATGGGCCCCCGGTCTGGTCCCCATAATCTTTTCGGTTCCGTCAATCAGCTTTTTCAAATATGGCAGAGAAAACTCATTAAATTGTTTCTTGCTTATAACATCCATGCAGGTTACCGGATCTGAAAAATTTGTACCCACCGGGCCTATTTCTTTTCTGAATGCCTCAAACCAGCGCAGTGAACTATCCACTGCCAAATCCAGCAGCCGATGCAGCATCTCTGGATTTTTTACTGTGTCGCGCAGTACCTTTTCCACCGGGCGTATAGAAATTGCCGTAGTGATAGGGCCTGCCACACTGGTTGTCATGCTAACATCGGGAAACCGGTCTTTTAAGCGCTTTGCACTTTCCAGGATGGGTGTCAAAACAGGGTTGTTATAAGGATCCACTACCTCCAGTTTGTCAAAATCCTTATAATCCTGCAGAGCATGCTCTGTCACATAGTCAATTCCGTGCTCTGGAGCATAAAGCTTCGAGCCAAGGGCACCCCCGATTGCCTTTAAGCCCAGACCCACATTAAAACCATCCACCCCAAACTCTTCTTTCCGCCGCCTGATCACTTCGCTCTTCACTTCAAAGTCCTTGGAAAACTGGGTGGTAGTGTATCCGAAAATATCTGCCATAGCCGCATCCGGAGCCTGCAGGGTATAGGGCTGATAATCTACCTCTTCCCCGGCATTATAAGCTTCCAGTCTCTCTGCGGCTGTCATTTCCTCTTTCTGCTGACTCATCAGCCGCTTCAGTTCCTCGTACTCCATTATTAACCACCTCCATCTTTCATAAAAGGGGTCTGACCCTTTTGAAGACCCCTTTTGAGCCCCCTTCTGCTATGTCCGGGAATATTAAACAATCTGCAAACAGTCTTTCATATCCTTCTATGGTACCAAGTTCTACGTATTCCATTTTGCCCGCCAGTTCCTCCATCTCCCGCTTTGCCGTTCTGGACATCAGTGCCATGTAGGCCCCTGTCTTAGACGAATTTCCTACATATACAAGCTTATCCCTGATTTCCTCGGGAAGAATTCCCGCGCCGATCAAGCTGTCCGCCGGAAGATGTGCGCCGAACTGTCCGGCAATCATAACCTGGTCAAGATCCTTCATCTGCTTCCCCGCCTGATTCAGCAGAGCATAAAAGCCGGACAATATAGCTCCTTTCGCCAGCTGTACCTGCCGGACATCACCCTGAGTGACCAGCAGAGAAGCCGGTTCTTTCACAATGACAAATTCCCGCTTCTTTCCATTAAGTTGAAGCATGGAACGCCTGTAATCTGTTTCTTCCAGCTTGTCTGGCTTTACAAATGCACCATCCTTTCGTACGATTCCCGTGCGGATGAGTTCCTTCACGGCGGCCATGATTCCACTTCCGCAAAGGCCGGCTGGTGGCTCATCCCCTATGGTTTTGACGTGTATACCTTCTTCAGAAATCTTCATATCCTCTATTGCGCCCTCGCAGGCACGCATTCCCGAACTGATATTCATTCCCTCAAGAGCAGGTCCGGCCGCACAGGAGCAGCACAGAAGTTCCCCATGATTGGAAAATACGATTTCCCCATTCGTTCCAATGTCAATAAAAAGAACATTCTGGTTTGTCTCTTGCAGCCCGCATACATATGCCCCAGCCACGATATCCGCACCGATATATGAAGATACTGACGGCAGACAGTAAAGCCTGGCGCCTGGTGCCGCCTTAAGCCCGATACTTTCAGCAGCTATATCTCTTGCTTTTACAAACATAGGAGCATAAGGCGATTTTCCGATTGAAACTGCATCAACCCCCAACAGCATATGCATCATAGTGGAATTAGCACCCACTGCAATTTCGTAAATCTGTTCTTTTTCTATACCGGCATCTCGACATACATTTCCAATCATGGCATTAATAGACTCAACAATTGCCTCTTGAAGACGGGCAGCCCCATCTTCTGGATTTTCCAATTCATAGGTAATCCTTGTGAGCACATCCAGACCAAAATGCTTCTGCGCATTTATCATAGAATCATTGGCTGCCTCTTCTGAGGTCCGCATATTTACCAAAGATGTTACAACGGTTGTTGTTCCGATATCAATTGCCACCCCGTACAGAAGTTCTGATGTGTCTCCTTCTTCCAAAGCCATCAATTCCAATTGTCCCTTATCTGTCTCATGAAGTACAGCCGTGTACAGGCCCTCATGAAAATGAATTCTGGAAAGCACTTCGGCCGGAATGACGGGGCACTCTGTCTGCCGGCTTACCTGATCCTCAAAAGATGTCTGATCTGCCAGAGAAGGTTTTTGAATTCGAATCAGCTGTTTCCTGATATCAGGATCCTTAGCAAATTCAGGGACATATCCAGAGTTCAGGACATTATGCTTCCTTTCCTGTTGCATAAGCTCAAGTTCCATATCACTGTCCGGTCTGATGAGACAGGAAAGACGGACACCTGTATCAATTTCTTCCTGCTTTAGCAGCTCTTTTTCTGTAGAAGACAGATCCCCCGGGATACCACTTACAACCCGCACCTTGCATTTTCCGCAGACACCTTTGCCATTACAGGGATTATCCACAAACACGTTCTCTGACAGAAGGATTTCCAGCAGCGTCTTCCCGGGTTCATATAAAAACTCTTTTTCTGTCTGCACTATTTTGATTTTATACATTATGATACAGCCTCTTGCCCCTCAAGTATTCCCCTCTTAATTGCCTGTATATTGGCCAGGGGTGATTTTGTACCCAGTCCGCACGCGGGAGAAATAATTGCGGAGCCATCTCTCCTGCATTTGTCCGTAAGACTGAAGACTTTATCTGGAGTACCGAATTCCAGAGCCCAGGTACTCACATTTCCCATCAGAGTATGGTGTTTCAGATTCTTCTTTGCTTCCTTCATGGGGACACAGGAATCAAAGCTCAGCACATCCGAATGGAGCTGCTCTGCCTGAGTATACACATTTTTCATTTGTCCGCATATATGTACAATGGTTCCCATTTTTTCTTTCTGCAGGCTGTCCAGAATGCGGTTAATATATTTCACCGCATACTCCTCAAACAGCTTTGGCCCAAGAATCTCCCCTGTACCACTGGGATCGGAAAGAGCAATCACATCCGCCCCTGCTTCAATCTGAGCTCTGGCATATTTAATGATTGCATCTGCCACAAACTGCATATATGCGTGAGCCTCTGTTCTGTTTTTCCGCAGACCTTTATAAAATACTACCGGGTCCATCACCGAACTTGCCGTACTCACAGGGCCTGTAATGTTGCCGACAATCGGTACATCCAGATTTCTCTCCTTCAAAATTTGGATAGCCTCCAGAACTATTTTTGCCCTTCCGCGGGTTAAGTCTATGGGTGTGATTTTTCTCCACTCGGTAATGGAATCTACAGCATAATCTGTGACATGTGGTTCAAATATTTTTGTTCCCATTGTAACCTGGGCACCCATAGCTTCTGCCTCCACCGTCATACAGAAGGGAACCCCTACGTTCTCAAAACAGCCATTTTCATAATTTGCAATCGTAAGGTTGGCCATCTTCTGTGCGTCCAAATGAGCCTCCGGCCATACCACATGCGCTGTATCCATCAGCTCTGTGGTAATCATATTCATCATCCCGCCGGGACAGATACACGGAGGCCGGTCAACAGACTCGCCATGCATGGCTCTGCTAAGCCTCTCCTTCTCATTCATAAGCCACTCTCCTTTGACTTTCCAAAATTAGCTACACTAGGCAATTCCTACCAGTTCCTTTGCCACACGGACCGCCTCAACAGCATTTACAGAATACCTGTCCGCCCCGATATCATCTGCATATTTCTGTGAAATGGGGCTGCCTCCCACCATAACTTTCACCTTGTCCCTGATTCCCCGTTCTTTCAGCTTATTAATGACTGTGGCCATTCCGTCCATTGTTGTGGTCATCAGAGTAGACATGCAAACAATCTTTGCGTCTACCTCTACTGCTTTATCCACAAAGGCATCCAAGGGCACATCCCGCCCCAAATCATAAGCTTCAAATCCGGCTGTCTCCAGCATGATTTTTACAAGGTTCTTTCCTATATCGTGTGTATCGCCTTCCACTACACCTATGACAACGGCAGGTTTTTTAGCATTTGCCGCTTCCTCCGGGAGATGAGGCCGAAGTACATCCAGCCCTGCATACATGGCGTCTGAACACAGCAGAACATCCGTCACGAAATATTCTTCTTCATCATACAGCTCACTGGCCTTGTTCATTCCATCCACAAGCCCATCCATAATGCCGTCAAAAGCCGGATAGCCCGCTTCAATATATTCCGCGGCGACCTCCGGAACCTCCTCATCCTCCATTTCTACCACACATTCTGATAACTTTGCCAATAATTCTTCCTTAGATGCTGTCATCTCCATTACTCCTCCTTCTAAATAGTTACAGTTATTTTATTGAAAATTTTTAGGGTCTAAGGGGTATCTGCCATATTTGCGCGCCGCATTCATAAATGTTTCAATATTTTCCAGAGGCACATTTCCCGATAAATCACAGCCTGACGCGAGTATATACCCATTTGGAGAATCCCAGGCTTTTCGCAGACATACTTTTACAGCTTCCTCCATCATCTCCGTTGTTCCTTGTATAAAGTAATCAATCGGAGACACATTTCCAAGAATCGGCAGTTTCTGCCCTGCTGTATTTTTCACTTGTTCCAGATCTACAATGTTGTCCACACTAATCATATCGCATCCGGAGGTCGCCATATCTGCTACTGTATTCGTTGTATCTCCGCAAATATGGTAACAGACCATCCCTTTGTTGTCATGAATAGATTGCATAAGCTCCTTCGTATAAGGGAGAGCAAATTCCAGATATTGCTTCCTGTGCAGTAATGTCCCTGATGCCAGAGGGTCACACAGCAGAATCAGCATTCCTTCTTTGATAAATTCTTTATAGATTAACTTCAGCCCCTCCGTAACAAATCGGAGCAGCTCATGAACCTTTTCGCTTTCTTTCCTTGTTGCCCGAAGCAACTTTTCTGTTGGGTAACAGCTTGTAGCCGCAGTAAAAGGACCTGCAATCAGGCAGCCTACGGGAACTTCGCCTCCAATTTCTTCTTTCACAATTTATTGTAGAACTACTGCTTTAAACATCCCGTCTCTCAAAGGATGCATGGCTTCCTTGATGCACATCTGGCCTGCAAATGTTACTTTTCCAATCATTTTAGTACAAGCTTCGCCATAATTTATGGGGGCTGGCAGCTTCTGGTCTTCAAATACCGCTCTCTCGGTGCCAAGTAAAGCAAATGTGGTTTTTGGGCATAGGAGCACCAGTTGATTTCCCTCTACAGCTTTCTCCACTTCTTTTAAAAAGTCATATGTAAAGTCCTCCACTACTTGCTTTGACATTTTTGGTCCTAAAATGTTTACACTGCCGGAAGAATCTGCATAACTAATTATGTCCACACCATATTTACCCGACTCTTCTATAAATTTCAGAACTTCCCCTCCCAGCTTCCAAAATACCCTTTTCATGACCTCCGGTTGTTTCCGCATAGCTTTTACTACATATTTAATATCAATGAGTACATTCAATATCGTAAATGGCCCTGACACATCTAATACTACATGTTCTCCTTGGCTTTTTAGTTCCTGACAGGCAAGAAGCACTTCATACACTCTGCCCTTTGAAAAATCAATTTCCGGGAGGTCTAAAATCTGTTCCACGGATGTACAGATGTATTCCTTTGCCCGGGGGCCAGCTTTCTCATCACCATATTTGATGATTCCACCCATAGCCTCGGCTTCAACAGTATGGCAAAACGGCAGTTCACAAAAGGGAGCGCCATTTTTTTCCTTCAGTGCTCTGGATAAACTGACCATCATATCCCGGTACATGTAAACATCTGGGATTTTCAGTCCCAGTTTTTCCATCAATCCTTTGTCGATTCCCACAGAATCATCATAAGTACAATGAAAATCTTTAATTTCTCCCATAGCCTTTTACTACCTTTCCTTATAGTTTTCTGTCTGGCTTATCAGTTTCAGCAGCACGGTTGTGTCCAGCTGTCTCCAATCATTTTCATATATCAATGCTTTTGGATTTGTCCCTTTTAATGTTTGTAGAAGTCTCTGCTTTTTTGACTCATCTCCCATATCCAGATTACTGAGAAGCAGCAGTCCTGCCTGCTCAATCTGATCCAGATAAAAACGTCCAAAATTTTTTGCTGCCAGTTCGTAATCGTCCAGATCCACAATGGTAATCAGCTTCGTAATTGAAATAGGCAGCTCTTCCTGGATCTTTGCTTTCATACACACATTGACAATATCCGAAAGCTGTCCCACGCCGGATGGCTCTATCACAATTCTGTCCGGTTTTATACTCCTTGCAATTTCTGATATTGTATCCCGGAACCCCATTGTCAGGCTGCAGCAGAGGCACCCGGCATAAAGCTCCCGCACAGAAATATCTCCCCCAAACAATTCCTCATCCAATCTCACTTCCCCGAATTCATTCTCTATAATTACCGTTTTTCCCGGAAGTGCCGGGATATACTTGTTTAAAAAAGTGGTTTTCCCAACCCCCAAAAAGCCTGACACAATCTGTACCTCCACACTCTCACCTCATCCCCCCGGCTATTTTTATACAGTGTTATTAGAGCATCTCTATAAATGCAGCTATTCTCGTTGTAATCTGGGCAATATCTGCCTGGGAATAATCCGTCTCAATACTGATATAGGGTATTTTTTTCTCTTCGTTAACAAACCGCTTAATTTTCATAGATTCCACTGCGTATGGCTGGCAGGCCTGCAGTTCCATGTCCACCACTGCATCAACTTTATATTCATCAATCATTTGATCCAATAGTTTTATCCGATTTTCATTCGGGCTCATACATGCACAGCCTATGTTCATATATTTTCTGGACAATGCCTCATAAACATCTTCAATGGCTTCATCCACGTTCTCCTCAATTGCTTTTGTACCGGTACAGTTTTCATATGCAACAACAATACCTCCATTTTCTTCGATAGCCTTAACAACCTTGAGAGTCGCTCCGCCCATAGGACACCCAGTTACCAGAATACGCGGTCTCTTCTCCCGAGTGCTTCCCTCGGACTTGATTTTATTGATTAGTTCTTCCATTTGTGCCGGAATGCCCTCCCGGTCAAAGTTAAACGTTATGCCCACTAATGTGTTGAGTAAATCTAAACCGGAAATAGGCAACGGATCTTCCTTCATGATTGAATACAATTGTTTGATCGCTGTACGTTCTGCATTTTTAACCCGGATTCCTCTTCGGATATCCTCTTCTGTGATTTCAATATAAAATACTTCCTCCAGCTTTTCTTTCATGCGGATAATTTCTTTTCTAAATGATTTTATACCGTCTTCACTGACCCTGTTAGGCAGCTCCATCACATGTACCGGCTTAAACTCTCCCAGATACTCATACATCTTTTTCTTGCCGTCACATGTTGTTTCGCCTACTACCAGGTCAGAAAAGTAGAAAAATGGACATTTATCTGTTTTTCCAAAACCATAGCTTGATTTAATCAGAGGGCAAAGATTTTTAGGAAGATCCTGTTCTGCCGCCGCAATTGTTTCATCCGAAGTAGCACATAAAGAAACAACTGCCGCATTCATTGCTACTGCAAGCTCCTGGGGAAAAAATGTACAAAAAACACCAATTACAGGTTTGTCCTGATCTTTAATCTTTTTAACATTCAAAAATGCTGCCTGCCGCGCCTCGGCAAAGTCCTCAAATATCTCTGGTAAATTCTTTTTTACTTCCATTCTCATTATGTCCTTTCTCTAGCAATGCTTTGCTACTGCATCCATATAAAAAATCTCTCCTGTCTTTCCTGTAGAATTCAATGCTGATTACAGTATAAGCCCTATAATGGATTTTGACCAATTGGTATTCTCTATGCATTTCCATGTCTTATTATTATTTTCTATTACAAAAAAAGCCGCTTCTGCTTTAATTGGCAGAAACGACTTAATTTACTACAGTGCTGCAATTTCACTACAGCGCTACGATTTTTGCATTGTGATAGATATGAGGCAGGAACTTCTTCAACAAATCCTGTGTTTTCATTTTCAGATGTGCTTCATTAGTTCCGGGATTACATCCAAACCACTCATCTTCTGCTACTTCCTTATCTATAATGAGCTGTACATACTCGTCCTCATCATTCACAAGCCCCATAACAGATGCAGAGCCTGGTTTTTCACCCAGATGTTTTTCCATCAGTTGCCCTGATGCAAATGAGAGTTTTGATACCCCAATTTTCCTACTCAGTTCATTTGTATCAAGCTGCTTATCAGCAGGAAGAACTACCAGGAAGAAGCTTGTCTTTTTCTGATTACATAAGAAGATACTCTTTCTTATTTCCGTGCCCAGAGCTTCATCGATTTCCTTGCACTCCTCCATGCTTTCCACCACATCATTATCCACCCTCTCAAAGCTAATGCGAAGCTTGTTAAAGATCTGATATACCTTATCCTCCGTTGCATTGCGACCTTTCGGGGGCGCTGTTATACTAATTTCACTAATATGTACCATTTATATCTCCTCCTTCTTCATTTTAATATATAATCAAATGATGTAGGGGTCAAAAGGTCATGCTTTTCCATGCAAGCATGAAACGCATGGCCTTTTGACCCTGGTATCATCAAATGTACTGTGACCGGCTGAATCACAACTATTTGAGGCAGTGAACTAACACTAGATATTGTTTTTTATAAAAGATTTCCTATAATCAGGAAATCACAGATCGATCCCCAGCACATTTTTCACAACAAGCCCAATGACAAATGTAATCACTGAGACGCCCAGGCTTATTGCGGACATCAGGAGGAAATTTTTCTTGAAGGCCCTTCCCTTCGCAATTGATATATAGAAGTTAAATGCCGCAATGATAGCAATAGCGATTACCAGAGTGATTACCAGTGCTGCAATATAGCTTCCCTGAGGCATAACCAAATATGGAATAATCAGCAGAGCAACTGTTATCAGATACGCAAACCCGGTATAAACAGACGACTTCACAGCATTTTTCTGACTTTGCTCCCGGGAGGAAAGGTAACCGGAGGCTGCCATGGACAGTGTGGCTGAGACACCGGTAATCATTCCTGCCATTGCAATCACATGTGTATTCTGCATTGCCAGAGTGTACCCTGCAAGTGCACCTGTCAACTCCACCAAAGCATCGTTCATACCCAAAACAATATCGCCAATGTACTGAAGCCGTTCCTCATCCAGCATATCCAGCAACTCCTGTTCATGCTTCTCCTCATCTTCCAATATCTGTGGGAGTTCCGGTATCTCTGAGAGTTCCCTCTCATAGACGGCAATCCCCTTATCTTCACCCTTTTCAAGGAACTTTATAACAAAAGTATACCCCAAAATACGCACTAATAATACAAAAAAGAAGATATAGAAACGATTTGGTTTCACATTTACGCCTGAATACTTTCCAAAGGTCCTGGCATGCTTCCACTCATCTTTAGACATGGCCAACAGTGTTTCCTTTTCTTTCTGGTTTTTTGTCATTTCAGCTATTTTCTGATACAATGCAGCTCCCTGCACCTCATTTTTTTGAAGTTTTTTAAAATCATTTGCTGTCAAAAATGATCATCTCCCAACTTGTCAGTCTTCATTTCCTAAAGATTACTTCTATATTATACATGCCTCCAAATTATAGTGCAACACTATGAAAACAATCACATATATTTTCTGTAACAGTTCAGCCATCAGCTCGATTCCACCCCAAGGGTACCGTCCTTGTTAAACAACCACACTACGGTTGCTAACCAAGGACATGTGCTGCGCTTCATCTCGCTGTGGCAGAGCGCCATATGAATTTTCGGCAGCATATGCATACGAAAGCAAGCTTTCTCCTGCCTACGCTGTCGAAAATTCGCATGGCTGAACTGTTACCATTTTCTTTTACAAAAAAGAAGTATATACCGAACTTATATTCTCGGCATATACTCCTTGAGGATTTTCTTTTTTCTACTATGATACTTGTATCATGACCTTTCCGCTTTTGCGGTACTCTGGTTTTACGAACACATCTGCAATATCATCAAGAGGTACTACATTCGTAATTATACTTTCCACATCAATCTTTCCGGAGGCAAGTACCTGAATTGCTCTTTCAAAGGTATACGGATTGATAAATGAAGATGTAATGTGCAGTTCCTTCCTGAAGATATCATCAGGTTTAATGGAAAATCCTTCTTCAGGTGAAGACAAGCCGAAATACATAATCGTTGCGCCCTTTCCTGCAAACCGGACTGCATCCTCCTGGGTATGTATATTCCCAACACACTCTATCACTACATTTACATTCTCGCAATTTGCTGCAAGAAACTTCTCCACATCTTCCTCAAGAGGATTCACTGTTAAGTCAGCTCCCAGCGTCAATGCAAGAGTCCGCTTCTCCTCGACCGGCTCCGAAAGAATCACTTTGGAAGCCCCCGCATTCTTTGCAAGTTGAAGCATAATAACGCCAATGGGGCCGCCGCCCATCACAAGAACAGTATCTCCCGGCTTGATCTGGCATAGGTCAATTCCATGAATGCAGCAGGACATCGGCTCTGCCATTGCCGCTGCTTTATAACTCAAATCATCGGGTACCTTATAAACTTGTTTCTCCCTCATAATCACATATTCTGCAAAGCCGCCGTCAACTGTGGTGCCGACACCTATATTGTCGGTACAAAACTGCTGCATGGCATTTTTGCAGAAGTAGCACTCGCCGCACATGTCATTGGGATCCCCGCTTACTTTATCTCCTACTTTGAATTTCTTAACCTGACTTCCGACCTCCGCCACAATACCTGAGAATTCATGTCCTGGTATCAGCGGGGGATTTACTGCAAAAGCTCCCGGATCGCCATTATATATATGTACATCTGTCCCACAGATACCGCAATACTTTACTTTAATTTTGACCTCATTACTCTCAAGCGCCCTCTCCGGAACCTCTTCTACCCTCAGATCATGACGTCCGTGATATACTGCTGCCTTCATAACCTTATCCCTCCAATACTTGTTAAATACTGTTCAGAAAATTATCAATAAAGAAAATAGCTGCCCCAGCTGCTGTTGCCTCTATCTTGTATCTGCACTGCATGAGATAATCCTTTGCACAATCGTCAAAAGGATTATGTGCATCCACACGTGCACACAATTCATCCATATAATCCCCGATGTAAGCTCCCACATACCCGCCGACTATAATGACGCCGTCGAAAAGTATCCGCATGTTGTGGACAGCCACTGCAAGGTTATCCAGATATTCGTCCCACAATGCTTCTGCCGTTTTATCCCCAGCCTTAAGCAGGACAAAAAATTCTTCCAGATTACCATCCGTGTACTGATCCAGGATACTGGCCCGGCATACAGTATCAAAACATCCATATCTGCCGCAATAACACCTTTCACCGCCCTTGGGTACCACCACCATGTGACCGATCTCTCCGCCCTTTTGCGTATCGCCCTCATAGATAGACTGGTTAATAATAATGGAGCCTCCCACACTGTTGCTTAAGCTGATATAAAATCCGTTTTTAACTCTGTGGTCACTCCATGTCTCCGCATACCCTGCCGCATAAGAATCATGTACAAGGCGGTTGTGATACGGAATGTATTCAGCAATTTCTGCCCTGGTCTTTCCGGTAAAATCCAGTGTCATACCATAGAGGACAGACTCTCCGTCATCCGAAACCAGTCCGGGAACTGCAATTCCTACCCCAAGGAGATTCTCATCAGAAATCCCGGCCTGTCTCTTTACCTCTTTCACAACCATACCAATTTTTTTCAGATATTCGTCATCATCCAGAGCAAACTGACTTTGTTGCTTTACAATCCCTGTTACATTTCCTGACAAATCCACTGCTACGGCATTTATATGATGTGCCGTAATATAAACGCCGATTGCCATTTTCGCCTCTTTTATGTAGGTATAGGCAGTTGCGTTTCGACCGCCTGTATTTTTAATTTTGCGGGATGTATCAATAAGATTCTGTTTTTTCAGATAATCCAAATTTTGAGTAACTGTCGGAAGACTCAGCTGCAAAGCTACCACAATGTCCTGCTTCGACACTGAAGTATTTGTCCGGACATATTGATATATCATCTGCCGGTTCTTCAGCTTAATCTCGCTGGGGCTTATTTTTTCTCTGCTCATTTTGTCACCTATTTTTCGTAATAATTATTTTCCCCTTTTAGTCAAAGACCCCGCAGCAAGCTGGCGGGACATCAGACTTGCAGCGCAGCAAGCTGCGGGGTATTTGACCCTCGCGGCAGTCGCCAAATGGAAATGCAAGCATTTCCGCTTGGCTTGTTGCCCGCGGAAATAAAGTACTCAAAATTATAGTAATATCAAGTTGGTTTACTGTCAACCTATTTAAGCAAAACTCGCCAGAAGACCATGAAAATGATATTTTATGTGGTCTGTCTCTTTTTCTGGATACAGTCAAACCCTACCGCAAATGCAAGTACAAGTCCTTTTACAACCAATTGTACATAGGAACTTACATTCATCAGCACCATGCCGTTTGTCAGTGCACCAATAATCAATACACCGGCAACTACATTGGACAGCTTACCATAACCTCCTGTTACAGACACTCCGCCCAGAACTACACAGGTGATAACGTCGAATTCATACCCGTCGCCGGCAGTTGCCTGAGCCGAATTTGTCCGGGACAGCATTACGACACCTGCAAGACCTGCAAACAGGCCTGACAGTGAATACACCAGATATTTCACGCGTCCCACACGGATTCCGGATAGCTTTGCAGCTTCTTCATTTCCGCCCACCGCATAAAAGTAGCGGCCGAAATATGTTTTATTCAATATGAAACTGCCAAGTGCAAAGCAGATAACCATAATAATAACCGGAACAGGTATCGGTCCTATATAGCCCTGGCCGATAATTTTGAAATCCACTGTGAATCCATTGATAGGGGTACCGCCGCTTATGATGTATGCAAGCCCTTTAAAAATGGTCTGTGTCGCAAAGGTTGCAATCAGAGCCGGCATTCCCACTGTGGATACCATGAAGCCATTTAAGGCCCCGATCAAGGTGGCGAGAACCAGTGACAAAAGGATGGCCACATACATGTTCATCCCGCTGTGGACCATAAAATAGGCACAGATAATATTTACAAAGGTAATGATGGAACCTGTCGCCAAATCAATTCCACCTAGCAAAATTACAAATGTCATACCGATGGAAGCGATCCCGTACATAGATACCTGGCGTACCATGGTAATAATGTTATTCGGCGTAATAAATCTGGTGTTTGCAATAGTAAATGCAACAAACAAAAATATGAACACAACCCAGATTGCTTTGTCTTTTAACTGATATACTACTTTCTCTTTCATACTGACTAACCCTCCTTGCCTGCTGCTGATGCAAATGCCATAATTTTATCCTGCTCGAATTCACTCTTATCTAGTTCTCCTGTTACGCGGCCCTCCGCCAGCACAACAATTCTGTCAGACATTCCCATCAATTCCTCCATCTCAGAAGAAATCAGCAGAATCGTTTTTCCTTCCTCTTCTATGAGATGGTTCATCAGCTTATAAATTTCGTATTTTGCTCCCACATCAATACCTCTGGTCGGTTCATCAAAGATAACCAGCTCTGAATTTGCCGCCAGCCACCTTGCCAGAATTACTTTCTGCTGATTCCCCCCGCTCAAATTCTTTACCAGCTGCTCCAATGTGGGTGTCTTAATTGCCAGCTCATCCTTATATTTATTGGCAATTTTTTTCTCCTTTTTTGCGTCAATCACACTCAAGGTAGAATTTCTCTCATATACCGCCATATTGATATTGTTTTTTATGGAAACTCCAAGCATAGCTCCGTGACGTTTTCTGTCCTCCGGCACCAGTGCAATTCCTAAATCTATTGCATCCCGGGGGCTCTTCGGATTGATTTCCTTTCCGTCAAGAATCATTTTGCCGGATTTCTTCCTGGCAGCCCCAAAGACCAGATGTGCCAGTTCCGTGCGTCCGGCTCCTACCAGTCCTCCGAGTCCGAGGATTTCACCTTTATGAACTTGCAGATTGATATCCTCATCACCGTTTCCACAGACATCCTGTAATTCCAGGACTATTTCATCCTTATTGATACAATCCTTTCTGGGAGGGTAGGTCTCTGTCAGCTCACGGCCTACCATCAGATGAATCAGCTCTTCTACATGGCTCTCTTTGGTAGCCAGTGTTTTCACATATTCGCCGTCACGTAAGACCACAATCCGGTCGGACAGGCGGTATATTTCTTCCAGTCTATGTGTGATGTATATAATAGAAATACCTTCTTCTCTCAAACGCTCTACTACCTCAAACATACTTTCCACTTCTGCGCTGGTCAGAGGTGCAGACGGTTCATCCATAATTAATATTTTTGCATCCTGCTGAATCGCCTTTGCAATTTCAACCATCTGCTGGTAGCCTACTGTGAGATTCTTCATCAGCGACTTAGGGTTAATTTTAATATGCAGGCGCTCGAATGCTTTTGCCGCTTCTTTTTCCATTGCTGCCTTATCAATAATGAATCCCTTTTTGATAGGTCTTCCCAGAAACAGATTTTCTGCGGCAGATAATTCTGCTACATTATTAAATTCTTGGTAAATAATAGCGATTCCATTTTCTGCTGCCAGCTGGGGCGTCATGCTCGTATGCTCACTTCCATTTACCACAATCTTGCCGGAGGTGGGGATGACCGCTCCGGAACATGTTTTTATCAATGTTGACTTTCCGGCACCATTTTCACCAATCAATGCCAGAATCTCACCCTTTTTCAGCTCAAGGGAAACATCTTTCAGTGCAACGACACCCGGGTATTCTTTTCTTATATGCTGTAGCTGTAATACATATTCTTCACTCATAATATGCCCCCGTTATTGGCAGGAGGCGGCCAAAAACCGCCTCCTAAAACTATGTTTCATTAATAAATCTTTTTCTTATTCGTAATCTGCAAGATATTCATCTACATTGTCTGCATTAATTACTATGAAAGGTCTAAATATATTATGGTCATCGCCTTCAAACTTTTCTCCTGATAAAACTTTTTCATACATTTCCACACAAGCTTTTGCTGTTCTAGTGTTGGAGCCTTCAAATCCTACTGTTGTATTGGAAGCTTCATTACCGGCTTTGATTGCTCTCATCTGCTGCTCTGTAGCATCACCGGAGAAGATGCCGCAGTCTTCCGGAATACTGTTGTTGTACTTTGTCAGAAGTGCCTGATTTGCTCCGATATCGGAACCTGCACCGATTGTTACAAATACTTTACAGTCCGGATGTGCCTGAAGTACTGTCTCAACATTTGTCTGTGCATCATTTGCCTCAAGGCCTTCAATCTGGGCAACTACTTCATATTTGCCTTCTGCAGCCTTTAAACCTTCCAGGATACCATTTTCTCTTTCCAGTAAGATTGGTGTCTGGGGATACCCGATTACACATACTTCCGCTTTCTTGTCTGCTGAGTAATGCTCATTGATAAAATCTGCTGCAGGTCCTGCAATTGTCTTACCAAGCTCTGTGTTGTCAAGAACCCAGTTTACAGTTGTGTTCTCCATCTTGTCATCCCAGCACATTACCTTAATGCCTGCATCAAGAGCTTCCTTGCATACATCCTCGACTGCACTTGGATCGGAAGGATGAACCATGATCATATCCACACCTGCTGTAATAAAGTTTTCAATCTGACTGATCTGTGTAGCAGAATTGTCTTTACAGTCAACAAGTGTATACTCCCAGCCCTTCTCTTTTAGCATCTTTTCAACTTCGCCAAACACACCTGCCCAGTAGTCATTCTCCAGAGACTGAATTGTAATACCGAGTTTATACTTGCCGTCACCTTTGTCGGCAGTATCTTCCGTTTTCTTGTCGGAACCGGAATCCTCCTTCACAGGTGACTTAGTCGTACATCCTGCCAGCATAGACAGGCTCAGTACTGCAATTGTTAGCACCGCTATAATTCTTTTTTTCATAAACATTTCCTCCTTTTGGAATGATTTATTTTTTACACTTTCGTGTGTAAAAACTTAAAAGCTTGTAAACGCACCGTCCACCACAATATCGGAGCCTGTAGTGAAACTGCTTGTATCACCTGCCAGATATACACAAACAGACTGCAGCTCTTCCGGCTTTCCGAGTCTGCCCATCGGCGCCATCGCATTCCACTGTTCAATCAACGGAACAAGATGCGGTGCATTGTTAATCAGCTCGGTGCCTATATATCCAGGGCTGATACAATTTACACGGACACCTTTCTTTGCCCACTCTACTGCAAGTGATTTCGTCAGCATGATAACACCTGCTTTTGAGGCATTGTACGCACACTGGGGCTGAGGCACATTGACAATGTGGCCTGACATGGATGCTGTGTTAATGATAGATCCGCCTCCATGATTCAGCATGTATTTTCCTGCAGCAGTAGCGGTAAGAAAAACGCCTGTCAGGTTAATATCTATTACCTTTTTCCAGTGTTCAAAGGTCATCTCGTCTGCCGGTTCATTGATGCAGATCCCTGCATTACAGAATGCTGCTTCTAGTCCGCCCAGTTCAGAAACTACCTTTTCAACCATTGCGTCTACCTGCTCAGGTTCTGTCACGTCGGTCTTAACTGCTATTACCTTGCGCCCGGTCTTGTCGGCAAGTTCTTTTGCTGTCTTCTCTGCCTCGTCAATATCTACATCTACAATAGCCAGATCTGCTCCTGCTTCAGCAAATGCGGTCGCCACACTTTTACCTATTCCACGGGCACCTCCTGTCACAAAAATATGCTTTCCATCCAATCTCATTTTTTCAATAATACCCACTGCTTTTCGCTCCTTCCGTTCAAGACATAACCCGCCGTCAGGTTCGTTACGCTTTTAACAAGTAATTTAGTAAAACAATTTTATAAAATTGATTTTAAATATATTATAGTTGTTCTTCGAGATTGTGCAATATGTAAAATTGCCCAAATATTGCCCTCTCTTTTTGTGTATATTAACCAAGTCTCCTGTCTTATTCCGCTATTTTCACTACTGCTTTTACAATTCTAGCTTTATCTTTTACGCTCTCGTCCATAGCTTTCTGGATATCGTTGAAGTCAAAGATATGAGTAGCAATACCCTTCAGATTGACTTTTCCCTCCGCAACTGCCTCGATTGCCATAGGATAAATATGACGGTATCTGAATACAGTCTTGAAGGTGACCTCTTTATCTAGGGCAAGGCTCATGGAAAGATTCATTTTGCCGGTCTTGCCATATCCCACGAGCACAATATTAGAGCCTTTTCTCACAACTTCGATTGCCTGATTCGTAGTAATTTCTGTTCCCGCCGTCTCAATAGCAAGATCGAAGCCTTCTTCTCCCGTGATACGTTTTGCAGCTTCAATCACATCTTCCTGACTTGCATTGATGACACCCGTTACTCCCAGTTCCATCGCTTTTTCCAAACGTTTTTCCATAATATCTACTACATAAACTTTAGATACTCCACAGGCTTTCAATGCCATCATGGACACCAGTCCGATACACCCGGCGCCAAACACCACTGCACACTGTCCCGCATGGGCATCTCCCTGGCGTGCAGCATGGAACCCGACTGACAGAGGTTCAATCAGCGCCCCCTCCAGTGTGCTCACATTATCCGGCAATTTAAAGCAGAGCGTCTCGGGATGTGCCACATATTCCTGGAACACACCATCTACAGGAGGCGTTGCAAAGAAAACAACATCCTGGCAGAGATTGTATTTTCCCTCTCTGCAGAATCTGCATTTTCCGCAGGTCTTTCCCGGTTCCAGCGCGACCCTGTCGCCCGGTTTCAGATACTTGACTTTCTTCCCAACTTCGACTACTGTGCCTCCCGGCTCATGTCCCAGCACAAAAGGAGGCTCTACAACATAATCGCCAATTCTTCCACTTTCATAATAGTGCATATCACTTCCGCAAATACCTACGTACTCCAGTTTCACCAAAACCTCTTCATCCTCAGGAACAGGAATCGGCCTTGTAGTGTATCCCATCTTCCCAATTCCGTTCATAACCGCTGCTTTCATTGTTCCTTCCATGTTCTTTCTCCTTTCAGCCCTCTCAAGTTACTTCTTCTAAATACTATTCATGAAATCTTCGATGTAAAATACAGCCGCCCCCAGCGCCGATGCTTCATTTTGGAATGTACATACAGAAATATAATCCCCCGCACCTTCGAAAATATTCCTTCTGGCAACTTTGTCCCGAAGTTCACTGATATAGGGCTTCATACAACTTCCAACATAACCCCCGAGAACCACTTCGCAGTCGAAACACATTCTCAGATTATCTACCGCAATAGACAGATCTTCTAGATATGTGTCCCATGCCTTCCTTATCTCTGGATTTTCCTTCTCCAATTCTACAAAGAACTGCTCCAGCTGACCATCGGTCTCTTTTGACAGGCGCAGAGCGGAACAATACGCATCCACACAGCCTTTCTTCCCACAGTAGCAGGTGTCCCCGTCTGGATGTATTGTAAGATGTCCAAATTCCCCACTATGCCAGTGATTCCCTATATACATGTTTTCAAATACACTTGTAGAATAGTCGTCATCTTCCATATACTCGGAAGAATTTTGAAACAGAATTGCCCCCCCCACTGTATTACTCAACGACAGGTAAACCAGATTCTCTTTTAGATATCCTAATCCCCATTCCGAGGCTGCCGCTGCACTGGCATCATTAATCAGAGTGCAGGGATAAGGAATATAGCGGGAAAACACATCTCCTGCTACATCGTATAAGTTCAATGCCCGTGAGTATGTAATATAATTTCTTGGCATATCCACTATGGCGGGAACCGAAATTCCGACACCTGTTATCTTATCCTTGTCCACCTGCTCTTCTTCAACAAACTCTTCCAGCACCCTGCCCAGAGTCTTAAAATATGCATCCTCAAATACAAATTTTTCCCGAAGACGTGCACTTGCTTTCACGGCCTTTGTCAAATCTGTCAGTGCAATACCTATATGATTCTGTGTGATTTCGATTCCAAGTGCATATCGGATATCCTTCACTGTCGTAAGAGCCTTAGGCTTTCTGCCTCCATTGGACTCCAGTTCTCCCGCATCCAGAAGCACACCTGCTTCATTCAGTTCCCTCACAATTTGAAGAACCGTGGGGCTGCTCATGTGGAGTGCCGCAGCCACCTCGGGCATAGACGTCTTTTCTTTGCTGTTAATGTAGCGGAAGACCCTGTTCCGATTTAATTTCTTTACCTCTGAGTTATTTTTGCTTTTCTTCATGGTGCCTTCTCTTCTGCCTTGTTAAAACTTAAACATTATTTTCTACTTTAATAAAATGTCTAATAAAGTGGTTGCAATAATAAAATAGCACTTTTATACAAATTTATCAATATTTTTATCTCGGATTTTATAGGTTTCGTCACTTTATACAATTTCAAGCTTGAAATTTTAGTACATTTTTTCTTATCATAGTCACTATATATCCGTTGTCTCACATACAATATATGTCCGCTGCCTCATATGTGCCATAAGGGGTTGATATCACGCTGCACGGCCAGTTCCCAGTTCGTGTCAGAGTAATAACTCCGTTCTCTTCAAGGATAGTTGTTTCTTCACATTTAGTTCCCAGAATGGTAGGATTCCATGCATATGCCTGATTCCTGTGCATAACAGAAGTCATTCCAGGAACAGCAACCCACTCTCTGCACTGATATCCCGTAGGCCCGCCCTGGTGATGAGCTTTCCACTCATCTTCCCAGCCAGCTTTACAGTACAGTTCTTTCACACAATCAAAGTATTCGCCATAAGAAAGACCATCTCTCATCATGGTCTGCATGCAGGCAAAAATGTACTGTGTTTTTTTACACCGCTCTTTGATTTCCTCCGGAATATTACTAAAATACACAATCCTCGTCATGCTGATATTCAGACCGTATTTTTCGCCCCCCAATACCACCATAAGACTTTTTTCAATCGGCTTATCTGTAGGAAAAGGATGGCGGTAATCCAATATCCTGGAATCAGAGCCTACCAGCACGCAATCCGGAGCGATTCCTTTTTGAATGCAAAGACTCTTGAGCAGACCGGCAATTTCGTTCTCCGTCTGCCCCGGCCTTGCGCTGTGGCACACATGCTCTGCGATTTTTGCACATTCCGTACCAATTGCCTTGTAGCGTAATTTTTCTTCCTCTGACAAAACCATTCTAAGCTCTTTCAAACCTTCCAGTGCATTTTCCGTTCCCGCAATCCCGGTGTCAGATACGAATTTTCCTGGAGACACCAGCTCTCTTAGAGTTTCCTCTATAGACTCATACCAGGGAACCTCTATCACTGTTCCATGGAGAGGGTTCTGTTCTGCTCCCATGCGGGCAGCATCGCTGCTGTCAGCCGCCAGCCATACGTTTTCCTGGGTAATGACATAATAGGCAACACCTTCTGCATCGTTGGCAACTACATGGTTCTTCGCCCCCTGACTAATCCACGCATAGCTATCCCTTCTGCCCAGAATCACACCATCATAATCCTTCTGCCGCATCCATTCCCGGATTCTTTTTAATGTCTCCATATCGCACCCGCCTATTCCATCTCATGATTGATGCAAACCTTACCGGTCTTTCCTGTTGCAAATACTTCAAATGCTTTATCCGTTTCTTTTAGCGGAAATCTGTGTGTAATGATGTCGGAAGGATGGATTTTCTTTCTGTCTAAGAATTCCACCAGCCTTTCCATATTTCCCACAGAAGTCACCCATGAACCGTGAAGTGTCAGGTTCTTATGAAGCAGAAGGGGGCTTGGCTCAAAGGTTACAGTTCCCTGCTCCCCGAGGAAAACAACATTTCCCCACATTCTGGCAACTTCCAGACACTGGTGCCTTCCGATGCTGCTTCCTGAGCAGTCAACTGCAGCTTCAACGCCCTTTCCCTCTGTCAGATTCATCACTTCACTGACTGCATGTTCACCGCCCTGCACAACCTCATCTGCCCCGATTCTCTTTGCCATTTCCAGACGTTCGGGTGAGATGTCAACCCCAATAGCTTTCGCCCCCATTGCTTTGGCAAGCATAATTGCAGCCTGTCCTACAGGCCCAAGTCCCATAACCATGACAACATCTCTGCCGGAAACATTGGCTCTCAAAAGACCCTGATAAGCCGTTCCAAATCCGCAGGCTATCATGGCCCCGTCTTCATATGTCAGAAAATCCGGAAGATGAATACACGTACTTGTATCCGCTACCATATATTCTGCCAGTGCACCGTCCCTTTGCCAGCCGTATGCCCTCCGCTGGGGCTGCTGGCAGTTGATAAAAAATCCTTTTTTACACTCATCACAATATCCGCAGCCCTGGATGTGATAAACCACTACTCTGTCACCTTCCTTGAAGTCTGTAACACCTTCTCCCACAGACACGACCTGCCCGCTTGGCTCATGTCCCGCAATGACATTGTCATACCTAGCTCCGCCGGTCTTATCCGTATGCTCAAAATAAATATACTTCAAATCACTTCCGCAAAGACTCGCCGCTTTCATTTTCAAAAGAACCTGTCCATGTCCCGGAACCGGTACATCACATTCACAGGACTCTACTTTTGCCCCTCCCGGCAGCTTCATGCCGAGCATTTTTTTAGGAATCTGCTGATTCATAATTACCTACCTCCTATTTTTTAAGCACAGTATAGCATCATTACATGACAAACTGAATTTCAAATCTTCTCTTTTCATGGACTATCTAACATCATACCAGTGTGCAATCCACAGGTATCAGGGGTCAAAATATAAATAGTCACCTTTTTTGTACTCTTTTGGTGATACCCCTACTACTTTTTTAAATATCCGGGAAAAATAATAAGGGTCTGTATACCCCATCTTTGTGCTTACTTCATAGATATACATATCTGTTGACTGCAGAAGTTTACAGGCCTCCTGCATTTTAAGGTGCAGAAAAAAGTCTACGGGGGACCGCCCTGTCTGTTCTTTAAAAATGGAATTTAGATAGCTTTTGGAAAGATCTACTTCCCTGGATATTTCCTCCAGCGTGAGCTGCTTTGTCAGATTTTTATACATGAAACGGATGACCATTGTCACATGCTTATCCTGAACACTGCTTTCATCCACTTTTTCCCTGTAATAGACTTCTGCCAGGAGAAGCGAGAGCACCTGCGATAAATAAATAAAATTTCCCATTGTATAATTTCGCTCTAGAACCCTGAAAATCAAGTTAAAAAAAACTGCCATACGGTTCTCACTGTATTTGGAATTAATCTGCACCGTCCTGCACTCATCCAGAGGAAAATATTTTGTATTCTCCCCTTTAAAATGAACCCACAATATACTCCATGGATCTTGATTATCTGCATAGTATTTATGCCTTTTCCCCCTTGGGATACAAAAAGCCTCTGCCTTTTTTATAGAATAAGTTTTGCCGTCCACCTCTATGATTCCCTTCCCGTCTACACAGTAAATCAGAATATACTGGTCGGCTCCCTCCTCACGTTCCCTGTAATGAGCCCTTGCCTTCGGAAAGAATCCCACATCTGTCGGGTAAAGGATTCTCACAAGGGGATGCCCTGCATAGTCCGCAAAGGATTCCGTTGGGATAATAATATAGCGTTCATCCTTGAATCCGTCTGATTTTCCTGAAAATTCACTCATATTCTGCCTCCGAAAAATGCTCGTGTTCTGTTGTTGGCTTCACTATAGCATTTCTGTGGAATATTGTCCATTTTTTTATAATTTATGCCATTCCAACTCTCTGCCTGCTATGCTACTCTTTATATACGATACCGTGAAATATATGCGCCGATACACCAAAGCCCGTGTAATTCACATCACGCCACATTTCAACGGAGTTCAGAAAGGAGTTATAAAATGCAAGAAAATCGTGTTCATGTATGGGAGGAAACCATTATACTTCCTACTTATCCAGTCTATCCTCCGGAGAAGGCCCCTCTTTTTCTGGAAAACCGGGCCTATCAGGGAAGCACAGGAAAGGTTTACCCACTTCCCGTCACCGAAAAGATTTCTGACCAGAAAGAAGATATGGCTTATCACGCAGTTTTTCTGGAGAATGATTTTCTTTTTATCATGATTCTCCCGGAATTGGGAGGGCGCATCCAGCGTGCCCTGGATAAGACCAACCAGTATGATTTTGTTTACTATAACCATGTTATTAAACCAGCACTGGTAGGTCTTACAGGTCCCTGGGTCTCAGGCGGAATTGAATTTAACTGGCCTCAGCATCATCGGCCCTCCACTTATTCTCCTGTGGACTTTTCCTTCCGGGAAAATGCAGACGGGTCAGCCAGCGTATATGTCAGCGAAATAGACAAGATGTACGGGACAAAGGGGATGGCTTCCTTTACTCTCTACCCCGATAAGTCTTATATCGAAATCAAAGGGCAGCTTTTCAACCGTACCGATTTACCCCAGACTTTCCTCTGGTGGGCGAACCCGGCTGTCCCGGTCAATGACCATACATTTTCTGTCTTTCCGCCGGATGTTCATGCAGTGATGGACCATGGAAAACGGGCAGTTTCCACCTTCCCTGTCGCTACAGGAGAATATTACAAATATGATTATTCTGCAGGGGTTGATATTTCCTGCTATCGGAACATTGAAGTGCCGACCTCCTATATGGCAGCTCATTCTGATTATGACTTTATTGGGAATTTTGATGAAAAAAAAGATGCGGGGCTGCTCCATGTAGCGGATCATCACATTGCACCGGGCAAAAAGCAATGGACCTGGGGGAACAGCGATTTCGGACAGGCCTGGGACAGAAATCTGACAGATGAGGACGGACCCTACATTGAGCTTATGACCGGGGTATATACCGATAACCAGCCTGATTTTACCTGGCTTAAACCTTATGAGGAGAAAACATTCACACAATACTTTATGCCTTACAAACATGTCGGGCGCGTAAAGAATGCCACAAAAGATGCCGCATTAAACCTGGAGCTCGACAACGGACACTGTATGCTCAAAGCTTATGCCTCAGGTAAATATCCGCAGACCGTCATCAAGGTAATAAAAAATGATGAAATCCTGTTTTCGGACACCGCAGACTTATCTCCTGATACGTATTATGAGGCCTCTTTTAATACTACTTTGACAGAGCTTACCGGATGCACTGCTGTGATTTTCGATAAAGACCAGAAGGAACTTGTGAGATATACTGCTGCTCCCCGGGAACTGGAACCCCTTCCTGCACCAGCAGCCGCCCTTCCTGCACCTTCGGAGCTGAAATCTGTAGAAGAACTTTACCTTGCCGCCGCTCATCTGGAGCAATACCGGCATGCGACCTTCCTTCCGGAAGATTACTATATGGAAGGGCTTCGAAGAGATACAACAGACATCAGATTAAATGACGGTTACGGCATACTTTTATATAAACAGGGGCGGTTTCAGGAAAGCATTCCCTACTTTGAAAATGCCATTCAAAAACAGACCTGGAAGAATCCAAATCCGGCTTCCGGAGAAGCTTATTTTCACCTTGGACTTGCACTTACTATGTGCGGGAATGATGAGGAAGCTTTTGATGCTTTCTATAAATCCACCTGGTGCGCCGACACCCAGTCCTGCGGCTTTTACTGGCTGTCATGCCTGTCCGCCCGTAAAAAACGCTGCCAGGAGGCACTGGAATTTATCGACCAGTCACTTATAAGAAACTGGCATAACATGAAAGCCCGAACACTGAAAGCAACTCTCCTTAGAGTGCTCTCCCGTGATAATGGAGCCTTCATTGAGGAAAGTCTAAAAATCGATCCGCTGGATCTTGGACTTCTTTATGAAGAAGCAATTGCCTCCGGTAACCGTGAATGCTGGATAAAACAAATGCGGACTCCGGCCCATAATTATCTCGCTTTGTCTCTGGATTATGTCAAAGCAGGGTTTTATGAAGACGCTTTTTCAATCTTATCAGCATACAAGGAATCTTCCCCTATGGTTGCTTATTATCAGGGATATATTCTTGAGAAAATGGGTGATATAGCTCAGGCTAAAGAGTATTATTCAAAGGGTGAAAAAAGTGATTCCAGCGGCTGTTTTCCGAATCAGCCTGAAGAGATATTGATTTTGGAAGGTGTCATCGCCGCACTGCACAAGGCCCCAAATGCACACTACTACCTTGGCTGCCTCCTCTACGATAAGAGGCGGTACGAGGGCGCTGCTGCCCACTGGGAACTTGCACTGCTGCAGAATCCGGAATTTGCCATGGCAAGCCGGAATCTGGCAATTTATTACTACAACAAAGAACATGATATTCCAAAGGCTTTGGACTATATGAAGAAAGCTTTTGAACTGGAATCCACATACCCCCGCTTTCTAC
>ENA-UOOI01000936-UOOI01000936.1-fermentation-metagenome-genome-assembly--contig:-NODE-936-length-33868-cov-27.134327_pt1 | contig 33868 bp, 49 predicted proteins | sample MGYA00245779_ERZ724027 | MGnify/ENA primary metagenome ERZ724027 (study PRJEB28704, sample SAMN03018318) | fermentation metagenome | biome: anthropogenic terrestrial biome; feature: soil; material...
AGGGAAGGCGGTAAAACAGTAGGAGCAGGCGTTGTCGGTAGTATAGCTGAATAAATAAAAAACCAGGTCTAAGTGTATATGGTAGTATAAAGGAGGGACTATGATGCCTAAGCAGAAAATAAGGATACGCCTAAAGGCATATGATCATGCAATGTTGGATCAGTCAGCTGTGAAGATTGTCGATACAGCCAAAAGAACTGGTGCGGAGGTCTCAGGACCGATTCCACTGCCGACAGAAAAAAATATAATAACTGTTCTGAGGGCTCCGCATAAATATAAAGATTCCAGAGAGCAGTTTGAGATGAGGACTCATAAACGTCTTGTTGATATTCTGAATCCTACGTCTAAGACAGTTGATGCTTTGATGAGACTTGATCTGCCGGCTGGTGTTGATATAGAAATAAAGCTATAGATAAAAATCGAAATAGCTAGGAGGTGGAGACATGAATAAAGGTATACTGGGTAAAAAACTTGGGATCACTCAGGTCTTTGACAAAGATGGAAAAGCAATACCTGTTACTGTAGTTGAAGCAGGCCCATGTACAGTAGTTCAGAAGAAAACTGTTGAGACTGACGGTTACAACGGATTGCAGCTAGGTTATGGAGATGTTAAACCGGACAAAGTGAATAAGCCCATGATGGGACATTTTAAAAAAGCCGGTTTGGAGCCTAAAAGATATCTCCGTGAGTTCAGGTTGGATGATATTACAAAGTTTGAAATTGGTAATATTATTGAAGTTAATATATTTAATTCCGGCGACCGGGTGGACATAGTTGCTACCTCAAAGGGTAAGGGCTTTGCCGGTGTAATTAAAAGATGGAATCAGCACAGAGGACCAATGGCCCATGGATCAAAATACCACAGAAGAGTAGGATCGATGGGTGGCAGCTCATCTCCATCAAGAGTATTTAAAGGTAAACATCTGCCGGGACATATGGGTAATGCAAGGGTTACTGTACAAAATTTAGAAGTCTTTAAAACTTATCCTGATAAGAATTTAATGCTTGTAAAAGGTTCAGTACCCGGCATAAGAGGGTCTCTGCTCTATATAAAAGACTCCATAAAGGTGAACAAGTAAGTGAAGGGAGGAACTGAGATGGCATTGGCCAAAGTTTACAATACTAACGGTGAGCAGGTTGGAGAAGTAGAGCTTAATGAAGAACTTTTCAATGCGCCTGTTAATGAAGCGGTCCTCCATGAGGTGATTAAAAATTATCTTGCAAATCAAAGGCAAGGTACCCATGCCACAAAAACACGCGCCATGGTAAGAGGCGGCGGCAGAAAACCTTGGAGGCAAAAGGGAACAGGCAGGGCTAGACAAGGAAGCATAAGGTCACCACAATGGATTAAGGGCGGAATTGTGTTTGGACCACATCCGAGAAGTTATAGATATAATCTGCCAAAGAGTCTAAAAAGGGTCGCTATGAAATCCGCTTTAAGCTCCAAGTATAAGGAAAATAAAATAATTGTACTTGAAGATTTAAACTTGGATAAGCCTAAGGCAAAAGAAATAATAAAATTGCTTAATAACTTAAAAGTAGATAGCAAAACACTTATTGTACTATCTCATAATAGGGAGAATGTATATAAATCATCACGTAATATACCCGGCGTTGAAACCACATATATTGGACTTATGAATGTACATGATATTATGACTCATGATACTTTCATTATTACTAAAGATGCTGTTGACAAAATGGAGGAGGTGTATGCCTGATGGATCTCCATGATGTTTTGATAAGGCCTCTAGTAACTGAGAATTCTATGGATATGATGGCAGATAAGAAGTATGCTTTTGTGGTAGATAAGCACGCAACTAAGACACAGATAAAAAATGCCGTTGAGAAAATATTTGATGTGAAAGTAAAAAAGGTGTTTACTTCTAATCGTGTGGGTAAAGTAAAGCGGGTAGGCCGAAATGAAGGCAAGAGATCGGATTGGAAAAGAGCCATAATTAAACTTACGGAAGACAGTAAAGGAATTGAGTTCTTTGAGGGACTTATGTAATTTCCTAAAGGAGGTAAAGAAATGGCTATAAAAAAATATAAGCCTACCTCGCCTGGAAGAAGGTTTATGTCTGGTAATACCTTTTATGAAATTACAAAGACCAAGCCGGAAAAATCATTGGTGGTTAGCTTAACCAATAAAGGCGGAAGGAATGTATATGGAAGGATTACCGTCAGACATAGAGGCGGTGGGCATAAAAGACTTTATAGGATTATTGATTTCAAGAGAAATAAGTTTGGTATACCGGCCAAAGTTGCTTCTATTGAGTATGACCCTAACAGGACGGCATATATAGCACTTCTCCATTATGTTGATGGTGAAAAGAGATATATACTGGCACCCGCAGGATTGAAAATAGGAGATACAGTCCAGTCTGGTGAGGGTTCTGATATAAAGGTCGGAAATGCATTAAAACTTATTGATATACCGGTCGGAAGTACAATCCATAATATTGAATTAGTACCGGGTAGAGGTGGTCAATTAGCAAGATCGGCAGGCTCTTCAGCTCAGCTGGTTGCTAAGGAAGGCGACTATGTACAGGTTAGATTACCATCGTCCGAGGTTCGCCTGGTAAGGAATCAGTGCATGGCAACATTAGGTCAGCTTTCTAATATTGATCATGAAAATATTAGGGTTGGAAAAGCTGGTAAGACAAGATGGCTCGGTATAAGGCCGACAGTCAGGGGATCGGTTATGAACCCGATTGACCACCCACATGGCGGCGGTGAAGGTAAGGCTCCTATAGGGCATCCTGGTCCGCTTACACCGTGGGGTAAACCTGCGCTCGGGTATAAAACCAGGAAGAAACATAAATCTTCTGATAAACTTATTGTTAAGAGACGCAGTAAGTAAGGGAGGGATAATATGAGTAGGTCAGTAAAAAAAGGACCTTTTGTAAATGAGAAATTATTATCACGTATAATTGAAATGAACAAGGCTGGTGAAAAGAAGGTCTTAAGGACGTGGTCAAGAAGTTCTACTATTGTTCCTGAGATGGTCGGTCATACAATTGCAGTACATGACGGCCGTAAGCATGTGCCGGTTTATATTACTGAAGATATGGTTGGACATAAATTGGGCGAATTTGCTCCCACTAGAACCTTTAGAGGTCACTCAGGTTCCGAGAAAACAACCAAGATTAAATAAGTAGTTAAAGGTAAGGAGGGTATATAAAGGTGGAAGCTAAGGCTACATTAAAATATGCCAGTATTGCTCCCAGAAAGGTTATGATTGTGCTTGACCTTATAAGGGGTAAACAAATTGATGAGGCAGCGGCAATCCTCAAGTATACGCCAAAAAGAGCTTCATATATAGTGGGGAAGCTTTTGAACTCTGCGGTAGCAAATGCTGAGAATAATTTCAGTATGAATAGAGATAAACTTTTTATTTCAAGAGCTTATGCCGATCAAGGGCCAACCTTAAAGAGATATCTACCTAGAGCCCATGGGAGAGCTGATGTTCTAAGGAAGAGGTCCAGTCACATAACTTTAGTTCTTGAAGAAAAGTGATAAAGGAGGTGCAGATATGGGTCAAAAGGTTAATCCAAAAGGATTTAGAGTGGGCGTCATTAAAGATTGGAATTCAAGATGGTATGCAAAGGGAAATACATTTGGAGACGTATTGGTCGAAGATATAAAACTGCGTGATTTTATAAAGGATTCGGCTTTCGACGCCGGCGTGTCACAGATTGAGATTGAAAGAGATGCACATCGTATCAGAATAAATATCCATACCGCAAAACCTGGTATATTAATTGGAAAAGGCGGTTCTGGAATAAATAAATTAAAAGGAAAACTTGAGAAGATAACTACTAAGACAGTTCTTCTAAATGTGGTTGAGATAAAGAGACCCGAACTGGACGCCCAGCTTGTTGCTGAAAATATAGCACTTCAGCTGGAGAGAAGGATTTCGTTCAGAAGGGCAATGAAGCAGTCTATATCACGCACAATGAAGGCCGGAGCTAAGGGTATTAAGGCACAGGTTTCGGGAAGACTCGGAGGAGCCGAAATTGCAAGGACAGAAACTTATCATGATGGTATTGTGCCTCTACAGACTCTGCGTGCGGATATAGATTATGGTTTTATTGAAGCCAAAACGACATATGGAAGAATAGGCGTGAAAGTTTGGATTAATAAAGGTGAGGTTTTACCTGCGCCGAAGAAAGAAGCAGCGGAAGGAGGAATGTAACATGTTGATGCCCAAAAGGGTTAAATATAGAAAGCCTCATAGAGGTTCTATGCCTGATCGGGGCTCAAAGGCATTACGAGGCAATACGCTTACGTATGGCGAATTTGGTCTTCAGGCTTTGGAACCGGCGTGGATAACATCTGCACAGATTGAAGCAGCCCGTATAGCTATGACCAGGTTCATTAAAAGAGGCGGTAAGGTATGGATCAAGATTTTTCCTGATAAGCCTATAACTAAGAAACCTGCCGAGACGAGAATGGGATCAGGCAAAGGTGCACCTGAATATTGGGTGGCAGTTGTTAAACCTGGACGGGTACTTTTTGAGATTGGCGGTGTTAGCGAAGATACTGCTAAGGAGGCTTTAAAGCTGGCGAAATATAAGCTTCCCATTAAAACCAGATTTATAAAACGTGAAGATTTGGGTGGTGAAAATAATGAAAGCCAGTGATATGTTAGATTTAACAGATAATGAATTAAATCAAAAGGTTTCCGAGTTGAAAGAGGAATTATTTAATCTTAGATTTCAGCTGGCTACCGGTCAACTGGATAATACAAGCAGGATCAAGTTGGTAAGGAAAGATATTGCGCGGGTCAAGACTGTTTTAAGGGAACGCCAGATCAAAGCAGTTTAAAGGAGGTTAGCAAATGGATACAGTTAGAGCTAATCGAAAGCAAAGAACAGGCTTAGTGGTTAGCGATAAAATGGATAAAACGATAGTTGTAGCTGTGGTAGACAGAGTAAAGCATCCACTTTACGGTAAAACTGTTAAGCGGACCAAGAAGTATAAGGCCCATGATGAAGGTAATGTGGCGCATACCGGAGACAAGGTTTTGATTATGGAGACGAGACCGCTTAGCAAGGAAAAAAGATGGAGGCTGGTCAACGTAATTGAAAAGGCGAAATAATGAAAGGAGGGCTACACCATGATTCAACAGCAGACGAAGCTGAAGGTTGCCGATAACACAGGTGCAAAAGAGATTATGTGTGTCAGGGTTCTTGGCGGCCCAAACAGGAAATATGGAAATATAGGAGATGTTATAGTAGCTTCTGTTAAAAGTGCAACACCAGGGGGCGTTGTAAAAAAAGGAGATGTGGTTAGGGCTGTTGTGGTACGTACTGTGAGCGGCCTTAAAAGGAAAGACGGTACGTATATAAATTTTGATGAAAACGCCGCAGTCATAATCAAGGATGATTTGCAGCCCCGCGGTACGCGTATCTTTGGACCGGTTGCCAGAGAGTTGCGTGAAAAGAACTTTATGAAGATAATTTCACTTGCACCGGAAGTGCTTTGATTGGAGGTGTTAAGATGCCAAAAGTACATGTCAAAAAAGGTGATACTGTTATAGTTATATCCGGTGAAGATAAAGGGAAAAAGGGAAAAGTGCTTAAGGTGATGCCCAACGAGAAAAAAATACTTGTTGAAGGAATAAATATTGTGACTAAACATAAAAAACCAAACGGCCAGGCCCAGCAGGGTGGTATCATTCATGAAGAAGCGCCTATTTACAGTTCCAAGGTTTTGCTTTATTGCAATACTTGCGGTAAAGGTGTGAGATATGGCCGGAAAATTCTCGATAACGGACAAAAAGTCAGATACTGTAAAGTCTGTGGCGAGAATATAGACTGAAAGGAGGTTTAGTATGCCAACAGTACCAAGGCTTAAAGAAAAATATCTAAAAGAGATCGTACCTCAGCAAATGGATAAATTTCATTACGGCAACCAGATGCAGGTGCCAAAATTGGTCAAGATAATCATCAATTCAGGTATTGGCGAAGGAAAAGAGAACCCTAAGGCGTTAGATGAAATGGCCGAAGAGATCAAGTTAATTAGTGGACAGCAGCCTGTAATCACAAAAGCTAGAAAATCTATTGCTAACTTTAAAATCAGGAAGGGCATGCCCATTGGTGTGACTGTTACTCTCAGAGGAAATAGAATGTATTATTTTGCTGATAAGTTATTGAATGTTGCTCTTCCTAGAGTTAGAGATTTCAGAGGAGTATCTCCAAAATCTTTTGATGGTCGTGGGAATTATACTCTCGGTATAAAAGAGCAATTGATTTTTCCTGAAATTGATTACGATAAAGTTGAAAAGATAAGAGGAATGGAAATAATATTTGTCACTACGGCTGGTAATGACGAGGAAGGTTATGAACTTTTAAGGTTATTGGGAATGCCTTTTTCAAAGTAAGGGAGGGATAAAATGGCACGCAAAGCATTAAAAATAAAACAGCAACGACCACAGAAGTATTCTACAAGAGAATATAACAGATGCAAGATATGTGGCAGGCCGCATGGATATATAAGAAAATTCGGTATATGCCGTCTATGCTTCAGAAAATATGCCCATGAAGGAATAATACCAGGCGTTAAGAAGGCAAGTTGGTAATAGGGAGGAGGTATATTTAATGGTTACGGATCCAATAGCTGATATGTTAACCCGAATCAGGAATGCCAACGTAGTTAAGATGGATACGGTCGACATTCCGGCTTCTAATATGAAAAAAAGTATTGCAGATATTTTATATAACGAAGGATTTATCGAGTCCTATGAAATGGTTGATGATAGGAAGCAGGGTGTAATCAAGGTAAAAATGAAATACGGCTTAGAAAAGGAAAGAGTAATAAGCGGACTTAAAAGAATAAGTAAACCTGGTCTACGGGTGTATGCCAGAAGGGATCAGGTTCCGAAGGTTTTAGGAGGACTTGGCATTGCCATATTGTCAACATCTAAGGGAGTAATTACCGACAAAAAAGCCAGACAGGAAGGTGTTGGCGGAGAGGTCCTTTGCTACATCTGGTAAAATAAGGAGGTGCGAAAATGTCAAGAATAGGAGAAAAGCCTATTGCCATACCTCAAGGCGTTCAGGTTGATTTGATGGATGATAACGAGGTCGTTGTTAAAGGCCCCAAAGGTGAATTAAAACAAAAATTCAACAAGAATATAACCATAGAGAAAGCAGATAATGTAATAACTCTTAAGAGACAGAGCAACAAAAAATTCAATCATGCTTTGCATGGACTTTCCCGAACATTAATTGCGAACATGATTGAAGGTGTAACAAAAGGTTATGAGAAATCTCTTGAAATTGTCGGAGTAGGTTATAGAGCATCCAAGCAGGGTAAAAAACTTATATTAAACCTTGGATATTCACATCCGATTGAGATTGAAGAAGAGCCGGGAATAGAAATTGCGGTGGAAGGAAATAACAAGATAACCGTAAAAGGTATTGACAAGCAAAGAGTCGGTCAGGTTGCTGCCATTATTAAAGATACAAGAAGACCGGACGTGTATAAGGGTAAAGGCGTCAGGTATTCAGGTGAAGTTATTAAGTTAAAAGAGGGTAAGACAGGTAAGAAGTAGAGAGGAGTGATTTGACTTGATTAATAAAGAATGTAAAAATAATGGAAGACAAATGCGTCATAGAAGACTGCGCAAAAAAATCGTAGGTACAAATGAGCGTCCCCGCCTCTCTGTTTATAAGAGCTTAAACAGTTTTTATGTTCAAATAATAAATGATGAGATCGGAAATACCTTGGTCTCTGCATCAACTATGGAGTCGGAGATAAAATCACAGATTTCCAATGGTTCTAATAAAAAAAGTGCAGAATTGGTTGGAAAGAAAATAGCCGAAAGAGCCCTTGAAAATGGTATCAAGACCGTAGTATTTGATAGGGGTGGATATAAATATCACGGCACAATAAAGGTTTTAGCTGATGCTGCCAGAGAAGGTGGATTAGAATTTTAAAGGAGGGAAATTATGCGGGTTAATCCTAATAGCTTAGATCTAAAAGAAACTGTAATAACGATGAATCGTGTAGCCAAAGTTGTCAAAGGTGGCAAAAACTTCAGATTCAATGTACTTGTTGTAGTCGGTGATAAAAACGGTCATGTCGGTATTGGCACTGGTAAAGCTGTGGAAATACCGGAGGCGATACGTAAGGCTGAAGAGGATGCCAAGAAAACTTTAATTACAGTTCCAATTTTAGGTACTACCATACCACATGAGATTATAGGAGAATTTGGTGCGGGTAAGGTCCTTATAAAGCCTGCTAGCGAAGGTACTGGAATAATTGCCGGAGGTTCAGTGAGGGCTCTCATGGAAGCAGCCGGAATTAAAGATGTAAGAGCAAAATCGTTAGGCAGTGATAATGTGAGAAATGTTGTAAATGCGGCATTCGAAGGACTTAAAAACTTGAAAACCGCACAGGAAGTAGCAAGACTTAGAGGAATAGATATTGCAGAGGTATAATATAAACTCCATGATTCAAGGGGAGGTGTCTTAGTTGAATATACATGAATTAAAACCTGCCAACGGTTCTATAAAGAATAAAAAGCGTGTAGGCAGAGGCATTGGATCTGGGCATGGCAAGACATCCACAAGAGGTACTAAAGGTCAATTTTCTAGAAGTGGTGCGAAAAAGAAAACCGGTTTTGAAGGCGGCCAGATGCCATTACAAAGAAGGCTTCCTAAGAGAGGGTTTACAAATATATTTAAGAAAGAGTATGTTATAATAAATGTCAAGGATCTCAATGATTTTGATGATGATACGGTAATAACGAAAGAATTACTCACAAAAGACGGAAAGATTAAAGATTCCAAATATAATTTAAAGGTACTTGGCGATGGTGAGCTTAATAAGAAATTAACGGTTAAAGCTAATGTTTTTAGTAAGTCTGCCGTTGATAAGATTGGAAGGGCTGGCGGAAAGGCAGAGGTGATTTGACGTGTTTTCAACTTTGGCCAATGCCTGGCACGTAAAAGATATAAGAAACAGAATACTGTTTACTATTGCAATGTTATTTGTTTTTAGGGCCGGTTCACACATACCTGTTCCTGGTATTAATACGACTATAATAAAACAAATGATTAACAGCGGACAGTTATTGGGATTTTTTGATGTGATTTCCGGAGGTGCGTTTAGCAATTTCACAATCTTTGCATTGAGTATTACTCCTTACGTAACCTCGTCAATTATAATACAGCTCTTGACGATAGCTATTCCTTCATGGGAAGAAATGGCCAAGTCGGGTGAAGACGGTAGGAAAAAATTATCGCAGTATACAAGGTATGGAACCATTATTTTGGCTTTTGTTCAAGCTATCAGCATGACTTTTGGACTCAGACGTGCAGTTACTGAAGTAAACACATTTAATCTACTGATAATTGCCTTTACTTTAACTGCAGGTACTGCTTTTTTGATGTGGCTGGGTGAACAGATTAATGAAAAGGGTATAGGCAACGGTATATCAATGATAATATTTGCCGGAATTGTTTCCAGAGTTCCGGGGATGTTTGTTACGACATATCAGTATGTGAAAGCAGGTACAACAAGTATAATAGGAGCAATTGCATATTGGTTTGTTATTTTGGTTATGATTGCAGCAATTGTGTACGTATCTGAAGGCCAAAGGAGGATACCCATACAATATGCCAGAAGACAGGTGGGCAGAAGAATGTATGGCGGGCAAAGTACGCATCTTCCATTGATGGTAAACCCAACAGGTATGGTGCCGATCATATTTGCTGTTTCAATATTACAGTTTCCGCTTCAGATTGCAGCGTTTTTTCCAAATAGCGGATATGCTCACTTCATGACCACCTGGTTTAATACCGGAGGAGTTCTTTATAATGTACTCGATGTATTGTTGATTATCTTCTTCACATTCTTTTATTCTGCTGTTGTATTCAATCCTGAAGATGTAGCTGATAACCTTAAAAAATACGGCGGGTTTATACCGGGAATAAGACCAGGTAAACCAACATCCGATTATATATCTAAAATTATGAACAGATTGGTTATGATCGGTGGTGTCTTTTTGGCTATTGTTACTTTAGTCCCAACAATAACAATGAAAATAACAGGTTTAAACCTTTATTTCAGCGGCTCGGCAATTTTGATTGCTGTCGGGGTTGCTCTTGATACAGTAAAACAATTGGAATCACAGCTGGTCATGAGAAATTATCAGGGTTTTTTAAAGTAAAGAAGGTGTATCATGAGATTAGTGATAGTTGGACCGCCAGGTGCAGGCAAGGGAACACAAGCAAAATTGATCTGTGAAAGATACAATATTCCGCATATATCTACCGGTGATATGTTTAGAAAAAATATATCAGAGGGTAATGAAGTCGGAAAAGCGGCTCAAAAATATATCAACCAGGGTATTTTGGTGCCTGATGATATAGTAAATCGTATGGTAAAAGAAAGAATATCCCAGCCTGATGCTAAAAACGGTTTTTTGTTTGACGGCTATCCTAGGACTGTTGATCAGGCAGAAATATTTAAAGCATTATTATCCGATCAAGGATTTAATTTAGATGCAGTGTTTAATCTAGGGATATCAAGGGAAAAATTAATAGATAGGCTTACAGGCAGACGGATATGTGAAAAATGCGGCGCTTCCTTTAATGTTATAACAAACCCATCCAAGGTTGATGGAATCTGTGACTATTGCGGAGGCAATCTTACACAGAGGCCGGATGATAATGTGGAAGTAACCACCAAGAGGGTGGATGTTTACATGAATGAAACAATGCCGCTTATTGACTATTATAGGTCAGCACATATACTATATGAAATAAATGCAGACGGACCTATAGACAGGGTATTTGAAGATATATGCAAAGTATTGGAGCGCGAAGTAAAATGATAATTATTAAATCGGAAAATGAAATTGATATTATGAGAAAAGCAGGAAAGATTGTGGGAGATACACTGAGAGTTGTCGGCGAGCATATAAAGCCCGGTGTATCGACCGCTTATTTGGACTCCATTGCTGAAAAGTTTATATTAAAAAATAATGCAGTTCCAGGTTTTAAGGGGTATGGTGGATTTCCAGCAACCATATGTGCTTCTATTAATGAAGAGGTTGTTCATGGTATACCCAATGCGAAGAAGATACTTAAATCCGGAGATATTATAAGTATAGATACTGGAGCAATATTTCAAGGATTTTACGGTGATGCCACTCGTACATTTCCAGTTGGAGAAATTGATGATACAGCCAAAAAACTTATAGATGTAACGAGGCAGAGTTTCTTTGAAGGTATAAAATTCGCTAAGATTGGCAATAGACTTTATGATATATCCAATGCTATTCAGACGTATGTGGAAACCAACGGATTTTCAATAGTCAGGGATTATGTAGGCCACGGTATAGGCCGTGACATGCATGAAGATCCGCAGATACCGAATTATGGACCAAAGGGCAGGGGACCTCGTTTAACAAAAGGTATGGCTATAGCTATTGAACCTATGGTAAATGCAGGAGATTTTAGGGTAAAAGTTTTACCTAATAAATGGACTGTAGTTACTGCTGATAAAAGCTTAGCTGCGCATTATGAGAATACATTAGTTATAACAGAAGACGAGCCTGAGATTCTTACAAAGTGAAGAACGGGGGACTTCAATGGATAGTATGGATCTGAAAGCTGGCCAGGTTGTTAGGTCAAAGGCAGGCAGGGATAAGGGAAGACTGTTTGTTGTTATTAAGGTGGAAGGATTGTATGCATTTGTTGCAGATGGTTCTTTGCGGAAAATAGAAAAACCTAAGAAAAAAAAGATGAAACATCTTGTAAGATACAATATAATAAATTGGAGCATAAGAGGCAGGCTTATCGGCGGTAAAAAGATAACAAACGCAGAGCTTCGCAAAATTCTCCTTAACATCAACCTTAATATAAATGATGTGAAATAAAGGAGGTTTAAAATAATTTGTCCAAGGATGATATGATAGAAGTGGAAGGCGTGGTACTTGAAGCATTACCAAACACCATGTTTCAGGTTAAATTGGAGAACGGTCATGTAATACTGGCGCATATATCGGGAAAGCTGAGAATGAATTTCATCAAAATACTTCCGGGAGACAAGGTAAAGGTCGAATTATCCCCTTATGATTTGACTAAAGGCAGAATTACATGGCGTGCTAAGTAAAGGAGGTATGTAATTATGAAGGTTCGGTCATCCGTAAAACGCATGTGCGAAAAATGTAAAGTTATAAAGAGAAAAGGCAGAGTTATGATTATATGTGAAAATCCTAAACATAAACAAAAGCAGGGTTAAGGAGGTGCAAATATGGCAAGGATAGCAGGTGTAGATTTACCGAGAGAAAAGCGTGCCGATATCGGCCTTACATCTATTTTTGGTATAGGTCGGTCCAGAGCAGAACAGATATTAAAGCAGAATCAAATAAAACTTGATACTAAAATTAAGGATTTAACCGATGAAGAGGTTAACAGGCTCCGGGAAACCATTGAAAAAGAATATAAGGTTGAGGGAGAGCTTAGGCGTGAGGTTGCTCAGAACGTGAAGCGACTTGTAGATATCGGCTGTTATAGAGGGATAAGGCACAGGAGAGGACTTCCTGTTAGAGGGCAGAAGACAAGAACCAATGCCCGGACAAGTAAAGGCCCGAAGAGGACAGTTGCTAAGAAGAGAAAATAAGGAGGGAATTTGATGCCGACCAAGACAAGGAGAACACACAAAAAGCGTGATCGTAAGCATGTTGAAAGCGGTATAGCGCATATACATTCAACATTTAATAATACTATTGTGACGATTACGGATATGGCTGGAAATGCACTTTCTTGGGCAAGTTCTGGTGGAACGGGATTTAAGGGATCCAGGAAGTCCACCCCTTTTGCGGCGCAGATAGCTGCGGATAATGCCGCAAAATCTGCTCAAGAATTTGGATTAAAATCTGTTGAAGTTTATGTAAAAGGCCCCGGAGCAGGAAGAGAAGCTGCTATAAGGGCATTACAGGCTGCAGGCATTGAGGTTAATGCGATAAAGGATGTTACACCCATCCCGCACAATGGATGCAGACCGCCAAAGCGCAGAAGGGTTTAGGGAGGTGAGATCATTTTATGTCAAAATATTTAGGTGCATCATGTAAGCTGTGTCGTAGAGAAGGACAAAAACTCTTTTTGAAGGGTGATAAATGTTATACTGACAAGTGCCCGGTAGCTAGGCGCCCATATGCTCCCGGTGAGCATGGGCAGGGAAGAAGAAAGATGAGCTATTATGGCACCCAGTTAAGAGAAAAGCAAAAGGCAAAAAGAGTATATGGAATTATGGAAAAACAGTTCAGAAGGTATTTTGTAGAAGCAGCGGGTATGAAGGGAACGACAGGTGATAATTTGTTCCAGTTATTAGAAAAAAGATTGGATAATGTAATATACAGAATGGGTTTTGCATCATCCAGATCTCAGGCGAGGGAAATGGTCAGTCATGGTTTCTTTATGGTAAATGGTAAAAAGATGGAAGCACCTGCCTATAATATAAAGTTAAACGATGTTGTTACAATGAGTGATAGGCATAGAAATAATGAGATAGTTAAAGGCAATTTAGATATTCAAAGGACCATCCCGGCTTGGTTATCCATAGATAAGGATAAGATGGAGGGTATTGTTATCGGTATGCCAAAGAAAGAAGATATGGATATACAGTTTGAGGATCACCTTATAGTCGAGCTTTTTTCTAAGTAATATTACCCTCAAATCCTGCCAGTTATTAAGGAGGGTTAGAATTAATGTTTGAAACAGAAAAACCTAAAATCGACAGGGCGGAAGTTTCGGAAGACGAGACCTATGGTAAGTTTATTGTTGAACCATTGGAACGAGGGTTTGGAATTACTCTGGGAAATGCACTGAGAAGGATTATGCTTTCATCTTTGCCCGGTGCCGCTGTTTCATCTATTAAGATAGATGGAGTGTTGCATGAGTTTTCAACTATTCCCGGTGTAAAAGAAGATGTAGTTGAGATTATATTAAATCTCAAGGAATTAGCGGTCAAAATCTATAGTCCAGAGACCAAGATAGCAAGGATTGAAGTGGATGGTCCGTGTGAAGTGACGGGTAGAGATATAAAAGCCGACGGTGATGTAGAAATAGCTAATCCGGATCTTCATATAGCGACTCTTGAACCGGATGCAAAATTATATATGGAGCTTACGATAAACCCTGGGCGCGGATATGCCACATCCGAAAAAAATAAGAGGCCAGATCAGCCAATAGGTATAATACCTATTGATTCTATTTATACTCCAATTAAGAGAGTTAATTTTTCTGTGGAGGATACCAGGGTTGGTCAGATCACGGATTATGACCGATTAACCTTAGAGGTATGGACAGATGGAACTTTAAAGCCTGATGAGGCAATCAGTTATGCTGCAAAGATTATGATTGAACAGCTGAATTTATTCGTGGGACTTACTGAAAAAACCGATGAAGTTGAACCTGTTGAAGAAACAGAAGATGACAAACGGGATAAGGTATTGGACATGACCGTGGAGGAGTTGGATCTGTCCGTAAGATCTTATAACTGCCTAAAGAGGGCAGGAATAAACACCGTGGAAGAGTTGACTCAACGTACAGATGAAGATATGATGAAAGTCAGAAATTTAGGTAAAAAATCCTTGGAAGAGGTGCAACAAAAACTGGCTCTGCTGGGTCTAAGCCTTAGGAAAAGCGAGGAATAGAGAGGAGGTAAATAATGGGCTACAGGAAATTAGGAAGACCTTCTGCTCACAGAAGAGCTATGCTTAGGAATCTTGTTACCTCATTGCTTGAGCACGGTAAAATTAAAACAACCGAGACCAGAGCAAAAGAGGTTCGCTCTCTGGCAGAACATATGATAACTTTAGGAAAAAGTGGAGACCTGCATTCAAGAAGACAGGTTATGGCCTATGCACAGGACGAATCAACCGTAAAAAAATTATTTGATGAAATAGCTCCTAAATATGCCGATAGAAACGGTGGATATACCAGAATTATAAAGCTTGGTAACAGGCTAGGCGACGGTGCACTGGAGGTAATTTTAGAGCTTGTATAAACTTGTAGGGATTAAGTTTTCTTAATCCCTATTTTATAATATTCATAGAGGGTACCGGTATGAATAATAACATTATATCAATTCAAAATCTAAAATTTGCATATGGTAAAGAGCCTGAATATGAGCCCGTACTAAAAGATATTGATTTGTCGGTAAAGAAGGGCGAGTTTATTGCTGTACTCGGAGAAAACGGTTCAGGTAAGTCGACATTAGCTAAGCTGTTGAATGCTTTGATTGTTCCTTCAGATGGAGATGTGTTTATAAACGGGATTAATACAAAAGATTCTTCGAAAATATGGGATATTCGCCAGGCTGTGGGTATGGTCTTTCAGAATCCGGACAACCAGCTTGTGTCTACCATCGTTGAGGACGATGTTGCGTTTGGACCGGAGAATCTCGGAATAGAGCCAGCAGAGATAAGACGGCGTGTGGATTCATCTCTTAAAGCCGTGGATATGTATGAAGAGCGTCTAAAAGAGCCTCATCGTTTGTCAGGCGGCCAAAAACAGCGGGTAGCCATAGCCGGTATTATAGCAATGAGACCTGAATGTATTGTCTTGGATGAGCCGACTGCTATGTTGGATCCGGTAGGCAGAAGCGAGGTAATGAGTACCATCATGAGGCTCAATAAAGAAGAGGGTATAACGATACTACTTATTACGCATTTCATGGAAGAAGCGGCTGTGGCTGACAGGGTTATAGTAATGAATAGAGGAGAAATCAAAATGAACGGAACACCTAAAGAGGTGTTTAGTGATGTTAAAGAGGTAAAGGAATACGGTCTGGATGTTCCTCAGGTAACTGAATTGGCATATATGCTTAGAAATGCAGGTATCGATATACCTGCAGGAGTTATTACAGTAGATGAGATGGTGGATATACTATGTCAATTATAGCTAAAGATTTAAATTATACCTATGGTCAGGGTTCTCCATTTGAAACAAAGGCCCTTAATAGTGTAAGCCTGGAGATAAATGATGGTGAGTTTGTGGGACTTATTGGACATACGGGGTCAGGCAAATCGACATTGATTCAGCATTTAAACGGTCTTTTGCATCCTACAAGCGGACAGGTGTTTGTAGACGGTGTCGACATATCTGAGAAAGGCATGAACCTGAAGGAAATAAGGAGAAGGGTTGGACTTGTCTTTCAATATCCGGAGCATCAGCTTTTTGAGGAGACAGTATATAAGGATGTGGCTTTTGGACCGAAAAATATAGGCATAGGATCAAGTGAGATTGATAAAACAGTGAAGTGGGCTATATCTGAGGTTGGCCTGGATTATGATGAAGTAAAGGATAAGTCTCCTTTCGAGTTATCAGGAGGACAGAGGAGAAGAGTAGCTATAGCAGGAGTACTGTCCATGCGGCCGGAGGTTATGATACTTGATGAACCTACTGCCGGTCTGGATCCTAAGGGGAGAGACGAAATTCTGTCTGAAGTTAATAAATTAAACAAACAAGAGGGTATTACCGTCATCCTGGTATCTCATAGCATGGAGGATGTGGCAAAATTAGCTGACAAACTGATTGTGATGAATAAGGGTGAGATAGTGATGACGGGTACGCCGAGGGAAGTTTTTGAGAATCCAAAGCTCCTTTTGTCTATTGGACTGGGTGTGCCGCAGGTAACTCTTTTATTTGAGAGATTAAGGGAGCGGGGTTGGGACGTAAGAAGTGATATTCTGACTGTTGAAGAGGCAAGAGATGATATATTGAAGAGGGTGGGCAAGCGTGATTAGAGATATAACTATCGGCCAGTATGTACCGGGTGATTCGGTTATACATCGTCTTGATCCTAGAACAAAGATACTGCTTACCTTAATCTTTATAATTTCCCTTTTTATTATAACAAAGTTTTCAGGTTATCTCATAGCGGCTGTCTTTTTATTTGGCACGATATACTTATCGAAGGTGCCCATAAAATATATGTTTAAAGGACTTAAGGGTGTACTTGTAATATTGCTCATTACTGTGATAATAAATATGTTTATGACTCCGGGCAGGGTACTATGGTCTTTTCTCTTTTTGAAAATAACATATGAGGGATTGAGACAGGCTGCTTTTATGGCATTGCGTCTTACTTTTTTGATTGTGGGTACTTCGCTTCTGACACTTACTACACCTCCTATTGTTATGACAGACGGCATAGAGTATTTTTTACAACCTTTTAAGCGTGTGGGTGTACCTGCTCACGAGTTAGCTATGATGATGACAATTGCCTTGAGATTTATTCCTACGTTGATGGATGAAACGGATAAAATAATGAAGGCGCAGATGGCAAGAGGTGCTGATTTCGAAAGCGGCAATGTTTTAAACAGGGCAAAGAGCATGGTGCCGCTGCTTGTACCTTTGTTTATCAGTGCATTCAGACGGGCGGATGAGCTGGCAGTTGCTATGGAAGCAAGGTGTTACAGAGGAGGGCAGGGCAGAACGCGGCTCCATAAGCTTGAGTATGAGCGTTCCGACTATATAGCCTTTTTCTTTGTTTGTTTGATGGTGGGTTTGATAATCTGGAACAGGTACTGGATCTGGTAGATATGAGAAATATAAAAATAAAGATAAGATATAAGGGTACGTCTTATTGCGGATGGCAGTCACAGAAGAATGGTGTAGCCGTGCAGGATGTGATAGAAAGGGCTATTGAGAGTATCGGCGGTGGCAAGGTTAAGCTGGTAGGTTCGGGAAGGACGGATGCGGGGGTTCATGCGTTGGGCCAGGCCGCTAACTTCACGACAGATTTATTGATGCCTGCCGGCAGATTACCGATGGCGCTTAATGCCAACTTGCCCGATGATATTGTGGTGTATGATGCCGAGGATGTGGGCCCCGGGTTTAATGCACAGTTTAATGCAGCGGGGAAAAGGTATTTGTACTGCATATGGAACTCCAGATTTAGGCCTGGCCTGTTTGATGAATATTGCTATCATTACCCTTTCCCTTTAGATACGACAAAGATGAAGGAAACCGTAAAGGTATTTATAGGTACACATGATTTTAAAAACTTTATGTCTACCGGAAGCAATGTAAAAAGTACAGTGCGTACAATATGGGGCATTAAACTTATTATTAAGGACGAACTCATATTCATAGACGTTAGAGGTAATGGTTTTTTATATAATATGGTAAGGAGAATAGCGGGATGCCTGGTCGATGTGGGAAGAGGAAACTTAGACATCTCAGCAGTTAAGGATTTGGTATATAACATCGGAGAATTAGACAAATATGTCACATTGCCCGCTAAAGGTTTATTTCTTGTTGAGGTATACTATTGACATGTTGAAAAAATTTTATTATACTGGAAACAGTGTCTTGGAAGCCCCGCTAATTCCGGATACTAAATTATTCTGGAGGGAAAAGAATGCAGAGCACATATATAGCTAAGCCGCAGGAAGTAAAAAGAGGCTGGTATGTTATAGATGCAACAGATAAGCCGCTGGGCAGATTAGCCAGCGAGGTCGCTAAGATATTGACCGGCAAGAACAAGCCGATTTATACACCTCATGTTGATACAGGGGATTATTGTATAGTAATAAATGCTGAAAAAGTTTTGCTTACAGGTAAAAAGCTTGATAATAAAATTTATAGGCATTATTCCGGATATCCGGGTGGCCTAAAGGAAACTCCATACAGGGCAATGATTGCCAAAAAACCTGAATTTGTCATATATGAAGCAGTAAGGGGCATGATGCCCAAAAACCGGCTGGGTAGAAAAATGATAAAGAAATTAAAGGTATACAAGGGCTCGGAGCATAAGCATGAAGCTCAGAAACCACAACCTATAGAGCTACACATATAAGGAGGGATACGAATGGCAGCTTATTATTATGGAACGGGTAGAAGGAAAAATGCTGTAGCCAAGGTAAGATTATATCCCGGCACCGGTAATTTTACCGTTAACGGAAAGACCCTGGACGAATACTTCGGCCTGGAGACGCTAAAGCAGATTATACGGCAGCCTTTGGAACTTACTGATTCTATTAATAGATTCGATATAGTAGTGGAAGTAGCAAGCGGCGGACTTTCCGGCCAGGCCGGCGCCATAAGGCACGGCATAGCGCGTGCATTAGTCGAGGCTCAGCCTGATCTTAGGTCAGCCGTTAAAAAGGCAGGTTTTTTAACCCGTGACCCGAGAATGAAGGAAAGAAGAAAGTATGGCTTGAAAAAGGCCAGAAAAGCACCACAGTTCTCAAAGAGATAGATTATACGGAAAGGCGAGCATTTATATGCCCGTCTTTTTTTAATGCTTATTATTAAATATAATTAAAGGAATTTTACTGAAAATGCCGAAACATTATTTATTGCAATATAAACCACTTAATCTGATTGTGTGATTACAATAGGAGATGGGGTTTGAATGATTAACTTAATAACAACAGTTGGGACTTCACTTTTTAGAAATTATGGGATAGCGAGTAATGATGAGAATTATAAATGTATGGGAGACAAACCTTACGAGTGCTATCAAGAATATCTAAATGAATCAAAACAAGTTGAAAGGGCTATCATCAGTTTTTATGATAATAAGGATAGTACAGACGACATTTCAGCGGAGATAAAAACTACAAAAAAAGTTAAAGAATCTTTAAATGCAGATATAGATGTATACCTGCTGGCCGCCGATACGATCATTTCGTGCCTGGCTGCAAACATTATAAAGTATTTTTTGGAAAAAGATGATATCAGAGTTCATTTTAATCCTGAACTGTATGTCATTAAAGGTTTACAGGTGCAGAATAGAAAAAAGTTTATAAATGAAGGATTAAGCAATTTGATTACAAGAGTTAATACCATATTGAAGGAAAATAACCCCGGCAATGTGGCCTTTAATATATCTGGTGGTTATAAAGTCACCATACCGTACTTTACACTTATGGCCCAGATAAATAGGTGCAGCACATATTATACTTTTGAAAATACTGAAGAACTCATAGAAATACCTGCTGCACCAATAAGTATCAATGATGAAATGTTTAATAAATATAGAAAGGAATTTGAAGAATTAAGTTCATATATTAATGACTATGATAGATGGAAAAATAATCATCATGAATTTACAAACATAGCTAAATCATGTATTGAAACATATGGTAATATAGCAAGCTTGTCTCCTATCGGCGAGATTTTATGGGGTAACTATAAAAATAAGTATGTTAGTTTTTTTGCAACGGATGAGGTTGTTGGAAAGATAAAAGAAAATAAAGAGCTTGCTAATAAATTGCTAAAGATATTAGGTAATGAAGAAATACGTAAAAGAAAAACTGAGAAAAAAGGAAAACATCTGGTTTATGATGACGGAAATAATGGATTTAGGATTATTTATATTGATCATGATGATAAGATATATGTCTATGCTGCTTTTGATCATGAACCTGATGAGTTAAAATTTCTTGATGATCCTAAGCAAAGTAATAAGATGGAGGATTATGATTTCGAGTATTATGCAATAAATAAACAAGCACTTACTTCAGGAAAAAGTGATTGGCTTGAAAAGCCACCCCTCCTGCCACCATTCCGCCGGCGGACATAGCCGTATGGGTTACATTTACCTCATTTAGGTTCGTGCTACCCAATGCCTTCAAAACAGTTAATGAAAGAATAGCCACAAATATGGTAGGCCATGGCAGAGCACCCATGCGCAGGGCAACATACATAGAACTGGTGGTAATAAGTGCAGATCCCAGCGCACCGAGTATCATACCGCGGAGTGTAAATTGATCAACCCCCTGTATTGACAGCTGTTTATATCAGCTATTGTATCATAAAACTTTACCTATTGTTATTGAAAATTTAGTTATATTCTACTGTCATAACAATCACTTGTCAATACTTTAACAATAAATTATGTGCTGTTTGGCAGGAATAACAAATTTTATGTTGTATTAATAAAGTAAGAGGAAACAAATGCAGTTAATAATTATTAGGGGGGATAGCTATTGAATACAGATATTGAAATAGCACAGAAAGCAAAGATGAAACCCATTAAAGAAATAGCGGAAGGCCTGGGACTCACGGAGGACGATATAGAACTATACGGAAAGTATAAGGCAAAGGTCAGCCTTAATGTAATGGACAAACTTAAGGATAAACAGGACGGAAAGCTTATCCTGGTTACTGCAATCAACCCGACACCGGCAGGAGAGGGGAAGACCACAATCACTGTGGGTCTGGGCCAGGCCTTAAACCGGCTGGGCAAGAAGGCCGTGATCGCGCTTCGTGAACCGTCATTAGGCCCCAGCTTTGGCATAAAGGGAGGAGCGGCAGGCGGCGGTTATTCCCAGGTGATACCTATGGAGGATATAAACCTCCACTTTACCGGAGACATACATGCTGTTACCACAGCTCACAACCTGCTCTCCGCTATAATCGATAACCATATGCAGCAAGGTAACGAGCTGGGCATAGACCCTCGGAGGATCACATGGAAGAGAGTAATGGACATGAACGACAGGGCGCTGAGACATATAGTGGTCGGCCTGGGCGGTAAGCCGAACGGGGTGCCGAGGGAGGATGGATTTGACATATCCGTCGCCTCCGAGGTCATGGCTATACTTTGCCTTTCCAATAATCTTACCGACCTCAAAGAAAGATTGTCAAAAATTATAATCGGATATACATATGACGACAAGCCTGTAACAGCAAAAGATCTACATGCACAGGGGGCCATGGCGCTGCTTTTAAAAGATGCCATTAATCCCAACCTCGTGCAGACACTGGAAAATACGCCAGCCTTTGTCCACGGCGGGCCGTTTGCAAACATAGCCCATGGATGTAACAGCGTGGTTGCCACAAAGATGGGGTTGAAGCTGGCCGATTATACGGTCACTGAGGCAGGTTTCGGTGCTGACCTCGGAGCAGAAAAATTCTTTGATATCAAGTGCAGGTATGCAGGGCTGAAACCCGATGCAACGGTGCTGGTAGCCAGTATAAGGGCGCTTAAAAACCACGGTGGGGTCAAAAAACAGGACCTGTCCAAAGAAAATGTTGAGGCCTTAAAGAAAGGCTTCGAAAATCTGGAAAAACAAGCGGAGAACATAGCCAAATTCGGTGTGCCCATGGTTGTTGCTATCAACAGATTTCCCACAGACACCGATGCGGAAGTTGATTTTGTCTATAAAAGATGTGCGCATCTGGGCATACCAGTCGCATTGGCGAACGTATGGGAAAAGGGTGGGGAAGGAGGCATGGATTTAGCGAGTAAGCTGCTCGATGTACTTGGAAGCGAAAAGACAAATTACAAACCCCTGTATGAGCTTAATGCGGGAGTAAAACAAAAGATAGAGGCCATTACAAAAGAAATATACGGCGCCGACGGGGTCGATTATACAAAGTCGGCAGAAAAGGATATCGCCTCCATAGAAAAAATGGGCCTGGGGAATCTGGCCGTATGTATGGCTAAGACACAGTACTCGCTCTCAGATGATCCCAGCCTGATGGGGCGGCCGAGGGGATTCAGGATAACAGTAAATCAGGTTAGGCCGTCAGCCGGCGCAGGATTTCTGGTTGCTTTAACAGGTTCAATTATGACCATGCCCGGTCTCCCTAGGCATCCTGCAGCATATAACATGGATATAGATGAAAATGGAAGGATTACCGGTCTATTTTAATAGTAACTTTAAAATTACTTTTGGTAATGAGTTGTGGGGACATCTCAATACGGTTATGGGATGTCCTCGATTTCTGTTAAAGTTCAAAGCCGGTTTAATTATTGATTGTTTGAGCTGTTAATCATTTTGATAAGTTTGTTGATTTCCAAGCAAACCGGACTCAGACAATATCTGTTTTAAAAGCTGTATAGACCTATCCTATGGAGAAAATCATCAAAGTTGAAAGATTAGCTGATATGATTGCTTTATATGAAGATATAACTCCAATACCTATAGAAAATATTAAAGATATAACAATAATTGATGGGATTATTGAATATGAACGTAAAGTAACATAAAATAATGATATTGTTTAAATTTAGGGGGGATTTTTGTGGATGCAATAGCATGGATAGGTGTTATGTTTATTATTGCGGTAATTATTAGAGCAAAGGTGCCTTTTGTTGGGAAACTACTTATACCGGCTTCTCTTATTGCAGGTATAGTTGGATTTATTTTTATGAATACAACCGGACTTGGATCAACTACAGCAGACACATATAGTAATATAGCCGGGCAACTGTACACCTTTATGTTTATCAACCTAGGAATTACTCTTGCTTCTAAAAACGAAGTAAGTGATAAAAAGGATTCAGGGAAAAAGATTAAAAGTTTAAAAGATTTACGTTCAAAAATGAGTAACAGCCCGTTCTCAGGAATATTTGGCATGGGTTCTTATTGGGCTTTAGCGTATGCTTTCCAAGCACTCATTGGGTTTGGAGTTCTGTATATAATAGGTAAACATTGGTCTATGAATCCAACGTACGGTCTGCTTGTACCGTTTGGTTTTGCCCAAGGACCGGGACAAGCTGTTATATATGGAACAGAAATGGAAGCTGCCGGTTGGGAAAGTGCTATACAGGTAGGCATGATATTTGCTGCTGTTGGTTTCCTTGTTGCCTTCATATTTGGAGTGCCGTATGCAAGAGAAGGTATCAAAAAGGGGATTGCTTGTTCTAAGATTAAGCTTGGTAATGATTTATCTAGAGGTTTTTACGAGCCTGAAGATCAAGAAACTTATGGAAGGTTAACCACATACGGAGGTAACTTAGATACATTAACTTTTCATTTAGCTTTGATTGGAGTATCCTGGATTCTTGGTTTATACGTGGGTAAATTGTGGAAGCTGATTCCCGGATATTTCGGATCGCTTTTCTCAAATCTTTTGTTTTTTAATGGTATGCTTTGCGCTTATGCTATACGTTGGATTCTTGGGAAAATGGGACTTCATAAATATCTTGATAGAGGCACTCAAAACCGTATAACTGCAACATGTACCGATATAATGGTTGCGGCTACCTTTATGGCAATTAACTTTGATATAGTAAAAAGATGGATGGTTCCTATCCTAATAGTATGTGTAATTGAATCGATTGTAACTTGGATTACTCTTAACTATTTTGGCCCTCGCTTTGGTGGTGAGAATGATTTTGAGAGAGTTTTAGGGGAATGGGGAACCGTTACCGGGACAAATGCAACAGGCTTAGCGCTTGTTCGTATAGTCGATCCTGAAGTAGAGACAACAACAGCGGCAGAACTAGGACCGGCCAATATTGTAAATGTTCCCGCATCATATATTGTGATGCCTTCCATTTTAGCGTATGCTGCCGGTACGATGTCTTTTCGGGCAATGTTTATCAGTCTTATAAGTGTAATTATAGGATATCTGATATTTATGCGAGTAATAGGTGTTTGGGGAAAGAAGACTTTTGATATTAGAAAAGGTGAGAAGTATAAGGATGGCAAGATTATAAAATAACCGTTCCTCTATGTGAACTCGGGCATTATGGCGAAATTCATGCTGTATATACTGCATCAAACCACCTCGCTATATACCTTATTCCTGTCATTGGTCAATTAAAATATTAAAAATGCGAAAAAGATATAAAAAATGAAAAAAGTATGTCGATAATTATTAATGAAGTGTGCAATTAAAATAAAGGGGGATTTATATGAGCAATTTGGATAACTACAAGTCGGATACGCTTATGCTTATTGTAGGAAGTAATCCGCTGCCCAATTATGTAGCCGCAATGCTTTTGGCGAAGGACAATGCCAGGCTTGTTTTGATTCATACTGATAAGACAGAGAGATTTGCACATCGCATATATGATTTAGTAAAGGCAAAGAGGCCTGGCCTTAGAAATCCGGCATTTGTGGAGATATGCGAGGCAAACAGATCTAGGATTATAGATGCTTTAAATGATCAATTAACACCTTTAATTAAAGAGCGCCCCAACGATGTAATCGGTCTTAACTACACAGGTGGTACCAAGGCAATGGCAGCGCATACCTTTGATTGGGTAAAAAATAATGTAAAAGCACCCGTTTTTTCCTATCTTGACTCGCGAACATTTCAAATGTTTATTGATAAGAAAGACGATAAGGTTTCTTCAAAAGCTTTCCCCGCACTGGAATCGGTAAAGGTATCTATCCCCGAGCTTATGCAGCTTCATGATGATTTTGAGTATCAGAAGATTAATGATAACATAAAGAAATATCCGCAATTCGCCGATGCATCGGAAGATATGTTTGAATTCATGAAAGATAACCATGAAATATGGCGATTATGGTGTAATAAAAATTTAAAGAGAACCGATGGACGTTTTATATCAGATGGTGCTTTAAAAAAGGCTATATTACCTGAGGGCTATATGAGAAAGCCTTTCCAATTCCTATCCGTTGGGGATGAAGTGACAAAACTGGCTGACGCGGCCAAAGAGTGTGATACGGATGCAAAAAAATTAGCAGGATGGCTCGACGGCAAATGGCTGGAAGACTATGTGTTGAAATGCGTAACCGAAATAGCCGAGGAGTGTGGGATTACTGATTATTGCAGGAATATAGATGTAAACGAACCTAAAAACTTTGAGTTTGATGTAGCCTTCATGAAGGGATACCAAATATTCGGCTTGTCGTGTACAACCTCGTATGATAAGGGGTTATGTAAGTCTAAGTTGTTTGAGGCGTATATAAGAACACACCAGATGGGTGGGGATGAAGCCCGTACTGCTTTAGTATGTTTTTATAAGGACAGCTTGGTTTTACAAAACGAATTGGAGAAGCAATGGGAGGCGAAAAATAAGATAAAGATATTTGGCAGAGATAAAATATTTGACTTGAAAGAGGAATTGAAGAGATGGATTTTTAATGTGGGAGAGATTAAAGATGAGTAGGTACACATTAACAATAATAGATACGCGTAATATACAAGGGTATGTATATGCCACAAATAATCTTAAGCAGAATATAGGTGCGTCATACAATGTGGCGTGTGCTGCCGGCAAATGGGTGGCAGAAATTCTGCCTTGGCCGAACAACATAGAGGATATAGGCAAGAGTGAATATACAAAAGATAGGATAGAGGACGGGAAGCTTGCCGCCGAGGTGCTGTATGCCGGCGGTGGAAACGTTGTCATAATTTTTAAAGACAGGGACTATGCAGTTGACTTTACTAAGAAGTATACAACATGCATATTAAAGAGAGCGCCGGGAATGGACTTTACAGTGGTACATGAGGATTTTGACTGGGACGGCCAGGCCCTGACAGAAGTATTAAAGGATCTAATGAAAAGAAGCGCGGTAAAAAAGTTGGATCGCTGTTATTCCCATCCAATGCTGGGGGCAGCCGTCACGGCGGAGTGCACATTTTCCGGTTTGCCGGCAACGCATTTGGATAAAGACGGGAGACTGATGTCATCAGAGGCCTGGTCTAAGGTAAACGCAGCTGAAGAAGCAGAGAAAAACCTGTCACAACCGGAAGGATACGAGAATTTTTTTTATGCCAGTGAATTTTCCGATATAGCCTCAACCGGGAACCGTTCCGGTTATATAGGTGTCGTCCATATTGATGGGAACGGCATGTCAAAAAGGATAAATACCATACGGGCTAAATATAAAGACAGCTCTGGTAACAGAGATTTTATAGATGAAATGAGGAGTTTTTCATCAGATATTCAAGCATCTGTAGAGAGTGCATTACAAGAGAGCATGAGGCATTTAATTAATTCAATAGATACAGATAATTTTACACATGAAGGAATTATAGGGAATGAGATAAAAATTAAAAAGATGGAAGAGAAGAGTGAAACAAAAGAGGATCCCAAATATATTCTACCGTTCCGGCCGATAGTAATGAGCGGTGATGATATGACCTTTGTGTGTGACGGCAGGCTTGCGCTTACATTATCTCAATATTTCCTTAGTACACTATACGAGAAGAGATTGCCGGACAATAAGCCATTTTGCTGTAGAGCTGGTATTGCCGTGGTAAAATCACATTACCCATTTTCCCGTGCGTATTCTTTATCTGAGGATCTATGTGCATCGGCAAAAAAATATATAAATGAGTATAAGAAAGATCACCCCAATGAAAAACAGGATATATGTGCCATGGATTGGCATTTTGCAGTTAATGGTGTTTTAGGAGGCGGCATGGAAGAAATCAGAAAGAGGGAATATGAAACAACAGACAGTAAAGACCAGGAACTTTGCATGCGCCCTATACGCGTATTCCCAGACGGAGATGATTGGCGGACATGGAATGTCTTTAGCAGTTTGGCCTACACGTTTAAAACTGGTGATGAATGGAAGGACAGGCACAATAAGATCATTGCCCTGCGGGAGGCTCTCCGCAAGGGAAGCGACGAGGTAAAGAATTTTCTTTCGCTCAATAATGGCATTAGGCTACCTGAAATAATAAACCAGAGAGATATGAATAAGAAGGGCTTTCAGGCCGGCCGCTGCGGATACTTTGATGCCATAGAAGCCGTGGACTTTTTTGTTAAGCTTGAGGAGGGAAAATGATATGGTGGATTACTATATAACATTAGAGCTGGAAAGCGATGCCACTTTCAGCCGGGGAGACGGTATAGTGGGCATGTTGAATCAGGAGGTACAGCATGATGAATACGGCTGCCCGTACATATCAGGCAAGACGCTTAAGGGTCTATTGGTTGCGTCATGCGCTGAGATAATGATGTCACTTAAAAAAATGAATCAGGATGCTGCCTGGTGCGAGCCTGCCGGAAGGCTATTTGGTAAAGCGGGCAGCAGCGAAGTAGGACAGGCTTTGATGCATGTGGGCGATGCTAAGTTACCTTCGGACCTGCGCCAAGCCCTGCTATATGATTGGGTAGAGTATAAGAAGATGAGACCGGAGGAAATATTGGACACCATGACGGCGATACGCAGCCAAACCAAGATTGATGAGGAGACTCAGGCGGCGGCGAACGGAAGCCTGCGTTCGGACAGGGTAATATTGAAGGGTATGTATTTTGAGGCCGTCTTGGTGTTTGATGATAAACCACAAAAAGAAGAACTGGAACTCCTGTCTGCGTGTGTGAAGGCCACGTGCAGAGCAGGTAGCAATGTAAGCCGCGGGCGGGGCAAACTGGCAACCAATTTCTTTGATGACAAGAAGAAGTCTATTTTAGAAAAGTATTTCAATAAATTTAAGGAGGAGGTGTTGTCATGAGAGCCGTTACATATGATATTCATCTTTTAGAGCCTGCCATAGTATCCAAGCCGGATGCCGGTGAGGAGAACAGTGCCGTGAGCCAAAGCCATATCCCGGGCAGCACCATACTGGGTGTTGTAATAGGTGAATATATGAGGCGGCATGATATTAAAGATGCCGCTGTGGATCAAGCCTGCAGAAGATTGTTTTTTGACGGCAGCACATGCTTTTTGAATGCCTATTTAAATATAGACTCGCAACGCTCGTTACCAAAGCCTATGTCGTGGTTTGTCAAAAAGGATGATGTGGCAAGAGATGATGCCGTTATATATGATTTTGGGGTAGAGGTAAGTGATAAGCTTGAGGATGCAAAGTCTCCGCAGGGTGATTATTGTTGCAGGTATGATGGCGGGATCTATATCTCTTCACCTAAATACATGGTAATGCCACATAACACCGGACGTGACCGCAATAAAAAGCGGGAGGGCGACAGCACTGTCTATAGATATGAATCACTCATGCCGGATCAAGTGTTTTCAGGTGCGGTAATTTCAGGCAATGACGAGGATCTTGGGATCATTAAGGATATCCTCGATAAAAAACATATAAAAATAGGAATGTCCCGCTCAGCTGGCTATGGCCTGGCTAAAATCGAAAATGTGTCCATAAGCTATTGGGACGAGTATGAGCAGGATGAAGAACCATATAACGAGGATGAGACAATAGTTACGCTCTTGAGTGATGTCATTGTCTCAGATAAATATGGACAGAACACACTGGATGCTGAAGCATTATTTAGTGTAAAACCTAAGAAGGCTTATTATGCGCCTAAGGTGGTGGCAGGGTTCAATCGGAAGTGGGGACTGCCGCTGCCGCAGATGTGGGCATTTGAGGCAGGCAGTGTTTTTGTATTTGACACTAATTCAATCAACAGTGAGCTCTTGAAGAAAGCTCGTGAATATGGTACAGGAGAGCGCCGGGCCGAGGGTTTTGGACGTATAGCCGTTAACTGGCACTGCCAAGATAAATATAAAAGGACAGAGTTATTGGACCATGAATTGAAAATTGAACCCAAAGCTTTGGATGGCAATAGTGCGTTCATGGCGGAAAGACTTGTAGAGAGTAGATGGAGGAGCATCTTAGATAACAAGTTGGCCGGAGCTATCAAAGACATTAAAATTCATGGAAATGCTGGAAGGACGCAGATATCACGCATAAGGGTGTTGGCACACAGGATGTGGTTTAATAACAAAGAAGATACAATATGCGACTACTTGGATGGTTTAAATAAAATCTCTAAGGAACAGTTGGAAGTTACTAAGGTAGAATCAGAGAATTTAATAAAGTGGCTCAAAGATAATTACACACCTATTGGTAAAGCGTATTGTTTTAATATATGCGAAGAAAAATTTAAATTTAAAGATGAACCGTCACTGGGAGGAGTCAAAATATCAGAAGAAGACAGACATAAGTTGATGGTGGAATATGCGGCGCGTCTTTTGGATGGTATTTTAAAGAAACTGCTTGAGGAAGGTGAGGCAAAATGAGACCACAGTGGGAAAATGGACGGGGTGTGGCAAAACGTATATTCATAGAATGTGATCTGGTACTGGATTCGCCAACACATATAGGAAATGGTGAGGGCGACCTTATCGATATGCCTCTCTTGCTTCACGAGGGTGATAAATTGCCGCTTCTTATGGGAAGCTCCGTAGCCGGGGCATTGAGAAGCTATCTGGTACAAGCAGGTTTAGAAAAAGCCGCTGATAGTTTATTTGGGAAAGGCACGGATGACTCAAGTTGTCCCAGCAGGGTCATAGTAGATGACAGTTTCGGGAGTTTGCCCAAGGGTTGTGCTACTGAGCTGCGCGATGGGGTGGCCATATCATTGGAAACCAAAACGGCTATCGACAAGGCGAAGTTTGATATAGAGCTTTTGCCTGCAGGTACAGTTTTTCCGCTCTCCTTTGAACTTTTGGTTATGGATAATGAGGATAAGGACATTGACTATTTTGCCGCAGCTCTAAAGGCTTTGAAAGAGGGGAAAATCTCCATAGGCATGAGGAAGAGACGCGGCTACGGTCGGTGTTATGCTGATAAATGGAGGGTGTACGTCTATGATATGGCGACACCGGAGGGACTGATAGGATGGTTGGAAAGAGATAAAAGTAAACCGCAAGGTGGGGAAGATATAACTGAATTGATGGGTGCGAAGCCGGTATATATAGACATGAAGAGGTTTACAATGACAGCTACTTTTAAGATAGACAGTTCAATGCTTATCCACTGGCAGGGCATGGATAAAGACGCTCCCGATGCTGTCCATATCCACTCGCACAGGGAAGGCAGGGACGCCGGAGATGTTCCGGTATTGAGCGGGACGAGTTTAGGCGGAGCGCTCCGTGCCCGGGCATACAATATAGTCAATACCCTGGGAATTTCGTGCAAGATTGTGAATGATATATTCGGATCGCCGAGGGATGATAGGGATAAGCATTATGCAAGCAGACTGTGGGTAGATGAGAGTGAGATAAAGGAATCTAAGGAAATGGTGCAAAACCGCATCAAAATTGATAGGTTTACGGGAGGAGCTTATCCACATGCTCTATTTAATGAGCAGCCTGTATATGGCGGTGAGGTTACAATAAAGCTGGCTCTGGACAAACCGGAAGATATAGAGGTAGGGCTGCTACTCCTTCTTTTAAAGGATTTGTGGACTTCAGACCTGGCCTTGGGTGGAGGTTCATCCATAGGACGGGGACGCATGAAGGGCATAGATGCGAAACTTGATTATGTCGATAAGGGGACGTGGACAATTAAAGAGAGTAAAGATGGCCTGGATGTAATCGGTAAAGCGGATGAGTTAGAGGATTTTGTCAGTGCTCTTGCGAAGGAGGCAAGAAAATGAATAAAAATGGCTGTAATGAAAAAATATTTGACCTCACCGGGTTTGAGCAGGATCCTGTGAATTGGCTTACAAAGGCTGGCATTGCATATGGATGGATTATTGCCTATGCGGATGATGGTTTAATATGGGGACGTATGGAAAATGGAGCTATGAAATTATCCAACGATATTTTTCCTAAGATCTCGCCCAAGTTCAGGTGCGAAACACTGCAGCAGATAAGGCTCTTTAACAAGAAATGCGAGCTGCATATATGGCGGAAGGAAGGGAAATTTGAAGGCTGCCTGATCAATGATACGGGAAAGGAAATGGCTTTTTGCGAGGATTATATAATGTCAGGAACCAAAAGTGAGGAGATTAAGGATGGTTTTACACTGCTCTCTGACGGAGTACAGGGTCTGAGGCATGCCGTGCCGCTGGAAGTAAATATAGAGGATTGCGATGACGACCATTTAACTAGGCCGATGAGGCTTAAGGTTAAGCACTATATATCATACGATGAGGACGGCCAGGCCTATATCTCGGCCGGCAGGATGGTGGATGTCATAAATGCAAGTGAAAGAGGTGTGTAATGTGGATATCATAAATAAACATGTAAACCCAAAGGGCAATAAAGCACACGCCCCGTATAACTTTATCAGCCTTCCGCATAAAGTGGTTAAGGCAGAACTACCGTTACCCTGTCATGACAGATATTATGAAGATCGGCATACGGGCTACATAGACTGCCATATAAAAACTGAGTCTCCCTTGTATGTACGCTGTGACATGACTCCCGAATTATTTAAAGAATATAAGGACAAGTCCTATGATGAATTAACTGATGATCAAAAGAAGGAGCTTTCTCGTTTTTATCTTACTAAAGATGAGAATAGTCCCATCATACCGGGTAGCAGCATAAGAGGCATGATAAGGACTCTTGTAGAGATAGCCTCATACGGCAAGATATCCTATGTGGATGATAAGAAATTAGCATATAGGGCCGTGGCGGATAAGACAAATATCAAGGATCATTACAGCAGAAATATGAAAGGTCAAAAAGCCGGCTATATAGAAAAGCATGAAGATAAATGGTTTATTAGGCCAGCTAAAACACTCTGTGGCTATGACTTTCTGACAATAGAAGAAATGAAAATACCTGGTAACCTAAAAGAGATATTTCCTAAAAAATACTATGTAGACACAGACGGCAGCAGAAGATTTTGCTGTATTTACAAGATATATATTGACAAAAGCATGATTCATGGAAATAAAGTTGACAGAGCATCTGCCGTAACAAATAATAATTATGAAGAAGCAGTTCTTGTTATTACAGGACATATGAAGGGTAAACATAATCATTGTATAATCGGACTGCCGAATAAAGAGGCAGAACTAGTACCTATACCTGATGAAATGATAAAGGAGTATAGGAATCAGATGACCGATTGGCAGAAAGACAATATAGGAGAGGACGGCGTCCTTAAAGATGGTTATCCTGTGTTTTATGTTAGGGAAGGCAGGTCACTAAAATTTTTCGGTCACACACGTATGTTCAGGCTGGTATATGATAAAACCATTGGGTACCATATACCGGAGGATTTAAAAGATGTTAAGATTATAGACATGACCGATGCCATATTCGGTTATGCCTCTAAAGAGAATGAACAAGGCCTGGCCGGACGTGTGTCATTTGGTGACGCACATCTTGAGTCGAGGCAGGATGATGTATGGTTAACCGATGGGCCCATCCATCCAAAAATATTAGCCGAGCCAAAGACAACGGCCTTTCAACTTTACCTGACTCAGCAATATCCTGATATGAAAGACAAAAATGATAAACTGAATCACTATGATCCATCTGTTGATCCTAATAACGGTAATGAATATCTGGCGGCTATACGGGGACATAAGCTATACTGGCATAAAAGAGATGTAGGCATAAATGAAATCAAGGCCAAAGATGATGATGTCAAAAAAAACAGCAAACAATATACACTGATAAAGCCGGTGAAGAGAGATGTGTGCTTTAAATCCCGCGTCTATTATGAAAACTTAAGTAATGTGGAACTGGGCGCGTTGCTATGGGTATTAAATCTACCCAAAAATTGTCGGCACAGTTTGGGTATGGGCAAGCCCTACGGGATGGGTGCTGTTAAGATAGAGGCCGATGCGTATCAGGAGGACAGGAAAAAAAGATATGAAAAACTTTTTGAAGACAAATCATGGTCGCAGCCGACAGAGAAACTACAGCCGGATAAATATGTAGAGAGTTTCGGGAAGTATATTTTTGAAAATGTGAGTTCTGCAGACAGGGGAAAGAGTAAGGATTACTCAGAGCTTGAACGTATAAAGATGCTGACAAAAATGCTTGAATGGCCTGATCATAAGGATGAAAAAGCCTATAAAGATAAAACATCATATATGGATCTAAATGAATTTGAAGATCGACTTGTTTTACCTGACCCATTATATATTAACAGAGGAAATATTGTAAATGGCAAGAGCTATGAGAACCTTAATGCTAGGTCAGCAAAGGTAAAAAAGAGAAATAGCCAAAATAAACATAATAAAAATAAGCAACAGAATATAGAACCTAGGAAGTACCGAAATATATACAATACTAATTTGGGAGAAGCATTTGAAAATGCGCAGAAAGATGAGTTACAAAATAAAAGGGAAAAGCATTGATTATTGTAAGGTAATCGCAAACAAAGGTTTAGAGAGGGTGCCCCAACCCTCTTTTATTTATCTTGATTTATAATAAAATACTATCAAGAGTTACAATGCCTTAGTAAAAAGGGAGTAAGAAGCAAAACCCGACTAAAAGGGACAAAAAAGTGTAGGAAAA
>ENA-UOOI01000937-UOOI01000937.1-fermentation-metagenome-genome-assembly--contig:-NODE-937-length-33855-cov-3.861154_pt1 | contig 33855 bp, 22 predicted proteins | sample MGYA00245779_ERZ724027 | MGnify/ENA primary metagenome ERZ724027 (study PRJEB28704, sample SAMN03018318) | fermentation metagenome | biome: anthropogenic terrestrial biome; feature: soil; material...
GAGAAATCGACAGCCAGTTTCATCAGGTTTGTATAATCGATCACGCCTCGTTTTTTTATTTTTTCGATTTCAGGATCGCCGATACCGTCGAACCGGAGTTTCCCGGCAAAACCGTTCTGGAAAGCTTTGTCGAAAGATTCGTCGTAGAGGGAGTACACCACTTTTGCACCCCTGAAACAGGGGTCGTCGGCATATCCTTTCTTGATATAGAGGGGAGCCAGTGCGCTGAACCATCCGTGACAGTGGATGATATCAGGTACCCAGCGCAGTTTCTTGATGGTTTCCATCACACCGCGGATAAAGAAAATGCTCCGTTCGTCGTTATCGTCATATTCCAGTCCTTTCGCATCGACAAGTGTTTCGCGGTTCTGGAAATAGTCATCGTTATCAATGAAATAGACCTGCATCCGGGCCGATTGAATGGAAGCTACCTTGATGATAAGGGAATGGTCGGTGTCATCGATAATGAGATTCATTCCCGAGAGACGAATCACCTCGTGAAGTTGATTGCGGCGTTCGTTGATGTTCCCGTACTTAGGCATGAAAGCACGTATCTCCTTCCCTTTCTCCTGTATGGCCTGGGGCAGATAGCGTGAAGTATTTGAGATATGGGTCTCTTCGAGATAAGGATAAATTTCCTGTGAAACGTACAAAACTTTTTTCTGGGACATGTAGCTAATTATCTAAATTTGAGTACAAAGATAATAAAAAAAATCCACATAATTACAAAATAAAAACCCATGAATTTTGTAAATTATACATACATAGATATTTAGCTTTATTTTGATGGTTGTTAGGTAGAGATTTGATGCTGTTTTTTTCTCTATGTGCCAAATATTTTGTTGCTTTGCAGTGTAAAATCAGATCGATGAAACGAGCATGAATTAAGAGTAAAGAACAAAGAGCCAAGAGTCAGGACATTTCACTTTCAGAGTCTTGATTTTAATCTTTTCACTACAGATTCATCTTGGTTCTTGATTCTAAAATTCTTGGTTCTAAAACGTTCCATACACCGAAATGAAAAAAATAAAATAATCGTATGAAAGTCATTCATACTATAACAGATCTTGAGGAGTTGCTTCAACAGCATCGGCAGGAGGGAAAAACCATCGGCTTTGTGCCTACGATGGGTGCGCTCCACCAGGGGCATATCACATTAGTGAAGCGCTGCGTGGAGGAGAATGATATCTGCGTGGTGAGTATTTTTGTGAATCCCACGCAATTCAATAACCGGGAAGACCTGAGGCTCTACCCGCGTACGCCTGAAAAAGATTACGAACTGCTGGAAAGTACCGGAGCCGATATTGTGTTTGTACCTTCGGAAGAAGAGATATATCCCGCGCCGGATACCCGGGTTTTCGATTTTGGTTTGCTCGACAAAGTGATGGAGGGTGCTTATCGTCCCGGTCATTTCAATGGCGTGGCCCAGGTAGTGAGTAAACTTTTTGCTTTTGTGAAACCGCACAAGGCCTATTTCGGCGAAAAGGATTTCCAGCAGTTAGCTATTGTCAGGGAGATGGTGAAGCAGCAAGAGTTGCCGGTGGAGATTATAGGAGTTCCCATAGTGAGGGAACCAAGTGGTCTGGCCCTGAGCAGCCGTAACCAGCGGTTGTCGGAAGAACAGCGGGAGCATGCCGCGGAAATATACCGCATCATGCAGGAAAGTACGCTGTTGGCCGGGGAGCAATCGCCGGACCAGATCGTCCGCTTCGTAACCGGATCGGTAAACAATGTACCCGGGTTGCGTGTTGAATACTTCGGGATTGTTGACGGTGACTCATTGCAACCGGTCTCTTCGTGGCAGGACTCCGGAAATATTGTGGGGGCTATTGCCGTCTATTGCGGTGATGTCCGCCTGATTGATAATATAAGATACAGATAAGCATATATGTGGTTAGAAATATTAAAATCCAAAATACATAGGGCAAGGGTAACCGATGCCAACCTGAATTACGAGGGAAGCATCACGATCGATGAAGATCTGATCGATGCGGCTCATATGCTCGTGCATGAGAAAGTGGCAGTGGTGAATAATAATAACGGCGAACGTTTTGAAACCTATATTATCCGTGGTGAGCGCGGATCGGGAATTATTTGCCTGAACGGAGCCGCCGCCCGGAAAGTACAAAAAGGGGATGTGATTATCATTATGAGTTATGCGTTGATGTCGCCAGAGGAAGCCAAAACATTCCGCCCCGCCGTCATCAATCTTGGAGAGGGCAACCGAATAAAAAAATAACCGGATCGACAGTATACAGACCGTCGGTTGCCATGGCAATCGGCGGTTCTTTAGCTAACAGAGGTGTATTCCGACAAGCACATCATAAAAATCAGTACGCCCATCCTGTTGAGTTTGCTGGCGCAAAACATCATTCAGGTGATTGACACCGCTTTTCTCGGCCGCGTGGGGGAAGTGGAGCTGGGCGCGTCGGCCCTGGCGGGTATCCTCTATATCGCATTATATACGCTGGGTTTCGGGTTCAGTATGGGAAGCCAGATCCTTATCGGGCGGCGCAACGGTGAGGGGAATTATAGCAAAATAGGTGATATTGTTATCCAGGGTGCGCTTTTCCTGCTTATCCCGGCACTGCTGTTGATCCCTCTTATGCGATATGGCGCCGTTCACTGGCTGCCGGCGATGTTTGAGTCGGCCGACGTGGCCGGCGCTGTCAAGGAGTATCTGGAGTGGCGCATTTTCGGTATTGTATTCGCCTTTGTAAACCTCATGTTCCGCGCGTTCTACATCGGTACTGCGCGTACCAAAGTGCTTACGGCCAATGCTATTGTGATGGCTGTCACGAATGTTATATTTGATTACGGCCTGATCTTCGGTAACCTGGGTATGCCCGGGATGGGTATGGCCGGAGCGGCCATCGCTTCGGTGATCGCCGAATTTGCTTCCACCGTTTTTTTCCTTGTTTATACCCGTAAAACGGTCGACCTGGATAAGTATGGTTTCAGGAAAATCCGTTTTCAATGGTCGGTCATTAAAAAAGTGCTGGATATCTCCGTTTTTATGATGGTGCAGTACCTGTTTTCCATCGTTACCTGGATGCTTTTTTTTGTATTCATTGAGAATTACATGGGAGAACGGCCTTTGGCAGTAACCAATATTGTACGGAGTTTTTACACTATTTTTACCATTCCTTCCCATGCATTGGGATCAGTGGCAAGTACGCTGGTGAGTAACACCATCGGGGCAGGCAAGAGGGGTGAGGTGCTCAATCTGATAAAACGGATAGCCTTTATCAGTCTGGGGGTGATGATATGCGTGGTAGCCGTTATCTCTGCTTTCCCACGGACAATGATCCGTGTTTATACGGACAATCCCTCCCTTATCAGCGATACCGTTCTGCCGCTGTATGTGCTTATCTCATCGCTCCCCATTTATAGTATAGGCTCGGTACTGTTCAACGCCGTATCCGGAACGGGCAATACCCGTACCGCCCTCAAGTTTGAGATTATCACACTGTTTTTTTACCTTTCATACATGTGGTTCGTCATCATTTACATGCGTTTTTCCGTGGCAGTGGCATGGACAACGGAACATGTGTACTGGCTCTTTCTGGCAACGCTTTCCTTTATTTACCTGCGCAGCGGTAAATGGAAGGAAAGGGAGATTTAATTAGACTATCTGGTCTATGTCGTTGTTGTCGGATTAAAAAGCTCCAATGAGCGACATCTTACATTGTTATTTTGCATCGTACTTGCAAACATAGTAACTAGTGGATTAAAAGAATATATTTTTCATGAATGGCCTGATAGGAATATTATTCTTAATTGTCCAATATAACAAACTGCCCCCCCAAAGGAGTGATGTCTACAATACAGTTCAATGTAGGGACTGAAATACCTTACTAAGTAATTAACTTTCCTGAATTTTGTACTATCTTTATCATCGGAAATGTCGTAAGGTGGAAAAATGGAAAGTTGTATGGGTGAGACGATTTCATTAAATCGTTAAGTCATTAAATCGTTAAGGGATATGCGGAACAGGCTTGCCTTTGTATTGTTTATATTATGTATGATACCGGCGTTACATGCCCAGGAGTACCGCTGGGGGGTAGGGCTCGACTATTTTTTCGATAACCGGGAGTATAAGAAGTCTTCTTTCACCGATCCGCAGACCTTGCACGGGATATGGCTGAATATGCTGGGAGGTGTCACGTGGGATTCAACGCATACCATTTATGCCGGCGTGAACCTGCTCAAGATTCCAGGGATGAGAAAAGCCGTCAATAAAACGGATGTAACCCTTTACTACCAGTATAAGAAGCCGAAGATACTTTTACGGGCAGGTGCTTTTCCGCGAAAGGAGGTGTTGCCCAACTATTCCGACTTCTTTTTCAGGGATTCGGTAAATCTTTTTATGCCGCTTATGCAGGGCGTCTTCTGGCAGATAGGGAAGGATGCCAACTTTTTTAATGCATGGATGGACTGGACCGGCTATGCTACGGCGAATACCCGGGAGAGTTTTTATCTGGGGTTCTCAGGAAAAGCCTCCAGGGGAATACTCTTCGCTGATTTTCAGTCTTATCTCTTCCATTATGCCGGTACCTTTCCCGAAAATCCGGCTTATGGCGTAAGCGAACAAATACAGGGCATGGCATCGGCAGGGCTGGAATATGAAGCGGCAAACAGTTTCAAAGGCTTGTTATCCGCCGGTATTTTTGCCGGACTGGAAAGAGACCGGAAAGCAGGGGAGAGCTATAAACCGGTGGGGTTTACGGCCAGGGCTGATGCCGAGTTATACGGGATTGGTACCGAGAATAGGTTTTATACCGGAGATGCCCGGATGCGTTTATTTCCCGTGTACGGTGGTAACCTCTACTGGGGCAGCCCATTCCTGAGGGGGTCGACCTACCTCCAGAGTAAATGGTATATACGCCTGCTGGAGTCGGATCATGCCTCTGCACGGATCAACTGCAACCTTCATTTTTCGGAAGGGCATATATTGTTCCAGCAAACGCTTTCCATCACGGCAAATATTGGTAATTTTCTCAATCCGGAGAAGAAGAAAGTGAATTATCCCTGGATGAGGATTTTCCGGTAAGCGGGTCTCTTCTTTTTGGAATAAGGGTTTAGCCGCATTATCTTTGTCAATAAAATTTGCAATAATGGAATCAGTCAAACAGCAGATTGAAGTGCTTCGCAGGCAGCTGCACGAACACAATTATAACTACTATGTGTTATCTCAACCCACGATTTCCGACTTTGAATTCGACCAACTGATGCGGCAACTGATCGAATTGGAAGCGGCCTACCCCGAATATTATGATCCCAATTCACCTTCGATACGTGTGGGAAGCGATATCAACAACAATTTTACACAGGTACTCCATCGTTTTCCCATGCTTTCGCTTCAGAACACTTACTCGGAAGCGGAAGTGGCCGATTTTTACAATCGTGTGAAGAGGACGCTGAACGAAGAATTTGAGATCGTATGTGAGCTCAAGTTCGACGGTACTTCCATCTCGCTGGTCTATGAAAACGGCCGGTTGACACGGGCAGTAACCCGTGGCGACGGACGCAAGGGCGACGATGTGACCGCCAATGTACGGACTATCCGCAATGTGCCGCTGGTACTGAAAGGCAATGATGTGCCGCCTTATATAGAGGTGCGCGGTGAGATATTGATGCCCTGGAGCTCTTTCAATGCACTCAATAAAGAGCGGGCCGAACAGGAAGAACCCCTGTTCGCCAATCCGCGCAATGCCGCTTCGGGAACCCTGAAGATGCAGGATTCACGTGTGGTGGCTTCCCGTAAACTGGAATCCTATATCTATTCCATGTTGGGCGATGCCCTGCCGTCCCGGAGCCATTTTGAAAATATGACCCTGGCCCGGAAATGGGGACTGAACGTGTCGGCCGCCATGAAGAAATGCCGTACCCTGGAGGAAATCTTTGATTATCTGAAAGAGTGGGATATTGCACGGAAACACCTGCCGGTGATTACCGACGGAGTTGTGCTGAAGGTAGATTCATTGATACAGCAGCGGAACCTGGGCGCCACATCCAAATTCCCGCGGTGGTCTATCGCTTTTAAATTCAATGCCGAACAGGCGGTCACACGTTTGGAATCGGTTTCCTATCAGGTGGGACGTACGGGCGCCGTCACTCCTGTGGCCAATCTGGAGCCGGTCTTGTTATCCGGCACCACCGTGAAGAGGGCTTCTTTATATAACGAAGATGCCATTCTCGCCCTCGACCTGCATATCGGCGACAGGGTCTTCGTGGAGAAAGGCGGCGAGATCATTCCCAAGATTACCGGCGTAGATAAGGAAGCCCGCTTTCTGTTGGGTGATAAGGTTACTTTTACCCGCAAATGTCCCGATTGCGGAACCCCCCTGGTACGCAATGAAGCTGAGGCAGTACATTATTGCCCTAACAGTGAGGGATGTCCCACGCAGATAAAGGGACGCATCGAACACTTTGTCACCCGCAAAGCCATGGATATCACCATCGGTCCGGAGACTATCACCCTGCTCTACAATAAAGGATTGATCCGTGATGCTGCCGATCTCTACTTATTGCGGTTCGATGATCTTGCCAATCTGGAACGTTGGGGGGAGACCAGCGCCAATAACCTGTTGGATAGTATAGAGAGATCAAAGTCGGTATCCTATGAACGGGTTCTTTATGCCCTTGGCATCCGTTTTGTAGGCGAGACCGTGGCGCAGAAACTGGCACACGCGTTTCCCGATATCGATCAACTGGAGCAGGCAACCGTTGAACAACTGGTCACCGTGGATGAGATCGGTGAGCGGATTGCACGGAGTGTAACTGCGTACTTTGCCAATCCCCTCTTTTGCGATTTCCTTCAGAGACTGCGGCAGCACGGTCTGCAGTTCGCTTTGAGCCAGGAAGCACTGGCAGCGAAAACCGATAAGCTGAAAGGACTGACCATTGTCATCAGCGGGACGTTTGAATTCCATTCACGGGACGAATACAAGGCGATGATTTTGCAGAACGGGGGAAAGAACAGCGGTTCGGTTTCGAAAAATACCGATTATATCCTTGCCGGAGAGAATATGGGGCCGGCAAAACTGGAAAAAGCCCGGAAACTCGGTGTGAAAATCATCCATGAAAAAAAATTCCTGGAAATGATCGGATAATGGTTTACACCTCCTATGTAGAAAGAGAACTCTCAGTAACGCCATTTATTATGATACGGTAATCTGCCAATAGTCAACGGGTAACTATGAACATAAGCCGCGGATGTATTGTTATATGAGCAGGCGTTTAATTTTATAAAAAGGAGAAGGAATCATGAAAATTTTATTATTAGCAAGAAACGGAACCCTGTTGGTTATCACTTTGACCGCAATACTTACGCTAGCGTCATGCAACAATCAACAGAGAAAAGAACAGACAGAAGGACGGACAGAAGTGGTGAAGATAGAGACCGCTACCCCCGGGGACAGTACGAAAAACTTCACGGTGTATACCTATGAGCAAAAAGATGAGGCTGTTCGTGAAGCAAATAGCGAACTTGACAAACTGAACCGGCAAATAGATGAACTGAAGGCCGATGCAAATGCCAGATCCGCTGAATTATCGGCAGAAGTGAAAGCTGATTACCAAAAGGCTATTACCGATCTCGAAAAAACAAGAGACGACTATAAGGCTGAAATAGAGAAATTGCAGAACAGTACTCAGGAAAACTGGGAACAAACAAAAAGAGATATTAGCAGCAAGTATGAAAATGCAAAAAGAGGGGTAGAGCGCGGATGGAAGAACTTTAAGGAAGATGTGAACCGATCCGTTGAAGAAGTGGAAAAATCGCTTCGATAATTTTTAACATGATAGGTATGTAAGAGGGGGTAGCGATTGCCTCCTCTTTTTTTGTAATAATCTGTTCACTCCATAATTGCCTATTATATCAACAGTTTTTTACTGTACGATAAGAGGAGTGTTCCGGTAACCGAGATCGACGAGAAAATTTTTCCGGAGACGCTGCTGCAATAAAGGGTTGACTTTTCCTACTTATTATTATAGGCTTTCACTAACCGATCGGTTCTTTCGTGTCTTTGCCTGTTACGGGTACGTATGGGGTCAAAATCATGGCCGGAAGGAACCACCCTTTGCCCCGCGGTGGGGATGATCATCATGTTCTTTCCCACAAACTCGTATTTCACCGATCCTGCCGGACGTTGGTTGATAGGTATGGAGTTTGTTACTCTCGTCTCTATATGTATTTTATACTTTTCCGGAGGATGGAGTACCTGGATCTGGTCTGATTTTGTGGGTAGTCTGGTTGTGGGAGATACTTTAAGGACTTCCCTATCCTGCCCGGGTAGTATCTGTGGAGCATGCTGAAGCGGTTGATAGCCGGATTGTTTTTCAGGCGTAATGAGTGATTGACGAAGTCTTTTTTTCATTTCATCATTCAAATCCTGTGCATTTGATTCTATTACAATCAATCCGAATATTACGCACAAAGGTATAAAATACGAAGTTGTCTTCATCAGCCCGTTGTTATTGCCGGAAAGGGTTCTATTCTACCATAGACGGTTCTGCCCCGGGAAAGCTGCACGACTTCCTGTTAAAGAAGTTTATTGGAGTGTTAAATGTTAAGAAAATATCAATCTTTCATGGGGAAACTGTGCGAGCCGATATGATGTCCGTCGGCAAAGATGTCGGCTTTATAAGTGCCGGGCATCAGAAATTCTTCTATGTCCCAGTACATGGTGACGGGAATCTCTTCGCCGCCATATTCCACGATCCGTTTCATGGAGTAGAGTATCTCTCCGTTTTCATAAGGGAATGTGTTGGATGGGCTTTTTGAAAGGACCGATCCGTCGGGAGTCATGATGCGGATATAAATAGTGCGCTCTCCCGGCTCTGCGGTGATATTGCGGGCTAAGGTGAATGAGACGACAAACTGTGCACTCCGGCTCAGGCGCGATTGTTCCCTTCCCCTGTCATTTACCGCTTTAGCGCCGATATTGGTAGCTACCAGTTGCGCTGCCAGCGACACCTTCTCCGAGAGCTGCTCCCGCTCCTGGGATACCTGTCTGAGAGTTTGGGTCGTTCTCTGGTACCGGTCGGTAATCTGTTGGTTTTCGGCCCGTAGTTCCTCATTGAGCCTGTTGAGCGAATCAATCTGCTGAACATAAGAGCGGAGAATTTTACGCAGCGTGGCCAGTTCATCTTTCAACCGTTTGATTTCCGCCTGGTCGCTTGCTTTGGTCATCCGCAACTCTTCCTGTAAGCGAAGCACCTTAGCCTGTTCGTTCTCCAACTTGTATAACAGGGAATCATTCTGGACGCTGAACTTAAACCCTTCGTATTGCAAAGAAATGGCCTCGTACTCGTCTTCTAATTCCTGCTTATCAATAGTGAACTGTTCCTGCATCTCGCTCATCTGGGAGTTCCTGGTGACGAGGAATCCGATAAGAATAGCCATCACTATGACGAGTACACCTATCACGGCAATCAGCTGCGGCGTTCGTTCTTTCAAGTTTATCTTCATCTAAGTGCTTATTTTCCGATCGACCGCAAAAATAAGCCTTTTCAGGCTAAACCCCAATGATTCACCGACCTTTTTTGTAAATTTAAGAATTAACGGAGCGTGGCTGCCTTTTAAAAAATAGATGATCTGGTTTTCGAAGTAAACTCTTCCAGAAACAACATCCCCTTGTATGAATTTCCTTTCCTGTTGAGCCGGGGACTCCAGACGGCAATAGCGTATTTTTCAGGGTGGACGGCCACGATCCCGCCACCTACACCGCTCTTTCCTGGCAGACCTACTTTAAAAGTGAACTCTCCCGCTTCATCGTAAAAGCCGCAGGTCTGCATAAGTGCATTGGTTCTTTTGGTGCGGCTGGCAGAGAGGATCTGTTCGCCGGAATGGGGGACAATCCCGTTGTTGGCGAGAAAGAGAAAAGCTTTGGAGAGTTCCTTGCAACTCATTTCAATGGAGCAGATATGAAAATAGATATCCATCACGCTATCGATATCATTCCTGATGTTGCCGAACGATTTCATCAGGTTAATCAATGCATAGTTCCTGTAACCGGTTTTTTTCTCCGATAATGCCACTCCGGAATTATAACTGATGCTGTCGACTCCCGTTATACGACGGATGAACGACAGGATATTCTCTTTGGGAGAAGCCAGTTCACCCGCGAGAATATCGCAAACCACAAGGGCTCCCGCGTTGATAAACGGGTTTCGGGGTATGCCTTTGTCGTACTCCAACTGTACCAGCGAATTGAATGGCGTGCCTGCTGGTTCCAGCCCCGTTCGTTCCCAAATGTTGCTTTTTACGTGGGAATAGGCCAGCACAAACGTAAATACTTTGGCAATACTTTGGATGGAAAAGCGTTTTTCCGCATCGCCGAAAGCAAATTTGTCACCCCCGACGGTAGTGAGATGTACGCCGAATTGATAGGGATCCACATGCGCCAGTTCAGGGATGTAATCGGCCACCTGTCCGGGATCTTCTAACGGCTGCAAATCCCGGTAAATCTCCTGAAAGATTGTCTCATACTGCATTTTTGTTTTATTAGACTTTAATTCGACGTAAAAATAGGATTTTTAATTCATAATTATGTTGTAAATTGCAAGCATAAACAAACAGGAGCTGATATTTTAATTAATAACCGCAAATAATGTATGAGAGCAATGGAGACCCCGGCAGTTTATATCGTTGGAAAAAATGTATTTCCCAATTCATTTATAGAGATCGGAACGGCTGTTCCGGTATTGGTCGGTTATCCTGAAAAGGCCCTGAGCGGAAATAAATCGCTGTGGAAGAAATTCCTGCTGTACCTGATCCTGTGTTGCTCCTATGTCTTTATCGCATCTGCCGATGAGGGGATGTGGATGCTCCATCTGCTGAAGCAACAAAAATTCTCCGAGATGCGGAAACTCGGCCTGCAACTGGAGGATTATGATATTTATAATCCCGACGGAGCTTCCCTGAAAGATGCCGTGGTGTTCTTCGGAAGAGGATGCACCGGGGAGGTGATCTCGTCAAAAGGACTGGTACTCACCAATCACCATTGCGGATACGGCCAGATACAGAACCACAGTTCTCTGGAGAATAATTATCTGGATGAGGGTTTCTGGGCAATGACAAAAGCCGAAGAACTTCCCAACCCCGGGCTTACCGTCACTTTTATCGACCGGATGGAAGATGTGACGGATTATGTGAAACAGTGTCTTGAAAGGGATAAGGAAAAGGATGCCGACGGCGTTTTCTTTCTTTCTCCCTCTTATCTTAACGGGATTGCACGTGAGAGGGCAGGAAAGGAACTTTTGACTGCGCCCGGCACGGAAGTGGAGATAAAGCCTTTTTTTAATGGTAATCAATATTACATGTTTACCAAAAAGGTCTATCCCGATGTCCGTCTTGTAGGCGCCCCGCCAAGTTCCATCGGGAAATTCGGGGCCGATACCGATAACTGGATGTGGCCTCGCCATACGGGCGATTTTGCTTTGTTCCGTATCTATGCCGACAGAGAGGGAAATCCGGCAGCCTACTCACCGGAGAACATACCGCTGAAACCTAAACGGTGGCTGAATATATCTACCGGAGGAGTCGATGAAAACGATTTCGCTATGATACTGGGATTCCCGGGAACCACCCATAAATATTATACCTCATGGGAGGTGGCAGAGCGAAGGGATATCGATAACAACGTCCGTATACGCATGAGGGAAGCGCGCCAGCAAGCCATGCTGGAGGAGATGCTGGACGATCCTGCCGTGAAGATACAATATGCTTCCAAATATTCCGGTTCCACGAATGCGTATAAAAACGCCATTGGCACCAACTGGGCCATTGACCTGCGCGATTTTGAACAGTTGAAACGGGAACAACAAAACCGCTTGTTGGAATGGGCGGAGATCAATCGCAGACCTGAATATATGGAGGCGTTGAATGAAATAGAGAGGATTGTTGAAGAGAGAGCCGATCTTCGTTACAGGAGCTGGATGCTCAATGAAGGTATCATACGGGGGGTGGAATTCGCCAGTGTACCTCAAAAAGGATGGAATATGCTGATACGTGCGGTGGACAGCGCAAAGGCTGGAGAAACGGATTCCCTGCGGCATAGGGAGGATATGGAAAGAGCCATCCTGCAACTCATGGAGGATTATTCCCGGTTCGCCGATAAGGACTACAATGCCGGTGTAGATAGGAAGGTATCTACCGCGATGCTCTCGGAGTACGTCGGGTTGATCGGGAAAGAGACGCAGCCCTCCTTTTTCGAGCATATCTCCGCCGGGTTTAATGGCGATATAGAGGCATTCGTGAATCATATTTTCGATCGCTCTCTTTTCGGGAATAGCGAGAATTTCAATCGGTTTGCATCCGGCCCGGAAGCGTTTCTTGCCGATGAAGAAAACCTGACGCGGTTACGGAACGACCCTATGTTCCTGTTCGCCCGTTCAGTGACCGAGGAATCCCTTTCCCTCGGAAGTCAATTGGGTAAATATGATATCCCATTCTCCCTGGCACGTCGTACCTATCTGGAAGGGATCCTTGCCATGGACGGGCCATATACCCATTTTCCCGATGCCAACCTGACCCTTCGGCTGACGTATGGCCAGGTGAAAGGATACCGTCCGCGCGACGCGGTGTATTATGCCCATCAGACTACCCTGAACGGTGTGATAGAGAAGGAAGATCCGAAAAATTGGGAGTTCGTGGTGCCGGAACGATTGAAAGAATTATACGAAGAAAATGATTTCGGTACTTACGCTATCATGGGCGATGGGAGGATGCCGGTCAATTTCGTGGCTACCACGCATACTACCGGTGGTAACTCCGGCAGCCCGGTATTGAACGGAAAAGGGGAGTTGATCGGTATTAATTTCGACCGGAACTGGGAAGGTGTAGGAGGAGATATCCAATATCTACCCGACTATCAGAGAAGCATTATTGTAGATATCCGCTATGTGCTTTTCGTGATCGACCGGTTTGCCGGAGCCGGCCATCTGATAGAAGAACTGGATATGAACTAACGGCGGTATACAAGGGCAAGGGAAACATCGGTTCATTCCCGTGCGGATTGAATAGGGGTCAGGTTGAGGTATATACAGGGATTGACGGATTACCTTACTCGTTGAACAGACGGCTTCTGGCGATCATACAGGCGCCGATGATTCCGGCTTTGTTCTTCAGTTTCGACGTGACGATCCGGGTATCTTTGTTGACCAGATTCAGGGAGTGCTTCCTGATGGAACTTCGTATGGGTAGCATAATAAATCCTTCCGTTTCCGCTACCTGTCCCCCTATAATGACCAACTCGGGATTGAAAATATTGATGAGTCCCGCAATATATTTGCCCAGTTTATATCCTACCTCCTCCACAATCTCAATACAGAGCGGATCCTCCATGTTGGTAGCTTTTATAATATCGGTGAGCGTGAGTTTACTGATGTCTTTTATCTGCTCTGTAAGGATAGTGCTCTCCCCTTTTGAGATACGCTCCATGATCACCCTGTGTATGGCTAGGCCGGATGCTTCGGTTTCGAGACACCCTTTTTTCCCGCAATGACAGAGGATTTCATTCTCGAAAATAGGAAAATGGCCGAACTCACCGGAAAAGCCTGATTTCCCGTAATAGGGTTTCCCCTCGATAATGATGCCGATACCCAATCCCCACGAAATATTGACAAAAATAACATTCTGTTCACCTTCCGACACCCCTTTCATATATTCGCCGTAGGCCATGGCACGCGTATCGTTGTCAATCCCTACATTGTAGTTCAGGCGTGCTGTAAGCGTTTCGCTAATAGGACTTTCACTAAAATAAAAACTGCTGTAACTGTATCCTGATTCGGGATTTACACGGCCTGAGATATTCAGGTTGATATTGAAAATCTTTTTTCTGAGTTCCCCGGTCTTGTCGATGAATTTCTGGATATGATCGCAAAGCAAATCGAACGACTCTGTCGTATTTTCATAGGTATAGGGGATGCCCGTCTGATACTCAATGATATTGCCTGTAAAGTCCATCAGGGCTATGTTCAGATGATGCCGGCTCATATCCACCCCTACGAAATAGGCGGAAGTGGGATTCAGCCCGTAGACGCTCGGATGTCTGCCGCCGGCCGTCTGGATCTTTCCGAACTCGGCGATTAATCCCTGGTCCTTAAGCTCGGCAATAAATTTGGTAATGGTGGGTACGCTGAGATCGAGTTCCTTGGATAGTTCCGCGATAGTGTCATTCCCTGTGGTGATGAAATGATTGATAATGTCTTTTTTTATCTGTACGTTTTTCGGACTTTTATCGCTTTTCAGAAGAAAATTCTTTACCATGATATAATTTGTTTAGTGATCGAATTCAGATCGTTCGGGTCATTTGCGGCGAAAGAATATATCCTGACCGGAAGGACTCTGTAACAGAACATAAGCAAAGTTATGAAAAAAATGATTTAACAAACGCAAAAATATAAAGAAAACTTTGTTATATGCCTTTCCGGTCATTTTCTTTTTTGATATCTTTGCGCAAAATAGTAATTATAGCCCTTTTTAAGGGACTATTCCCTATAAAAAACAAAAATAGAACAACAAACTATAAACAAATTAATTTATGAATTACTTTTATCTTGTACCGGTCGCCTCTATAGTGGCGCTGATTTTTGCATATTACTTCTTTAAAGGAATGATGAAGGAGAGTGAGGGCACGGAGAAAATGAAGACCATTGCGCGTTACGTACGCGAGGGAGCCATGTCCTACCTTAAACAGCAATACAAAGTGGTGACGGCGGTGTTTATTGTCCTGGCAGTTCTTTTCGCTGCCATGGCCTTCTTCGGCCTGCAAAACAGCTGGGTGCCGTTTGCTTTTCTTACCGGCGGTTTTTTCTCGGGTCTGGCAGGTTTCTTCGGTATGAAGACAGCCACTTATGCTTCGGCCAGGACGGCCAATGCCGTCCGTCGTTCGCTGAACAGCGGGCTACAGGTTGCCTTCCGCTCGGGTGCCGTGATGGGACTTGTAGTAGTAGGGCTGGCGCTGCTCGACATTTCCGCATGGTACCTGATCCTGAATCATTTTGTGGATGACGCCGATGCCGGGCATAAGCTGATCATGATCACCACTACCATGCTTACCTTTGGGATGGGCGCTTCCACACAAGCCCTGTTTGCCCGTGTGGGCGGCGGCATCTATACCAAGGCAGCCGATGTGGGGGCCGACCTGGTGGGAAAGGTTGAGGCGGGCATTCCCGAGGACGATCCGCGCAATCCGGCTACCATTGCCGATAATGTGGGTGATAATGTGGGTGATGTGGCGGGGATGGGCGCCGACCTCTACGAGTCTTATTGCGGTTCTATCCTTTCTACGGCGGCCCTGGGTGCATCGGCATTTATATTGAACCCGTCGATGCAGCAGAATGCGGTATTTGCCCCCATGATCATTGCCGCCATCGGGGTGTTCCTCTCTATCCTCGGTATTTTTTTGGTGAGGACCAAAGAGAATGCTTCGGTGAAACAACTGATGGCTTCCCTTAACAGGGGAGTGAACGTGAGCGCGGTCCTGATCGCCATCGCTACATTCGGTATCTTGTACCTGCTGGATTTCAGCAACTGGCTGGGATTATCCTTCTCAGTGATTGCCGGCCTCCTTGCCGGAATTATCATCGGACAGGGAACCGAATATTTTACCTCGCATTCCTATAAACCTACAAGAGATATTGCCGCCAGTGCGAAGACCGGTCCCGCGACAGTGATCATCTCGGGAATGGGAACAGGCTTTATCTCGACGGTGATACCGGTGATCACCATCGTACTGGCAATTATGGTCTCCTATCTTGCTGCCATCCGTTTCGATGTACAGAATATGGTTTCGGCTGAAAATCTGAGTATGGGTTTGTACGGCATCGCCATTGCTGCGGTGGGGATGCTTTCCACACTGGGTATCACCCTGGCAACGGATGCTTACGGCCCCATCGCCGACAATGCCGGAGGTAATGCCGAAATGAGCGGATTGGAGCCGGAAGTGAGAAAACGCACCGATGCGCTGGACGCATTGGGAAATACTACGGCTGCTACCGGAAAAGGGTTTGCCATTGGATCGGCGGCACTGACCGGACTGGCATTATTGGCATCCTATATGGAGGAGATACGGATAGGGATGCTTCGTCTGGGTAACGATGTACTCGAATTTACCAATGGAGAGACGGTGGAAGTGGCAAAAGCCAGCTTTGTGGATTTTATGAACTATTTCCAGGTTACACTCATGAATCCGAAAGTACTCGCGGGTATTTTCCTAGGCTCGATGATGGCATTCCTTTTCTGCGGACTCACGATGAATGCCGTGGGAAGAGCAGCGCAAAAGATGGTGGAAGAGGTGCGCCGCCAGTTCCGTGAAATAAAAGGAATATTGACCGGAGAAGCCACTCCCGATTATGCATGTTGTGTAGGTATATCTACTAAAGGCGCTCAACGGGAGATGCTGTTGCCTTCGCTGTTGGCGATTATCGTACCGGTATTGACCGGCTTGCTGCTTGGTGTAGCCGGGGTGATGGGATTACTGGCCGGAGGCCTGGGTGCCGGTTTTGTGCTGGCTGTCTTTATGGCCAACTCAGGCGGAGCCTGGGACAATGCCAAGAAATATATCGAAGAGGGTCATCTGGGCGGAAAAGGTAGCGAAGCGCACAAGGCCACTGTGGTGGGCGATACGGTAGGAGATCCCTTTAAAGATACCTCCGGCCCGTCTCTTAATATCCTTATCAAGCTGATGAGCATGGTATCCATTGTGATGGCTGGGCTGACAGTGGCATGGAGCCTTCTGTAACCCGCTTCTTTTAGCGTTTATTATTAGTTGGCATGCCTTCGGATCCGGCAATATTTTGTATATTTGACGCTTCAAATTATCCTTTTATACGAACTATTTCGTTAAGCAATACGGGTAGAAGACAAGCTTGCTTGGATTATGCCGTTGCGAGAAATAGTCTGATGAAATCGAAGTATTATTAACATTCAAATATAAATCAATTATGAGCTTTCTGACGAACGACAAATTAACGATTGTAGGAGCTGCCGGCATGATCGGTTCCAATATGGTGCAAACAGCTGCCATGATGCGTTTAACGCCCAATATCTGCCTTTATGACCCGTTTGCACTGGGTCTGGAAGGGGTAGTGGAAGAAATGCGTCACTGTGGTTTCGAAGGAGTGAATTTCACCTCCTCCACAGATGTGAAAGAAGCGTTCACCGGCACCAAATACATGATCTCTTCAGGTGGTGCACCCCGTAAGGACGGAATGACCCGTGAAGACCTGCTGAAAGGCAATGCCGAAATCGCAGCCCAACTCGGAAAAGATATCAAGGCATATTGCCCGGAACTGCAGCATCTGACCATCATCTTCAATCCGGCCGATATTACCGGTCTGGTGGCATTGATCTACTCCGGCCTGAAACCTTCGCAAGTGACAACATTGGCGGCGTTGGACAGTACCCGTCTGCAAAGCGAACTGGCGAAACATTTCGGTGTGGAACAGAGCAAAGTGACGGGTGCCCGTACTTATGGCGGCCACGGCGAACAGATGGCTGTTTTTGCTTCTACAGCCAAAGTGGATGGCAAGCCTCTTGCCGATCTTGTCGGAACAGATGCTCTCTCCAATGAAGCGTGGGCTGAGTTGAAACAACGTGTGACCAAAGGTGGCGCCAATATCATTAAGTTGCGCGGCCGTTCTTCTTTCCAGAGTCCGTCCTATACCTCGGTTGAGATGATCCGTGCTACTATGGGGGGTGAATCTTTCCGTTGGCCGTCAGGATGCTATGTGAATATTCCTGGATTTGAACATATTATGATGGCGATGGAGACCACACTCGATAAAAACGGCGTTTCATTCGGCGAAGTGAAAGGTACCGATGCCGAAATAGCAGAACTCAGACAGAGTTACGGACACTTAGTGAAACTGCGTGACGAAGTGATCGCCATGGGTATTATTCCGCCGGTAGATCAGTGGAACAGCGTCAATCCGAACCTGTAAGATCCGGGAATTCTGTTGCCGGTACTACATACGCGTTACGGATTAATAGGACATTCTATAACTGAAGAAGCCGGCTCATTGAGCCGGCTTTTTTTTAACCCCTGTATCGCATTCAGAAAATATATTCTGTTATAATAAAGTTATGATGAAAAACAATGGTCTCATTTTTCTCCTCGCGATTACTGTGGGGAGTATTACAACAATATCAGCGCAAACAAAAAACAGGAAGGTCGACACGAACGGCTCGGGGGGACTGCATATACGGGTAACTGACCTTTCTCAGGTTTCTCCAAAGGATAGCTGTGACTTTATTTCCAAAGGGTGGGTCCGTTATAGCGACTTTGGCGCCAGGGGTGACGGGAAAACCGATGATATAAAGGCTATCGCCGCCACACATGCATTTGCCAATCGGCATGGACTGACGGTAAAAGCTGATGATGAGGCTACGTATTACATTGGAGGAGAAAATCATACAGTAGATATCCGGACCAATACCGATTTTGGCAATGCAGCCTTTATCATTGATGATACCGCTGTCCAAAACCGGAATGCTCCTGTTTTCTCTGTTACTTCCACCCTGCAGCCCATTAAACCGGAGGGTATCGCCACCTTAAAAAGGAATCAGCACAAAATTGATGCTTCCCTGCCGGGAGCCGGTCTGGTGACTGTTACCGACTCCAATGTCAGACGTTACATCCGGTACGGTCCTAATCAAAATAACGGATCCCCTCAAACAGACATCTTTGTAGTGAATAAAGAGGGAGAAGTAGATGAAAATACGCCTATCATTTGGGATTTTGACCAGATCACGGAGATTAGTTTTCTCCCTGTCGATGAAATGACACTGACCATTTCCGGAGGACGTTTTACGACCATCGCCAACAGAGAGGAATCGAAATACAGTTACTATAGCCGTGGTTTGGCAATCCGGCGATCGAATGTGGTGATAGACGGATTGGAACACCTTGTCACCGGTGAAGGAGACCAAGGGGCACCTTATGGTGGTTTCATTCATATCAGTAACTGTGCCAACGTGACCGTCAGGAATACTCTTCTCACCGGGCGGAAAACGTATCAGACCATTGGATCGGCAGGGGTTACGGTCTCTATGGGAAGTTATGACATCTCCGTCAACCGGGCGTTGAATGTCACCTTCGAAAATTGCAGCCAGACGAACGACATTCACGACCGTACCTATTGGGGGATTATTGGCTCCAACTATTGTAAGAACCTCGTGTACGATAATTGTACTTTTTCCCGGTTTGATGCGCATATGGGGGTTGCGAATGCCACCATTCGTAATTCAACATTGGGGCACCAGGGGATTAACGCTATCGGCAGCGGGGTTTTTATTGTCGAGAACTCCACCATAGCCAGCAGAAACCTCATCAATCTTCGTTCCGATTATGGCAGTACCTGGCAGGGTGAATTTATTATACGCGACTGTGTTTTTATTCCTACCGGTCTGCAGAGCGGCAATGTAAGCCTGATAGGGGGATCTAATTCGGGGCAACACGATTTTGGTTACACATGCTATATGCCTGCACGGATCACCATTGAAACCCTCCGAATTGAGGATGCCGACCCTCCCGCGGACTATGAGGGAGTTGCTGTTTTTGCTGATTTCAATAGAGAAATGAGAGATGATTCCTATCGGGAAAAGTTTCCATACATCAAAACAGAGGAGGTTATTCTCGGGAATATAAATGCCGCTAGTGGTAAATTATTGAGAATTAGTGATAATACCTATATGTTTAAAGATGTAACCATCCGTAGCCGGGGAGACGGTTACAGCAACTCCGCAACTTTGGTGTCGGGGGTGATTCCGTTCTATTTCTGTTCATATGATAATAGCCGTTGATCGCCTTCCAGCTTTCGCATCTGCGTTATATCCTGCGTTACTTCCACCACTCCAAGGTATTCGCCCTCTTTTCCGCGGACGGCGGAATATTCGATGTAAATAAAACGTCCCATGAAGTTCGACATCCAGAAAACAGCTTTATTCTCTTTCCCGCTTTTGAAGTCGGTGAGGATCTGCTCCACTATATGTACGCTTGCGGGAGGGTGACACATTCTTACGTCGCGGCCGATGATCGAACGGTTGCGGTCGAACACGCGGTTCGGGCTGTGGGAGAAGAAGCGTACCTTGTCGTTCTTGTCCACAAAGGTGATGTCGAGAGGCAGATGAAGGAACAACGCCTCCAGTTCATCGAGATAGAATCCACCGGAAGAAAGGATAATACCATCGGAAGCTACATATTCCTGTTGCTTTACCTCTACACCTGCTGGCTGCCATTCCTCCCGGGGATCGATCAGGCAATAGCCGAATTCCGGTGTTTCCCGGTACACCTTATACCATTCCTCTTCGGTAAGCGTATCCATCGCCATCGGTAACAGGATCTCTTCCTCTTTCATGATCATTCCGGCGATCATTTCTACCGTAGGATCCAGTACTAACTGTATGGTCGACTTTAACTCTTCCGTACCGGAGATAGGCGATGCAAGCGCTTCGTGTGCATTCTTCAACAGTCCGCGCGTTTCATCGTGCTTGCCCCACATCACTTTGGGCGGACCGGTGATCAGGTGCTTCTCCAGGAACGGGAATAACAGGTACTCCTTCCGTAAGTAGTGCTTGTCGATATCGGAGAAGTTGTTGAAGATAGTACGCAGTTGCAGTATGTATCCGGGTACTTGTAAATCGGTGATGCCCGGGATCCTTTTCTTCACCCCTTCGTAAGCGTCGATCTGTTCACGGATAGCCCGATTCTCTTTTTTGAAAGTATCTACCGGATGGCCGGCAGGTATCTGTTTTGCCCCTTGCAGGTCGATGCTTCCGTCGAGTACGGCCGTATGGAGGTCGCAGAATTCCAGTATCTCTTCCGCGGTGAGTGCGTTGCTGCTAATCAGTTCCTGCTCCACTTCCACCACTTCGTTATAAGGGATGGTTCGTAGCACCTCTATCAACCGCTGGCGCAGTACTTCGGGATTATCTCCCTCGTGCAGTCTGAGGAGGAGATGGCGCAACAGCTCTTTGCGTTGCAGGGAGTTATTGATGATTTCACTCATAATTATTCTTCTCCCCGTATCATGGTGAGTAACATCTTGAATTGCTCAACTGCTTTCAGGGCGTGTGGTACATTGGCCGGCATAATAATACAGTCCCCTTTCTTCAGAAGATGCGGTACGCCGCCAATCCGTATTTCTGCTTCTCCGTCCAGTATCTGCACGAAAGCATCGTAGTTGGCGGTATGTTCGGTCAGTCCCTGATCTTTATCGAAAGAGAAAAGAGTAATGTTCCCTGCCTTGTTTTTTGTGACCTGCTTGCTGATTACTCCGCCCGAAGTGTAATCAATGGATTCTTCGAGGACGATAATTTTTGATTTTTCATATGTTGCCATAGTCTTTATTTTTAATAATGTTTTTATTAGAGCAGAATATTTCCAGAGTGCTGCATATATTGAAAGAACCCAGTCTATATGCATTAGCTTTAAAGAAAATATTTCATGCTGCTTGCAAAAATACTAATCAGAACCAGTATAAATTGTAACCGAGGTTACATAAATTGCAGGTTAGTGTGTTTTAATATAATTTAAGTCACTCTTTCAAGCACCCAATAGGAATAACATTCACGCCGTCCTCGCGGGTATAAGCCAGTTCACCACCTGTCAGGACAATCAAGAGGTCAGGAAGCCGGATCTTTATCTGCTCTTCCTTTTCATTCTTTTCCCGGACAAGTCTTTTCAGCTCCAACAGATGTTTAGCCCCTTCTTCTATTTCCCGGCTGCCGAGTTTACACTCAATAAGCGCGTATCGGCCATCATCCAAATGGAGGACTGCATCAGCTTCCAATCCAAAACGGTCATGATAATACGATAATCTTCCACCCAAGACCTGCGAATAGGCTTTCAAATCCCTCATACATAAGCACTCATAGACGAAGCCGAAAGTCTTTAAATCAAGTTCGAGGCTTTGGGGAGACGCACCTATGGCAGCTACGGCAATAGATGGGTCGACAAAGCAACGTTTCTTCCCCGTCCTGATGACGGTCTTGGAACGAATAGCAGGACTCCACGCTTCCATATCGTCAATGACAAAAAGTCTCTCCAACGCACTCACATAATCATCAAAAGTCGACATGGCGGTATTCTCCATTTCAATGGATACATCGGCCAATATAGCCGTTTTCTTGGCCAATGTGCAAAGATTTCTTGCATAAGAGCGCATGATTAACCGGGCAAGGGCAGGATTTCGTTGCCGCCCATCCACTCTCGAAATGTCTTCTTCGCAAATGATATTCACGTAATCTTTGGCTATCAGTAGCTTGGCTGCATCGCTCATGTTGTCTAAAGACGCAGGCCATCCGCCCCGGCATGCCACAAAAATAAGGTGCTCAATAGACAAATCAGAAGTGATCCCGTCTATGTCCAACTCTTTATTGTCAAAGAGTTCCCTCAAAGAAATCTTTCCATTAGACTCCTTCGATTCATGAAGGCTCATAGGGTACATTGACATCTGTGAAATACGCCCGGTACCGGTATGCATGATCTCTTTATTATCTATCACCGTTGAGCCGGTAAGAATAAACTGACCCTTCAGTCCGCGCTCATCCACCGCATTACGAACCGCATCCCATAATATCGGTGCTACCTGCCATTCATCTATCAACCGGGGAGTATCACCCTTCAATAACAACGATGGCTTAGTACGAGCAGCTGCCAGATAACCTTCCCTGGTATCCGGATTTTGCATTTTTATCACGCTCTTCGCCTGCATTTCAGCGGTGGTTGTTTTACCACACCATTTCGGCCCTTTTATCTGAACTGCGCCAAAAGCCTCAAGGCGTAAGCTAAGTTGTTTATCTGCAATTCGTTTTAAATATTCCATATCTGCGCTTTGTTTCTTGCAAAAGTATGCTATTAATTTGTAACAACCAAAGGCATCGGTCGATTTTGATATATTTCATCGGTCGATTTTGATGTTATTTGTCGGGTGATTTTGATCTATTCTTTAGCAACCGGCAAAAGCTCGCTTTATACTTGTTGGGTTGTCAGTAGTTCTGCCATTATTCTCCCGATCGGAAACTATTTTCCCATCAATCCTCTTGTAAATCGATTTTTGTGTACATTTGCACACGATATGCATGCAAATCACACCGATTATGGACGTTTCTACTCCCGATCATATCAGTTTATTCACAAAATTCAAAGAAGGGGATGATCATGCGTTTTCTTTTTTTTATGAATTTTATATAAACGATTTGTATGCTTATGGAATAAGCCTGGGAGGGGAAAAAGAAGTCGTAAAGGATGCCGTTCAGGATATATTCCTGAAGATATATTTCGAGGAAAAAGATTTTTCTTCTATCGATCATTTAAAGTATTTTTTGCTGAAATCCCTTAAAAACAGGCTTTACAACATCTACAAATCCAAGGTTGTTTCAACCATGACCGGTATTTCCGAAGATGTCCTGAGTTTCTCTATTACGACAACGGTACTGGACCGGATCATCAATGAAGAAGACCGTACTATTATTCAACAACAGGTAGAAGACCTCCTTTCGAAACTGACCCCCAGACAAAAAGAAGCGATATATCTCCGCTTTATGCAGGAATTGGAATACGAGGAAATTGCCGAAATAATGGACATAACACCGCATGCCGCCCGGAAGTTGATTTCCCGCTCCCTGAAACGGTTGAGGGACGACGAACAACTGCTATTGATCTGTTTGTGTATGCTGATTTTTCCTTAATTTTCATACGATTAAAATTATTGACTTTCAAATGTATCGTATGGAACTCACATTTAATCATGTACTTGTGTGATAATAATTCTCATGCTCGTTTCATTTTTTTTGAAAAAATGGGGACAAAAGATCATCCAGTTTGTATATATAGAAAACAGGCAGGATAGATGCAGGCAGATAAATATAAAAACTATACCGCAACAGATTTCCTCAAGGACAGGGATTTTCTCAGGTGGCAACTCTTCAACCGGGAAGAAGACACTCTGTTCTGGAACGATGCCGTTGAAAAATATCCGGTTCTGAAATTGGGGATAGAAGAGGCTGTTACCTTGTATAAAGACAATATCAGGTTCAATGATTTCAGAATGTCCCATCCGGAAATATCCGAATGCCTGGTTTCATTACAAGGCCTGATCCGTCATAAAAAGAAAAGAAGGCTTTCAAAGCGTATTGTCATGGGCGTATCCGCCATAGCCGCGAGTGTTGCTATCTTCATATCCCTACCCCTTCTCTTCAATAAAAACGATCATGTGCAGGATATCTCAACCTTTGCCCAGGCATTACCCGACAATAACGACCTCTATTCGTCCGACACTAAACTGATCGTATCGGAAAACAATACGGTCGTTTTAAATAATAAGGAATCTTCCATCCAATATGAAAAAGATGCGATAAAAGCCGACGACAACCTTATCCTCAAAGAAGAAACATCGCCTTATAACCAATTGATCATCCCTTACGGGAAACGCTCCGTGATAACTTTTTCCGACGGGACAAAAGTATGGGTGAACGCGGGCAGCAGGCTTGTATATCCTGCCGAATTCGACAAAGGAAAAAGGGAAATTTATGTGGATGGGGAAATCTATATAGAAGTTTCCGAAGATAAGAAACGCCCGTTTGTGATAAAAACGAGGCAGATGGATATAGAGGTATTGGGTACGAAGTTCAATGTGTCGGCGTATGAAGCCGATAAAGTAAATAGCGTAGTACTATTATCCGGTTCGGTCAGTATTTCTTCCAATGCGCACAACAAGGAAATAATTTTGAGCCCCAATCAAAAGTATTCCAATCTTGAGAACTCCTGTTCCGTTGAAAACGTGGATGCAAACATCTATATTTTATGGGCACAAGGATTATACCAGTTTGAAAGTGAAAAACTGGGAAACATCGTCATCCGTCTCGAACGGTACTACGGCATAAAGATTGAATGCGACGCCGCGATAGCAGAGCTGAAATGTTCCGGGAAACTCGACCTGAAAGACGACATGAACAAACTGCTGGAGGAACTATCCCGCGCATTACCCATAATATACCGGCAAAATGCCAACGGAAGTTATACGATCAATGCTAAATCCTGAATATTAGAAGAACTGAGACCGCTCCTGAAATCCCTAAACTGCCAATTTCGGGTAGAACCGACCATTGATTTTCAATTGGTTCTTATGGTCGAAAATGTAAAGATGTCTTATTGAAGGAGACTCAACAACTGAATTTTAAAAGAAAATGCCTATGAAGAAAGTCTGATTCCCTAAAACAGCAACCGGATGATAGTTCCAGTATCATCCGGTCAGAACTTAAATGTAAAACCAGTTAAAGTTTCAAATTTAAATCATTACAAATGTATGACAAAAAACAAATATCTTGGCTTAAAAAAAGCTAATATTAGAAGGACATGTCTAATTATGAGAGTGTTTTTTTTATTCTTTACGTTGGGTATTGGCGTCTGCTTCTCCAATAATAGTTATTCCCAGTCGACAAAGATATCCCTTCATCTGAAAAACAAGACGGTTAAGCAGGTTTTCTCCGAAATAGAAAAGAGCAGCGGATTTATTTTCTTTTACCAGGACGATATCCTCGATGCGGACAGGAAAGTCACGGTAAATGCTGATAATGAGATAATCGAGCAGATCCTGAACGAAATCCTCAGTGCAACCGGTAATACTTATTTTGTTTCCGACCGTTCAATTTACATTATAAAAAAGCCTTCGCATGATATCACGAATAAAGATATTGTCCAACAACAAAAGAAGCAGGTGACCGGAACAATTACTGATAAAGAAGGCGAAGCCATTATCGGCGCCAATATTATAGAAAAAGGTACAACTAATGGAACTGTCACTGATGTGAACGGAAATTTCACGCTAAAAGTAGAAAATAATGCTGTGCTTCAAATTTCTTATATCGGTTATCTTCCTCAGGAAATCAATGCCACAGGCAAAACAACATTTAACATTACTTTAGTGGAGGATACCCAGGCATTGGAAGAATTGGTGGTTGTGGGGTATGGAACTCAAAAAAAAGCCAGCATTATTGGCTCTATTGCGACCATAGAACCCAAAAAACTGATTACATCGAATGCTAATTTAAGTAATAATTTGGCCGGACAATTAGCTGGTATACTGGCTGTTCAACGTTCAGGAGAACCAGGTAGCGATCAAAGTGATTTTTGGATCAGAGGGGTAAGTACCTTTAATGCGGGTTCACAACAAGCTTTGGTATTAGTAGATGGGGTTGAACGAAATATTGACGATGTTGATCCGCTTGATATCGAATCTTTTTCTATTCTGAAAGATGCCACAGCAACTGCGATTTATGGGGTAAAGGGTGCGAATGGGGTAATTTTGATCAATACTAAAAAAGGGACAACGGGTGAGCCCAGCATTCAGATTCGATTTGAAAGTAATATGAATGCCCCTGTAAAACTTGTTGACTATGTAGATGGAGTAAAATATATGCAAATTTTCAACGAAGCATGTCGTAACGTAGGGATCGTCGAAACATATTCGCAAGAAGCTATTGATCAAACCCGCTTGGGAAAAGATCCTGATTTGTATCCTAATGTGGATTGGATGAATGAGGTTTTCCGTGATTTTGCTCAAGATCAAAAAATAAACCTAAACATAAGCGGAGGCGGCAGAAATATTCGTTATTACGTATCTGGTGGATACCTACACCAAAATGGAATCTTGAAAACCAATGAAATGGAGGACAAAAAATCGGAATTAAAATTTGACCGTTTTAACTTTAGAAGTAATATTGATATCGATTTGAGCAAAACAACCTTATTTCAATTGAACCTTGCTGGTTTTTATAAGGAAAAAAGAAATCCTGGATATGATTTATCAACTATTTTTGAAATGGCATCAGCTGTAACTCCGATCAGTTATCCTAAAATTTATTCGGATGGTTCATATGCTCATTTGAAAGGTACTCAATGGAACCCGTGGATGGCTTCTACCCATTCGGGTTATCAGATGAATGAAGAAAACCAAGTTGAATCGAGTATTTCACTTCAGCAGAAGCTCGATTTTATAACCAAAGGTTTGAGTATGAAAGGTCTTTTCTCATTTGATGCTTATAACAATCAAACAACGACTCTTAGAAAAACTCCCACTACTTATTATGCAACAGGACGGGATATGGAGGAAAATTTAATCTTTACATCGACCGAGGAGGGAACAGATTATATAGGTTTGACGGGAGAAACAAATGCCAGTACAAGGAGCACCTATTTGGAAGTCCAGTTGAATTATCAAAGGACATTTTATGAAGCGCATAATGTGTCAGGATTACTTCTTTATAATCAGCATAGTAAAAGAATTGCCCCGGCAAGTAGTGAAGTGGGTTCGCTCCCTTATCGGAATAATGGTATAGCAGGACGACTAACCTACAATTATGACGAACGTTATTTTATAGAAGGTAATTTTGGATACAATGGCTCTGAAAATTTTGCAGCTGGTAAAAGATATGGTTTTTTTCCCTCTTTAGCCATCGGCTGGTATATCTCACAAGAGCCTTTTTATAACGACGCTTTGAGAAAATACATGCATAAACTTAAACTAAAAGCATCTTCCGGACTGGTAGGAAATGACCAAATCTCCACCAATCGTCGTTTCGGTTACCTCACTCTTTTTTCTACAGGATTAAGCGGCTATTCATGGGGAGCCGATGGAAAATACACGTGGACAGGTGTTGGGGTTAATGAATATGGAGATACGGAAATGTCATGGGAGAAAGCGAGAAAAACCAATGTGGGAGTGGAGTTTGGGATGTTAAATATGATTGACCTAAACATTGATTACTATTGGGAAAACAGGAACGATATTTATATGAGAAGAAATTCCATACCTGCCACAACGGGAATCAAAAATTTACCTTATGGGAATGTGGGAAAAATGTCGAATCATGGAGTTGATATGAGTCTAATTGTTAATAAGCAAATAACCAAGTCTTTGTTTTTATCAGTAAATAGTTCATTTACTTTTGCTCGGAATAAAATAACAGAAATGGATGAACCTGATTCAAAATATTCTTACCAGAATAAAACAGGAAAACGATATGGACAATTATTCGGACTAGTGGCTGAAAAATTATACGCTGATGATAACTTTAATGAAGATGGAACTCTGAAAGATGGAATTCCTGTACCGGCATTCATGAATAAAGTTCAACCGGGGGACATTAAATATGTCGATGTTAATAGAGATATGGTAATAAACGACTATGACCAGATCGCCATTGGTTATTCTGCAATTCCGGAAATCGTATATGGATTTGGTGCTACTATTCAATATAAGAAATTTGACTTAGGGTTTCTTTTCCAGGGAACTAAGAATACTTCTCTCCTGTTGGGACAAAACTCTTCCTTCTTTTATCCGGCCGAAAACAGCGGAATTCAAGGAAATATATATGCCAATATCGATGATCGCTGGACGGTAGATAATCCGCGGCAAGATGTATTTTGGCCCCGCTTATATACTGGAGGTACCAATAATAACAACAGACAACCATCGACGTGGTGGTTAAGAGATGCCAGTTTCTGTCGCTTGAAAAATGTGGAAGTCGGTTATAATATTAAACTGAACATAACAGAAAATAAGATTATTCCAATGAGGGTCTATTTGCGTGGAACTAACTTATTAACTTTTAGTAAATCTTTTAAAGATTTATGGGATCCGGAATTAAATTCTACAGATGGGATGTCATACCCCATTAATAAAATTGTAGCCTTGGGTATGGATATAAATTTTTAATCAAAAAAATCAATTATGAAAAAGATACTTTATACATCAATCATTGTAGTTTTTTCAATAGCTACGTCATGTGAAGATTATCTCGACCAAGTACCACAGGGATTGTTGACCCAAGAAATAGTTTTTGATAACTCAAAAACTATAAAAAGATGGATCGCTAATTGTTATTCATATATCCCCGTTAATCACATAAGTATAGGATATCCGTATGGAGGATCGCCTGTTGCTCAAGGTGGATGGAACACCATGTCTGACGAATTGGACTATACCAGTAACTTCGGCGCTAGTTATTGGACTGATGCCATTCAAAAGGGAAACTGGACTTCCAGTTCTCCCACCAGTACTTATTGTGATTATTGGACTTATTTCTACACAGCTATACGGCAAATACATTTATTCTTAAACAATGTACACACAACAAATGATTTTAATGAAGAAGAGATGAATAAAGCCAAGTTGGAAGTTCGTTTTTTGAGGGCTTATTACTATGCTTATTTGATACAGGTCTACGGGGCAGTCCCCCTTATTCTGGATGAGATTTCATTTACTGAAGATATGAATGTTTTACGTACCCCATATGATGAAATTGTGAATTGGCTTGACACTGAATTAAAAGATATAGCCGCATCATTACCCCTTAAAGCAGATGATAAGAATTGGTATTACGGTCAGCCAACTAAAGGCTCTGCTTTGGCAGTGAGGGCCCGAATGTTGTTATATGCTGCACGTCCATTGTTTAATGGAAATAGCGATTTGAAAGATGTAAAAAATCCTGACGGAACAACACTGTTCAACACAACCTACAGTGTTGAAAAATGGAAACGGGCGGCTGACGCTATCAAAGATATTTTTGATCTGGGCGTTTACGACTTGCATAAAGAATATAATACGGATGGTTCTATTGATCCGTACATGTCTTTGATTAATACCTTTTTTGATTCTGATAATGAGGAGATTATATTTGCAAGGACTGACGGGAACAACAATTTTAATTGGGATAGCTTTTGTACTCCACCTTGTGCAGATTTTACGGACGGGAATGCTTTGGGGTTTCTATCAATAACACAAGAAACTATTGATGCTTTTTTCACTAAAGATGGATTGGACATTCAAGAAGACCCAAATTATTCTGAAACTGGATTTTCGACTGCTGATCTTTATGCAACCAATACCAAATGGGAAGATGTTTCCGATTATCCAGGTTTACTAGCCCCCAAAGGAACGTATAATATGTATATCCATCGCGAACCTCGTTTTTATGTAGATGTCATGTTTAATGGCCAAATGTGCCCCCAATCAAAAGTTATTATTGATTTTCAATCGTGGGGCGGAAACTGGTATCATAATCAAACAGGATACACTCCTAGGAAACAAGTAGATCCTACTTTTTCAAGTTTCAAAAGTGTACTTTATCGTCCAGTTGTTCTATATCGTTTAGCTGAATTCTATCTAAGTTATGCTGAGGCTTTAAATGAATATGATCCTGGCAATCCTAATATTATAAAACATATAAACTTGGTAAGAGAACGAGCCGGGATACCTGGTCTTTCTTCGTCATTAGACCCAACTGCAATGCGTAAAGCTATTTTAAGAGAACGTCAAATAGAGCTTTTTTGTGAGAGTCTTCGTTATTTCGATATAACTCAGTGGAAAATGGGTACAACTCTTCTAAATAAAGAGTTTCATGGAATGAATATCAGTACAACAACAAATGCTGCAACAACGACGAGTTTCTATGCACGTAAAGTTTATGAAACGCGGGTATTCAAAAACTACTTTAATTTGTGGCCTATTCCTTTTGATGAAATAAATACAAATAAGAATTTAGTACAGAATATGGGATGGTAACATTCAGGGTAAACAAGTCTGTCAGCTCTTTGAGATCTGGCGGCCTGTTTAAAATATACTTTTTACAGCTAATCAATGAAAAGACAGATTTTATTGATTTTACCGGTATTCTTTTTTTGAATGCTTCAGGTCAGAAATTTGACGAGTTAGCAAAAGTATATCAGTTTATTGAATAATGATTCTCTTTAATCAACACTTCGGTAAATATTCAATTAACTAATTAATAATCAATGATAAAATTATTATATCAAAATGAATATTAAATCCTTTTTTCTAGTAATCTTCCTTTTAATGGGATTTTGGCTTCCCTCTCAAGCGCAAGATCAGTACGGTAAAACCAATATTGCCGATCTTGTCCTTATATACCAAGGGGGGGTACACCGCCCTATGGAATGGACCAAAGAGCAATTCATTCCTTATGTGGTTCATCAAAACCAAGAAGGAAAAACAAACTGGCTTTTTGATGGCTTTTTGTTTCTGGAATTCACTGATGGTAAAGGACGAAATTTTGCTCCAGGTTATAACAAGCTAAATGCACGTAAAGCTGAATGGGAGTGGTTACAAAGTAGACAATTTGCCAAAGACAAAGCTTTCTCCGCTTTGGATGAATGTATTACGGAACAAATAAAAAAGAGAGGAAAGCCTGAACTCAAGCATAAGTTGGTGGTAGGCATCCCTTCTCCTATCTTAGATCAAAAAGATTGGGGTGAGATCCACGGTAAAGTTATGGATTTTTCTAAAACGGAAGATCGTATTGAGGCTGGTAAGTGGTATATTGACCGTTTTCTGGAACAGTATATAAAACAAGATTATAAAAACCTGGAATTGGCTGGTTTTTATTGGGTAGATGAAGATGCTATCCGTTGTGCGGACATTTTAATACCACTTGGTGATTATATTCGTTCGAAAAAACTAAAATTTTATTGGATACCATATTGGAAAGCTAAAGGTTTTGATAAATGGAAAGAGTATAAATTCGATTTCGCTTGGCTCCAACCTAACCACTTTTTCGATGTGAAAATTGGAGATGATCGTATCGATCAGGCATGTGATTTTGCAAAAAAAATGAATATGGGTGTCGAAATGGAATTTGATAGCCATGCAATGGCTGATGACAAAGCTGGCATGCGTAATCGTCTGGTTAGTTATATTAAATATTTTGAGAAAAATGGAGTTTTTGAGCAATCATCTATCGCCTATTATGAAGGAGGAAATGGGATTTATCGCTTTTTTAAATCGGAGAATCCCAAGGACAAAGAATTGATGGATATTCTTGCTAGTCATATTAGTAAGCGAAGACAAAAAAACATTTTTACTACAGCATCGGCTTATTCATCAAAAGAGAAGATGCAGGATAAAAATATTTATCTGGAAAATAAAAGAATAAGATTCGGTTTTGACAAGAGAAATGGAGCCTTAAAGATATTTGAAAATCTGGACTATAATCAATCTTTATTGGAAACACTCAGTGAAGCAGAATCGCTTTGGCAAGTTAATTTACACAGACCTTCCGGTATAATATCTGTTGGTATGATGTCTTCTTCACGTTTTAGTTTTGAAAAAACGGACAGTGTGAACTTGATTTTACGTTGGCAAGATTTTGCAGAAGTAAAAAATCGAAATTTAGAGGTAACTGTATCTGTAAGATTGGAAAAGGATCAATCTTTTTCTTTTTGGAAAATATCTCTTAGCGGCATTAAAGAAGAAGAGATTGAGAGAGTTATCTTTCCTAAAATTTCCGGAGTGAAAGATTTGGGGGAGGAGAATCTGGTAGTTGCAAGTTGGATGGGAAATCTTTTGAAAAATCCCCGTTCTTACTTTTTGAGTACGAATCAGAAATATTATGCCTGGCCATATCCGGGACATATGTCTATGCAGTTGCTTACCCTCTATAATCCGGATAAAATTGGGTTTTACGCATCATGTAATGATACTTTGTCATATCGGAAGAACTTTGTTATAAGCTTAAATAATTCGAACCAATTGGTTTATCAGATCGATAACTTTCCCGAATTCAACCCTTCTCTTGATGTTTATTCGCCTTCTTATGAGGCTGTCATCGGTTCGTTTAAGGGGGATTGGTTCACCGCTGCCGAGCATTATAGGCAATGGAGTAGTCTGCAAAAGTGGTCTAAAGAAAGTCGATTAAAAAACGGCTTAGTTCCGTCATGGATAGAGCAAGCCCCATTGTGGGTTTGGAACCGAGGCAAATCACAGGAAGTATTACTTCCTGCCGTGGATTTGAAAAAAAGATTAGGATTGCCTGTCAATGTATTGTGGCATTGGTGGCATAAATGTCCTTACGATGATGGTTTCCCTGAATATTTTCCACCCCGTGAAGGCCGAACTTCATTTATGAAACAAGTAGAAGCGGCTAAAGAGCAAGGGGTGAAACCTTTGATATATATGAATCAAATACAGTGGGGAACTTCTACCGAAAGTTGGGAAAAAGAAAATGCATCCCGCTATACGGTGAAAGATATAAATGGAAAAGAGATAACAACCGTTTATAATATCTTCTCTGGAAAATCAATGGCGACGATGTGTTTGGGCACTTCTTTCTGGAAAGAGAAATATGCTTCTTTGGCAGATAGTACTATCAACTATTATCATGTTCCCGGAATTTATATGGATCAGGCTTGTTTGAGCTACATGTGTTTTGACCCCACTCATGAACATCTATTGGGAGGAGGAAATTATTGGGTGAAGAATTTTGAGAGACTAACGGAACAAATACGTTCTCAATCAAAAGGAGAAGAAAAACCGGCATTGTCGGGTGAAGGAGTTGGTGAAAATTGGCTACCTTATGTAGATCTATTTCTTACCCTTCAGGTTAGTAAAGAGAGATACGCTGGAATAGAAGGCTGGGAAACGATACCTTTATTTCAAGCCGTTTATCACCCCTATGCTATTTCCTATGGAAGTTATTCTTCTCTGCTTACACCTCCCTATGACGAATTATGGCCTGAGAAATTTGCTCCGGCTGATGCTCTTCAACTTTTAGATAAAAAGTATAATGAACAATTTCTTATGGAACAGGCGAGAGCTTTTGTATGGGGAATACAGCCAATGATTTCAAATTACAAGAGTTTCTTGGCTACAGAAAGGAAAAACGAGATGAATTATTTGATGAAAGTTGTCAGGGTCAGAATGCGCGGATTAAAGTATTTGCTACATGGTGAATTTATTAGGGCACCGAAAATGCAGTTCCCGGAAAAAGAACTGAAAATTTCTAAATTATCGATTTATGCCGGACGGGAAGGAAAAAGAGTCACCGAA
>ENA-UOOI01000938-UOOI01000938.1-fermentation-metagenome-genome-assembly--contig:-NODE-938-length-33834-cov-4.172977_pt1 | contig 33834 bp, 26 predicted proteins | sample MGYA00245779_ERZ724027 | MGnify/ENA primary metagenome ERZ724027 (study PRJEB28704, sample SAMN03018318) | fermentation metagenome | biome: anthropogenic terrestrial biome; feature: soil; material...
AGAAAGTTTTTGAATTCCTCCGATCAGCATAAATTCTCCTCCTGTCTGTTCTCTTGAAAGTCTCTCATCCTTGAAACCGGCAAAATGCCGCCCACTGTTCCCGCAGATATTGCTCATGTTCCGCACGGCTTTTTGTGATAAACTCAAAGGTAAGGTATTTCGGATTGATCTTTTCAACCATGCTTATCACTTTGTCATCTGTAAAAGGTTTATGCTGATCCAGACTAAAAACATAGGGATACACCTGAGCATAGCGCTCCCAGTAATCCCTTTTCAGCATAATATCACCGCGATTGATCTGTTTTTGAAGTAAACGCGCCACATCTCCTGTCAGAGACTGCTGCAGATGAATGCCCCAGATCTTATCTATGATATTCTGATACTGATCCAGCACCTGAAGGATATAATCCACACCCTCGGACTGTGCCCTTAGATCCAGGTTGGTGTGCAGCAGATGACCGGTGTCCAGCATGATTCCTGTCTTATCATAACGTATATTCGTGAGTAATTCTTCTGTGATTTCCGGCTTGGTAAGGGTAAGCCCCGCCCACCAGAGATTCTCCATCAGAAAATCAAAGGTATACTCTCTGTTCCGTAAAATTTCATTGATGAGATCTGAGGCCGCACTTATCACTTCATGATCTGTATAACAAAACCTCCGGGTAAAGGATTCTCTGACCTTCACTTCACTCACATGAAACACCACATACTTTACACCCAACGTCTCGGCAAAGTCAAGTTCTTTTTGAAAGTGTCTAATCAGAGTTTCCGGCGTTGTCCCTCCGTAAACCTGTTCCACTGTCTTCATACTACCGAATTCATCCAGCAGGGCTTTTTGATTGCCAAGCCATAGATCCATCCAACACTCAAACGAAGACAGATGAATTCCCTGCACCATATCCATCGGAATCTGATCCTCCGGATAATACGGAAATCTCATATATTCCAGACCGTCAAGATGGTTGTCCCTGCAGAATCTGCGGATGTCTTCTTTCCCGTGATAGCGCTTCATATCATCGAGCGTGTTATTAAAGTTTGTTGTTATAATCATTAGAGTTTTCTCTTTTCATTTTACCAGCACTCCATGCACAACAAGGCGCAAAGATGAATTGCTGGTACAGGTTGACAAGGAGACAATTTTGTCTGTGTCCTTTACTTCGACATCAAGCTTTTCTTCTGATTGTATTGTAACATCTTTTATGAATTTTTGAAATGCCTGTTTATTTTCAAATTCAATTTGAAACGCAATATCTTTCTTATCAGCATTGGCATCGTGATAAGAAAAAATCTGGTATTTCTTCCATTCCTCTTCTGTATAGATCCAAAAGTACGGATTATCCTTTACTGTATCTTCCTTGCGGATTTCTTTGATTCTGCCAAACATGGAACCATTTTTCATGTTATGCCCAAATATGTAAGTATTATCATCCATAAAATCCGGATTTCCGTAACAGTCCAAAAAGACACTACCGGCTGCATTCTTGTCGCCAGAAAAAGTGTGTTTTATGTAAAATGTATTATCCTTATCCTGCATAATGGGATAATTAATTCCCAAAACCGGATAATAGATCCATCCCTTTGTATCCGGATTTTCCTTTTGAAGACTTTTTAAGTCAATTTCTGGAAGCGTATCATCCAATCCTTGTAAACCCAGCTTATCGGCACCGGCCTTTTTTTTCACTCTCTCATACTCCTGTCCGGATTTTTGATATTGATGCTGAATCGAAAAAAAGCTGAAGGTACTATAGGCGATAATGCAGATGGCCGCTGCAATAATCATATTCAAAAGCCTTTTTTTCATATTCTTCTTGGGATCTATATTCTGTATTTTAATTTTTTTCGAATTCTCAAGCGTGTCCTTATGATCTGCTGCATCTATGTTTTGAACTTCTTTTTCATCCATTGTGGTCTACTCCTGAATCATTCCATACTTTACTTTTATACGTTCGAGTTTCTCAATCATCGGTTTGCTCGCCAAAAACAAGAAAATAACAGTTGCCGAGGCATGTACAAGATCCACCGGCAATCCTGACATATAGATTGCCAAAAGATTTTTCTTTGTAATCGCATAAGACATCATCACCAGTGAAGCCGGATTCATCAGCCCACCGTAGATAAAGAGAGTGGCTAAAAACCCATAGATACACAGAGATATCTTTCTCGCCTGCAGCCATCCCTTCTGAAAGAATATGCCTGCCAAAAATCCTATGATCCCCATTGCAAACATCTGCCAGGGTGTCCATGGTCCTTGACCAAACAACATATTCGAGGCAAGCATAGAAACTGCCCCTACCAAAAATCCGGATTCCGCTCCAAAACTGACGCCAGAAATAATCGCAATTGCGGCCACCGGTTTAAAACTCGGAACCATAAAGAACGCAGCCCTTCCAGCTACTGCAATTGCAACCAGTACTGCAATTGTCATCAACTCTTTTGCCTGCGGTTTTCTGCCCTCAAAAACCATAAAGAACGGAATGATACAATAGAGTGCTATCGCCAGACTGATTACCAGATATTTTCTGTCATTAAAGAAACGAATACCAATCCAAATCGTCAGCGGAATCCCTAGTAATATCAGAAAAATAGAGACAATCGTTCTCGGGGAGAGCTTTCCCTTATTCTTTGCAACAGTCAATATTTCTTGGGATTCTAAGAAACTTTCCGCTTTCGGTATTTCTGATTTTTCATCTTCCTTCCAGAAATCCAGATCCATATTGAGCGGTTCTTCTTTTGCATCAAGAAATACATTGAGAAAATCATCCAACTTCTGTTTTTCCAGCATCCGAAGAGTCCTCCATTTCCTTACGCTTTTCTTTGATTGCGCTGACAACATCATCGACCGTCACTGCCTCTGGAAAATATTGCCTCGCCATACGGTTTGCAGCTGTTGTGTAGAAACTATTTCCCGAAAAAAACTCTTTCGCATCTTTACAGGTAACAACATCTCCCTGAAAAAACAAACCCACACGATCCGCGTACTGTGCGCAAAACTCAACATCATGACTGATCATCAATACTGTAACTTTGTGTTTCGTAAGTGTCTTTAAGATATCCCCCAACTCTTTTTTATAATGATTATCAATGCCCTTTGTCGGTTCATCCATCAGTAGAATTCGGGGGCGCAGGAGAAGAATTTTAGCAAGTGCCAGTCTCTGCTGTTCGCCGCCGCTTAGATCATACGGATGACGGTTGAGAAGATCTTCAAGCTTAGTCAGGGAGACAATCCCCCTAATGGCATCCTCTTTTTTCATGTCAATGGAATATGCTTTACTTTTATTTTCCCTTTTCCCGTCGATCATCTCATAGAGATCTTCAAGGACTGTTTTCTTCAAAAACAAGCTCTGTGGATTCTGAGGCATAACGCCTAAAAAACCATGATAGAGTTCATCATCACTATATTTCTCGATGTCTCTGCCCTCCAACCAGATCTTGCCTCGGTAAGGGCTGCGAATTCTGGCAATCAGACTCATCGTTGTGCTCTTCCCAGTTCCATTTCCGCCTACCAGAGCAAATATCTCACCCTTTTTTATGTCCATGGATAATCCTTTCACCACATCCGGCAATGCCTTCTCATATCGAAACCAGACATCCTTGAGACGAATCTCTGGTACTTCTTTTTTTCTTAAGTGTTCCTTTTTTCTTTCTTTATCAGATGTTTGGTCTTCTCCTTTTTTTTCTTTCGTGCGATATCTCGTGCATTCTCCCAATTCCTTTTGAAGCCAGTGACGTCCCTGACTTACCGTCAGAGGACATTCGAACTTACTGGAAGCACCGGCATATATCTGCATCGGTGTTGGCATTGCCAGAAACATGTCATGTTTCATTCCCTTCAGCGATTTCCCTATTTTACCTGGTGATCCATGGGCGATGATTCTTCCTTCATCCATAACGTAAACCGAATCAGCCCATGGAATTACATCCTCCAGCCGATGTTCCGTCAGGATAACCGTCGTACCGATATCGCGATTGATTTTGCGAACAGTCTCAAGAAAATCGGAAGCCGCAATCGGATCAAGCTGAGAGGTGGGTTCGTCTAGAATTAACAGATTCGGATGCATCGCCATCACGGACGCGAGGTTCAGAAGCTGTTTTTGTCCGCCGGAGAGTTCCGATACATTTCTCAAAAACCAATCCTGAATTCCAAAGTAAGACGCCATCTCGGCGACGCGTAATCGGATCGTAGAGGTATCACACCCCAGACTCTCCATCCCAAATGCAAGTTCATGCCACACTTTGTCCGTCACAATCTGATTGTCCGGATTTTGAAGAACGTATCCAATCTGCGCACTTTGTGTGCGTTGATCGACCTTGTTCAGTTCTTTGCCCATGTACAAAATGCTTCCTTTTTTCACCCCCTGCGGTGCCAGAACTGTTTTTAGCTGCCTTAAAAGTGTACTCTTTCCACAGCCGCTTTTTCCACAGAGTACAGTAAAACTGCCTTCTTCTACTTCCATATTGATGTCCACCAATACAGCATGTTCTGCTTTTGGATACTGAAAACCGAAATCTTTCATCCTGATACAATTCAATATTTAGCCCTCCTGTCTTAGGTCTGTCAGATACCACGGAAGATTTCGCATTTGATTCGCTTTTCTCTCGAGATTTTTAAACTTTCTATTCTCATAGAGATTCAATGCCGCAGGAAAAAAGCAAAATAAAGCCCAAGATAAATCACAGATCAGATTGAATCCCTTTAATGGAATCCCCCCCATCTTAATTATAGGATTATACTGTGCAAATGCAGCACCATGAGCAAACCCGGCACCGCATATCCCCATCAGTCCCAGAAGTACTGCCGTAATCAATTTATCTCGGTTATCAAAGCGAAAAATTGAAAATGCAGTCCTCCCCTTTAAGCCATATCCGCGGGCTCTCATAGAATCCGAGGTTTCTATGGCATTCTCGAGTGCCCATGTGACCAATATAGATAATATCTTAATACCGTATTTTATCTTCTGAAGCAAATTTCCATTACTCATATCACGGCCAACTGCTTTCTGTCCGTTTCGAATCACCTTAAGTTGTGCTCCAAATCTTGGCACAAAGCGAAAGACCATGGAAAGAATCAAGGAAAGGGCAGGAATAATTCTTCCAAATAGATAAACAAATTTATCTGTAGTCATCACCTCGTTGTAACAGGTAAACCATAAAATAGCAATAAAGAGCATAGAAGAAAGCACCACTCCATATACCGTTGCCTCCAGTGTCACCGGTCCTGTTTTCAAATAAAACAAAGTTGTCACTCCGTAATGATTAAATGCGGGGTTGATAAATGCCACGATAATCATTGCCGGAAGCGTAAACAGAAGATTAAATTTGAAGACATTCCCTGCTCCTTTTAGATAAACGGCATAACTGAAGGCTCCCAAAAACGAAATTCCCAGTAAAATGGGATGACTGATAAACATGGATACCAAAATCACAGTCATAAAATAGAAAAAATTAATAGCGGGATGGCATTGCGCAAAGGCATCCATTCTTTTCACTTGTTGATTCATGATCAATCTCCCATATACTCATCTCCGACGTCCCGTCCGAGATCACAGGTATATCTCCACTCGATATTATCTCCGTCACTTACCTCATACTTGGAACACCCATAATTGGGATACCAGCCGTTCACACGATACATCCAGCCGGAGAGCTCTCCGCAGTCAAATTCATAGAGCTGATTGATTCCTCTCACATAATAAGAACTGTAAGCCGGGGTATAGGTTGCATCCATATGAATTCCGGTTTCACGGCAGACACGATAAAGGACATCGTAGACGGTTTCCCCCGGATCATATTCCACAGTTGTGCTTCCCATAATCCAACCGTCGGATGGTACGAAACTGCTCTTTGACTGTTTCAAATTTCCCCAGTTATTCAAAATCGTGGAACATTCTATCGAGATGGTACAGGTATGTTCAGGCATTTCTGTATTTTCTTCTTCCCCGTTCGATGCCTGTTGATTCTCTTCTGGAGAAGAGATTGCGTTCCTATCTGTCTGGCTGTCCTCCTCTGATGCACTTTTCTTATTGGACGAAGTACTGTTTTTATCGGTATCTTTTTCCTCTGTCTCAAGCTTTGTCTTTCCTCCAACCAGATAGTAAGTATCTCCCATCTCTGTAACCGGAAAGCTTAGCCGCGTAACTTCTTTTTCGTCGTTTGTTTCTGAATCCAGAGAAACATCACACATCTTTTCGGGGCCTTGATCCGTCATCTTGCATAAGATCACAGAGTCCGCATCCCACTTTTCTGTAAGCAAAAGTGTCAAGTTTACCGGAGCCGCCAGATTTCCTTTATTCAACGTCAGCCCCAGCCCAACCGTTGCATTGTTAGCGGCTTTTTTTATTTCCTCCACCCTTTCATCGGGAAACTGAACCTTCAGATTCTGTTCGATGGGATTTTGAATCTTCTTGCCATCGTATGTCCATGTATAGGTAATTCCTGTATCCTGATCGGTTGAAAAAAATTCATAACTTCCTTCTTTTCCGGCAATTGTCTCCATCTGTGCCTTTTTGACAATACCGCCTTCTGGAAGTTCGTTCTTTTTCTTCAGACTTTCTACAGGATTTTTTGAACTCTTGGACTTAACCGTCTCCTCTTTCTCCAATTTCGGAATCTCACTACTATTGGTTGTCGGGCCACAACCAGCACTCAATAGCAATATGCAGACAAGACAAGCCGCAAAATATCTGCCCATTTTCCCTTTCATAGGTTTCCTCCTAACCGTCCTTTAAGAATTCTTAAATCCTTTTTTTGAAATATATACATACACCTACTACCGTACAGCCACAAACTAGACACAGTACATATGGGATTTGAGCTTTTGAAAATATGCGCTTATCGTCCCTGAGGACTGCATTTGTCGCTGCCGGAACATTTTCTTTCCCTTTGGTATCCTTCTCTTTTGCAAGCACTTTCGTTTTCGGTTTATAGTCGGAGCCATCAAAACTCCATGGTTTTTTTTCATCCGCTTTCTTTTTGGCAGTTTTCTCTTGTTCATTCTTTTTTGCCGCTGCCGGCTTTTTGACAGCATTTCCGTCTGTCGTGCGAGAACTTGCAGTGGATGGTGACTGGGATTTGCTTCCGGAAGTGTCACCGGATGCATTACGTCCACCTCCTTGCACTATATCCATAGTCATTTCTGCCTGTTCCAAGCCTGTACCGCTTCCGTCACCGGTTCCGCCCGGCTTCACCGCCAAATCCGACATGTCATAGAGTGCTGTTTTTCCGTCCAATAGCCTTTGGTAGGCCACCAGAGAATAAAAACCCTGACCGGTAGCAAGACCATCTACTTCTCCTGCAGCAGCTCCGCCGTTATTGCCACTTCCTGCTTTTACATGCATGAATCCGCTTCCGCCAATATGGTATGAAATCAAGTTTTGTACCGTCCATGCGCCATTTTTGACAAATCTGGTATCTTTTTTGGGATCAATTCCAAGCGATGTAAGAGCAGTAATGACCTGTGCCGTCGACTCCGAAGTTTCCACGCCCATCGTGATGTATCCGCCGGTTTTCGTCTGCATACTGCCCAGACAATCCAACGCTTGATTTACTGCTTTTGTCACATCTTCATAACCGGATTTGTTATAAAACGGAGATAAGGACTGCAGCGCCATTCCGGTCATATCGGAATCTGCTTTTCTGCCGGATAAGGCCCATCCTCCATCCTTCAACTGCCTGCCCAGAATAAAATCCAACAACTTCTTTTCCGTTGTCTGCTCGGCAACACCAGATATCTGTGGAATCTGATAGTCCGGGTATGATTTCAGTGCAATCAGTGCCCATATTGGACCGTTCAACCCTTGATTCTTGACTTGTTCAAAATCAGCCAGTGGTTTGAACAGATTATACCCTGCGACATTTCTTGCATCTTTTCCGATAGCAGTAACCGCAAGGATGACTTTCGAATATTCTGTATACGCCGATTCACTGAGAACACCATTTTTCTGTTTCAGATAATTGGCAAGATGATTATAATAAACCGAAAAATACGTGTCGTTCAAATCCATTCCATTCCTTGCCTGGGAAATCACATACCATTCACTGCCCAATGTCGGGCTTTGATCCGTCGATTTGGCATAGGCTGCGGTCTCTTTGATAACTTCTTTGATCGATTTTGACAGAGAATTTGCCGTGGTAACGACAGTCACTTTCGTCTTTGCCTTAATCTTTGCCTGACCTTTTACAGATGCCGTAACCACAGCCGTTCCGGCTTTTTTTCCCGTCACATTTCCCTTTCCGTCTACCGATACGATTGATGCATCCGAACTCTCCCACACATATTCCACCTTGCTCGTGGCATCGTCAGGGATTTTTTTCGGTGCAAGCGCAAGGGTACTTCCCTTGGTCACCTTGCACATATTTTTCATGTCCAGACCAGTGATCGGGATTGGAACATCGGCAATCACAAACAATCCGCTTTTATTTGTCTTGACCAGCGCCGTACCAAGGCCAAGATCCATCTGCGGTTTTAATTTTTTTAATCCATTCCCACTGTAATAAAATACCTGTGGATTTTCCATCTTGGCAAGGTCTTTGCAGGAAAACGTAAGCGCGATATTTCTCTCCTGCTTGTAGCAGCTTTGATCCCGAATGTCGGTATAAGAGATCTCCCATGCTTCTGAGGGGGCCTTGGCGTTTGTGTATTTCTTTTTCAGCGCCTTTTCTACCTCTGTAAGATTCTCCGGTTCCCTGGCATGTGTCTGTATATACCAATAGCTGTCTGCCGAGACTCCACTCTTGGCATGAATCCCAGTTCCAATCCATGTTTTTATCTGCTCCATCTGCCCTGTTGTCTCTTCACTGACTGCCAGGGAATCCTTTAATTCATCGTAAGCCGCAACTGCCTGTAAAAAGGTCTGGATCTGCAGACTCTCCGGGCGAACCGAAGCCGAGATATCTATGGCATTGACTGCCTCTGTAATCAGAAACGGCAGTGTATCCAGTGCATCCATCAACCTTTGTACAAGCCCCTGGCTTAGTTGTTCTTTTTGTATCTCATCGAGTGACTCGTACTTCTCAAACGGAGCGATAACCGCCGCTGTGTCCTGTAAAGTGACTGGATTTGGAATTGACGCCAAAAGCTCCTTCGTCTCCTTTACTTCTGTCACCATCTCCTCCATGCGGCTTCTGGCTTTTTCCAATCTTTTCTTGTATGCTGCGTCCACAAGGATTTTCTCTTCCGTTTTGAGTGCATCATAGGCATCTGCCGCATCTTCGACCGCCTTTCGGTCGGTCATGGACAATGCAGATAAGGAGGGAAGCTTTTCAATCAGACTCGCCACACGGTTCACATTTTCATATTTCTTTGTCAGTGTCTGTATGACCGAGAGACAGCGGGAAAGCTTCTGCTCCAACACCTTCGAATTATCCAGATAGCTTTTGGAGGTATCACTTAAAGACTCCCAGGAATCCTGTGCGGTCCAGACCTCATCGACATCTTCGATGGTAAGTGTACCAGCTTTCGGGAGGGCTTCAATTAATGCCTGTGCCTGAAGTGCAAGCTCCTTTGCATCCCCAACCGTGACTTGGCAGGCCGCCTGGATATCTGTACCATTCTGCTGTGCGGTAACGGCCACTGTCCCTTGCGAAACCGCAGTTACAACTCCGTCCCCGGAAACCTCTGCAATGGATGAATCTGAGCTGCCCCATGTAATCTGTAAAGGCTCAGTAGCATTCTCCGGCGTTCCGGATGCCTCCAGCCGGTACGTATCACCGGCTTCCATGGAAAGTGCTGTCTTATTCAAGCGAATTGATGTATACGGTCTTTGGATAACGGTCACGGCACAAGACTCACGAATCCCATTCTGTGTCATCGCAGTGATCATTGCCGTTCCTGCTTTATGTGGGGTAATTCTTCCTTTCTGAGTTACGCTGGCAACCTCAACGTCGGATGAATCCCAGGATATGCCCGGAAAAGAAGTATTCTTTGGATACACTTTCGCATCAAGAGCAGTCACCGGATCGTTTTCATAGAGTGTCAGACTGCTGTCCGAAAGCAGGATGGACTCCGGCCATACCACTGCCTGATCCGGCAGGGCACTGCAGGCCTGATCCACCTCCTTTTGTGTTGCATTCAACTTCTGCGCAGTCTCTACCGCATGGTCATAGGCATTCTGATCCTGCTCCGTCGAAAGCCAGCTGTCCATCGCCTGATTGATATAAGCCAACCTCGTGAACAGTTCTGATTTATCGGCTCTGTCATAGACATTCCCGCCGGGACTCTCCCCACTGACATCCAGACCGGTTCCATAGAGTGTAAACTGAATCCGTAAGACATCTTTATTCTTAAGCGTATAGCTTTCCATACTCGTTCCCGGAAAGTCATTGTTTACAGAGTACATCCATCCGGAAGTCTCTGTCCCTGCATCTGCGGAGGCATAGGAAAACTCATTTAGATCCGGTGCATATTTATTCGTCAGAGTATCCGTCAAATTTTTATTGTCCTTATCTGCCATCTCCTTGATAAGATCTGGTATCTGCAAATTTCCTCCGGCATCGCCTCTGGTAATTCCTGAAAGATACCAGCCATAACTCGTGTTCGTGTTCACGATCAAAGGATAACCTTTCTGTTCCATATACCGGGTAAGGAGACTGCTCACAGTCTCTTCTCCCAGAAGCGGGACCACTTCCGGTTCTGTAATCCACCCTTTTCCCAGAGTGAATTTTTCCACGGATACGATAACGGAAGAGCTTTCTCCCTGTGCCTTGGCAGGAACTGTATCGTATATTCCTCCTCCAAAGCACAGAAGAAATGTCAGAAGAAATGCCAGAATTTTCTTCATTCTCATCTTATCTTTTCTCATAGATTTCCCTCATTTCTCAGTTGTACTGCTCCCTTTTTCTTTTCAGGCAGAGCAGCAGGACTCCTGTGCTGGCAAGTAACAGAATACCCATGGTCTTTGCCTGCCCTTCAAGCTCATCTCCGGTCTTTGGAACCCCTGTCTTGCCTCCGGCTGTGATTTTGTTGCCGCTGCTTCCTGTATTTTTGCTCCCTGTCTGCCCGGTATTCCCAGTCTTTGAAGTCCCAGGATTCGTCTTGCTGTCTGAACCATTATTATTGTTATTATTATTCTCGTCCTCATACTCGGAGCCTGTGTTCTCTTCGATGACACCGGCTGCAAAAGAAGACAGGCTTTGCGTCGTAAATGTAAGATCGCCTTCTTGTACTTCTCCTTGCAGAAACTCCACAGTTCCATCTGTTTTCAAGTGGGCAATCACCGCTGTCTTCTCAGACAGGTCTTCTTCGGTATGTACCGTAAGCCTCATCCCCCCTGCTGGCATGAAATCCTCACGGATTCCATCCTCCAAGATCCGATAGGCCGTCACGTCGAAGGCGTTTAAAAGTAAGGCCTTCTTTTCGCTGTCCAATTCCTCGCGCAGGCGTGTATAGCTGTCCTCGGACTGAGCAATGCGTGTAATCTTGATTACGACGTCCCAGGGAATGGTACCCTTGTAGGTGACCAGTTCGTTCTTTTCGCTTTCTGCTGTCTTTGCCGCAGAGATGTCCTCTTTCATCGTGTCCATGGACTTCACCAGGCTTTCCGGAATCTGTGCCTTCTGGGAAGGTGTCAGTGTGTCGTAAGCACTCTCGGCCTTTTTCAGTGACAGGACGGTATCCTCTGCTAAGAGGTCATTGGTCTCGTCCACGGCATCCTTAATCTGTGTGATCACCGCCTGGGCTGCATTTTGCCCTTCCTGGAAATCTGCCAGTTTCCTCTTGCTATCTTCCCAGCGGTCGGTATAGACGACAAAGCTTTTCGCCTGTCCGCTTAAGGCATCGTACTGCTTTTGGATCTCTTCCAGAGCTGTAGTGACTGCCTTGACATTCCCCAAGTTGACTTCATCGGGCAGATCTTCGATCCGGTTATCCACTTTAGCTGCAGCTTCCAGATCACTGTTCAGGGTGGACAACTGATTTTCAACTGTCTCCATCTTATCCTGCAGACGGGTTCCATCCTCCCAGGCGATACTGTTCAGATAAGTCTTTGCCTCCTCATTTGCCTGGTATCTGGTGAGCAGGTCTCCCGCAAGTCCCATATTGTATTTTGTGACCGGGAGTTCAAAGGATGCAATTTCTTCCACCAACGGTGCCAGCACCTCTTCGATATAACCGTTATATTGCTCTGCGATTTGCTTCAAGTCCATAAGCTTCCGGTATTCTGCAGGATTTTCATTGGCAAATACTTTTTGCAAGGCTTCATCCATAGACTGATACCGGCTCACAGCCGCTGCAATTTCCTGAAGGATTTTCTCTGTTATCTCCATATCAGAGCCGTCTTCCTTATGTCCTTCCAGAGTTCCAGGATCAGGCAGCTTCCTGGTCAGTTCCAGCAGATCCTCCTGCTTCAAGGCTGTCAGTTTCGCTTCCGCCCCTGTCAGGACGGTGTAATTAGTTACCCTCGCCTTTAATACCTCCGTAGAAAGGCTCTCATACAAACCTCTGACACTTTTTACAAATGCATCATCCTCCAGGGTAAGTTCCTCAAGTGCCGGAATATCCGCGATGTTCGCAATCACTTCCCGGACCGCCTCGGCATCGCTTTGCTGCCCTTTGATTGTCTCATAATCGTCCAGCAGCTTATCGCGCTGATCAAAATCCAGCAGTTCCCGCTGTTCTTCTGTGAGCAGCATATATTCCTGATACGCCTTCTTTACCGCGTCCCCATCTGTCTCGTAGGAAAGATCTTTCGAATCCGGCAGGGCCTCGATCAGTTCCGATACAGTCTTAACAGCTTTCAGATTCCGAATTTTCTTCTCGGCAGTAATCAAATCGGAAGAATTGGATATCTGCGCTTTTAAATCTGTATCCAATACATCATACGAAGCTCTGGCCGCACTGACAGCATCTGCATCCTCAAGGGTAAGAGCCTCCAGTTGGGGAAGGCTTGCAATCGCTGCAATCACTCCATATACCTGGTTTGCTTTCTGCAGTTTATCGTATGCCGCTGATACAGATTCGTCTTTTCGAATCTCATCATCCATTCTGCCATATACATCATACGCATCCTGTATCGCTGTGCCGCTGTTCTCCTGAACTGTTCCAATGCTCTCCACGGCATCCGTAAACGCTTCAACCAGGTCAATGTATTGTAAGGCATAATCCAGTTTATAGGCATGTTTTACATAATGTTGAAGCATTGCGGTTCCTTCATCGCCATTGGATGAATATTCGGAAAGATTGTCATATGCTTTCTTTGCAGTCAGAATCTTGTCTTTATCCTTATAGGCAACGGATAGATCTTTTATCTGATCCGCCACATCCTCTACCGCTGCTTTCTGCTCTTCTGATCCCATAAACGTATCATATTTCCATTCTGAATCTGCAATCCCCACAAGATCGTTCAATTCAAAATACGCCTTGCCCATGCCGGCTGCCGTCCCGTTGTTTGCATCGTACAGCGTCTGTAAAGCTCTAGAAGCATTATCAATTTTCCCCTGAAGCACCTTATCGGTCTGAATGCTCTTAGACCTGTCCAACAAAACCTCAACCTTTTCCAGTGTCAGCATATTATCCGGAAATACGCAAGACTGGTTGATAATTCCGGACAAGGCAATCACTACCTGTGCTGGCATGGTACCAACACTCTCTTTTGTAGGTTTACCATTTTCATCAAAGCAAGATGCATAATATTCTATTGGTGTTCTGCCCTGGCAACGCCAATCACTCTCCTGAAGATTAATTCCCGCTGCTGTCAGCCCCATGATTACACATGACTGGGTCGCTGAATTACTATTATAATACCAGAAGTTTTCAAAAGCTCCCGGAATCGCCGGCCCCCGCTTCGGATCGCCAAGTCCCTGGGTGTTTTTAAAATCTTCAATTGCAATGGCACTTTTTTCTTCCACGCCAGGCGTATCCATATGATTCTGGATTGCAGCAACTGCCCATCCACGCATATCCAAATCAAAGCTCTTGGCAACTGCCTGCCCTGCCACAATCTGTACTAATTTTTTATCCTCAATTCCCACCGCATCCAATGCATACAATGCATAGATGTTACAGGCATACGGTCCATAATTTCCACTATCATCTCTGCAGCTTTGTAAAAGCTCCACAAAGTTAACACCACCATAATCAAAGGGATTCTCCCCCAGCATCACCAACTCCAGAATAATCCCTGCATAGTCTGTTGCCTGTGTGCGCTTTTGATCCAGCACGTTATAAACATTATAACCATCCAGGTTCTCTCCCGCTGCCTTCATTGCAAAAATTGTCCAATAAGTTCCGCCAGCCTTCTTTTCTCCCAGATTTTGCTTATAGAATTCCATAACGCTTTTCAGATATGGTTTTGCAATGCTGATTGCTTCTGAATGATCTGATGTATTTTCCCTCTTTAAAGCAACACTATAGGTATTGACTGTTTCATCGACTCCCGTCACCCGAAAAACAATCTGATGCTGTGTCCTGGGATCTAACGTCACTGTATGTTCTGCATTCTGTAATACGGCATCGCCGAACTCATCTGCGCGGTTCGCCTTGATTTCGAGACTATCAGAGCAATCATATTTTAGCTTTACCGGCTTATCCATATCATCCGGTATCAGATAATATTCCTTCTGACCTTTTGTATAACTTGATGTCATCCTGCCGTTTTCTATAACTTCAAGTGCGTTGAGTGACACATCTGAAACCGTCCAATTAATTGGAATACTGGTCATCACCGCATCCCCTTCTTCTGGTATAACGTTGATGTTAACCGCTGTGTCTCTTTCATGGTTATACTTCACCAGAAATCCGCCGTCAACTTCTGTGCTGTTTGGTATCTCAATCTTTGAATCCGAATTTTTCGCCTCTGCCATGATAAATACATAAGGAGAGACTGACGCTAATTCAACCTTAGTCTCAGAGGTAAGAGGCTCCTTCTTCGTATTCAAAGCCTCACGGAACATACCTTTTGCCGTTTTCGCATCAGTTGCTGCCCGATATATCTGTACCGATGCAAGGTCTGTCTCCGTTGCCGGCAATCTGGTATAAGTATTCTCTCCTTCACGGTAGAGAAGCAGAACAGATGAGCCATACCTCGAAATATCCCTAATTGTCATGGTTTCTTTTGCCTGATGCCCTATAAAAATTATATTATACCCCTGTTGCAGCACAATTTCTCCAGAACTCCCATCTCCAGAGAAATCCTTCAGCTCGCCACCATTTACACTATAACAATAGTTGTTTTGATAATAAAAATAATCCGGCTTCTCAGTCCTGGGCTTTTCATAATACGCATCGCTTGTACTGAGGTTTTCCCTTGAAAGCTTCAGTCTGACAGACGGAATTTTGTCCGGAATAATGGCTTTCTCAGGCCATCCACAGAATCCCCATGTAACAGACGTGTTATACCAGTCTGTTATGCCTTTAGCATACTGATATGTTTCATCCAATTCTTTGTAATCTTTATCCAATAGCCTAATTTCATCTGGCATATTTGCATAGGGTACACTGGATTTGGTTTTAGCTCTAAGACTCAGAATCACATAATAATCTTTGATCTGTTCGCCATCCGTAACCGTCAACCGATAGCAACCGCTTCCAAGGGGAAGGTACATCATAGCTTTGTTATCTCCTGCCGGCGGAATCATTTCCAGTGTATGGAACGGACGTTTTCCTTCCACATCCTCTGGTTCAATTCTTTTTCCGACCATCGCTCCATTTTCTATCGGCCTGTATCCATAGTCATACTCAACCGCCGTATTTCTCCCCCTCTCATTAGCTGGATCAGCAATATCTGTAACCGTTAATTCAGCGCTGGAAGAACTTAACACACCGGTGAATCTTACACCGTTAGTACCCTGATTCGGCATACATATATAAAAAAGATTATCCGCAATCTGCTCCGCCGAATACATATTCAGATTCTGATCGAATACATTTGACCAACTCCCCATACCAACGGATAATTCTTCAATATCTGTTGAAGTGCCCTTTACTCCGGCCTGCTCCGGGGCAGCACTCACCGTCTGAGCCGGGACAAGGGAAGACGCAATTAAAATAAGTGCGCATAAATACGCCACAATTTGTCTGATTTTTTTCATATCTCTTCTCCTTTAAAATCGGAGAGACGATTAAACGCCTCTCCGATGTGTTTCTTATAAAATATTAAACTTTAGCAATGCAGTGATTCTCAGGTAGTGTTTATGAGTTGGGATATGTATAAGAAACTTGCTTATATTCAAATACAACCTCACTCACCGTACTCAAGTCAATATTGCTTGCATATAATGAGCTCTCATTACCATCAACATCTAAAATCCAGGTATCACCTGTATAAGTCGTCGTGCCATCACCATTGTCCACAAAGCTTTCGTTAGCTGTTGTAACCCAATCAAAGTACAAGAAGTATATTCCGGGATTCCCAACATATGGATGTAAATCCCAGTCATAGCTTATAGCATACGATGTGGATGAACCACCGGGAGTATAGGTTGCGAGAGTCAAAGCATTCAAACTATTTTCCATTGCGTATGCCTTAATCAAGGCATCTGCCACTGTCGGAACCTTGACCCCCTCTGTGTCATAATCCGTGTATGGTGTTGTGGTGTAATAGTGTCCGTCAGTTCCTACTTCAGCCTGAATAGCGCTGATTGATACCGTTTGTTCAGCTACTGTACTACCTTTGTTTATAATGGTTACATCCACCGTACCACTGGGTGCCGCGAACACACTCATGCTCATGGAGAATACCATCACCATTGCCAGAACAACTCCAACCATCCTCTTAACTAAATTCTTTAACCTCATTGTTACTCCTTTCTCCGCTTTTCCAAGCGGGTTAAGTATTACTAACGTAAAAGTTCCTATCATACTGGGACGGCGCCTGTCCCACTATAATCGATAATACTTATCGGAGTGTACAAAAAATACACCTCCATTCTGCCTATGGACGTAGCATCTGGGAATTTTGTGTTCGTATTCTGACTTGGGTTCCTCCTACTCAAAAGCACCTTCCCGGATATCCTCCAGTGGCATCTTGCTTTCTTTCGTCCCCCATACAGCAGGGATAACTGTTCCGGATTCTCACCGGATTCCTTTAAACAGAGCGTATGCTCTGACCACAAAAATTTCTCAATATTCAGTTTTCTTTTATAACTATAGTATAATCTTATATATCTGGTTTGTCAATATTTAACATATTATTTCTTTCCCTCCTCTCTTCTATAGGTATTCTACCTGAAATCCGGATTTCCGGCAATAACCGTCTACTTTTCCACCCTTCCTGCAACGGATTCTGGCTGCCTTATTGATGACCCAAGGTCCAATTTCTACCGGATCTCCTGGAATCTCCAGAACTTTCAGCCGGTTACAACCGTGGAACGCCCACTTTTCAATCACTTTTACATGGTCAGGAATCTGCACGTATTCCAGCTGGTTGCATTTTAAGAATGCGCTGTCCCCAATCCTTACCAACCCCTCCGGCAGTATCAGCTCTTTTAATGCCGTCTGATAGAACGCTTCCATGCCAATCTCTTTCAGACCGGTCGGAAACTTCATCTCCTCTAGTGCCGTACATTTGTAAAATGCCCGCCGTTCGATTCTTGTAATCCCATCTGGAAGGACTATGGAATTCAGATGGGAACAGCCTGCGAAGGTCTCCGTCTTAATCTCCTGATAGAGACTTCCCCGCTCAAATTGAACCTGCTCCAGACGCCGGCACTGTGCAAATGCCCGTTTGCCTATGAAATTGGCTGTTCCGGGAATGTGCACCTGGCTAAGTCTGGTACAGTTGGAAAACGCTTCCTTCCTGACGAACACGATTCCCTGCATCTCCACATTCCGAAGTGCCGTGTTTTCAAAGCTTTGGGCACCCACCTCTTTCACATGTTCGGGCAAAATGACCCGCCGTAATTTGTTGTTATTTTGAAAAGCTCCCTCACCAATCGCACGACAATTCGGATCTGCCGTCCATTCTTTTTGTTTTTCGATTGCTTTTCCCTGTGCTTTTGTAAACGTATACCCGGATTCCGCCTTCCTCCAAACGGAAACCCTTTCACCCAATATATCACCTCCCACAGTAACACAAGTATATGTACACCCCAGAGGGGCTTTATTATATGGAAAACCAGATTTCCAATATAATAAAAAGATGCAGCATCACACTGCACCTCAGCTTTCAATCACAAGAAAATAGAGCTATCTTAACGATTACCTTCGCTGCCGCAGTATGCGCATGATAAATAGGAAATTTCTCTTTATAAAAAGGGTACAAAAAGAACGACAATTTCCCACTCCATTTATCATTGCGTGTAATAATTGGCAACAGCTTTAAGCAGGTCTCCTGGCTTACGCAATCCCATCTCTCCCCTTCTCATACAATTTTAAAATGTGTACAATGGTATATGGAGAAATTACGCGCATACAGTAGCACGACTGCCAAGGATTCTAACCTTGTTCCCTCTTGGCCTGACGCCTGTACCCAATCGCACATAGCACCAGGAACTTAAGACCGGTAATTGTTTGTTATTATTTTAGTCTAGCACAGCATACGGAAGTATACAAGTAATAATACAAATTTTGTTATTTTCAACGATTATTTCACTTTATATTCGTCAGAATTTCACAGAATAGCAACACTTGAATTTCTTTCGAACACAGAAAAATCCCTGCTAAAGATCAGCTGTCAAAATTTCTGATCCCTAGCAGGGTATTGCACTGATTTACATCATATTGTCTGGAACATAGACATCCGCATACTGAACACCGAATTGTTTTGCCTCTTCATGACTGTTCATATAAATATCAATATGTCCGTATGGTGTTCCTCTATCCTCCACGGTAAACACCTGTCCGCCAATATTCAATTTTGTTCCGAAACCAATCCCTCCGACAGCGACAGTTCGTCCCTGTACCGGCATCCTGCCGCTGGCAGTCGGTCCCTTCGACCACTTTCCGCAGCAAATTGGGCAGCTGCAGTATGCAGTGAGTTTAAACCTGCCGAGATATATTCCGGACGGTTTTGCTCGTCCCTGATTCAGCAGTTGGAATATGGGATTGACTCCCATCGCGTTTTGATCCTCGATCACACGAACGGCCCAGGGAACCTTTGCATAGTCCACATTGGAGATCACAATGCCGGTCTTCGTACTCTGAGCATTGATCGCTTTCCCGTCTCCCATGTAGATCATGACATGGTAGATGGTTCCATTGGGTCTCGCATAGAAGATCAAGTCTCCGGGTTTTGCCTCCGTAGCCGGAATTCTGGTTCCCGCATATGCCTGCTCTCTTGATGTACGCGGCAGGGAATAGCCAAAGCGTTTAAATACCTGCATCACATAACCGGAACAGTCGGCGCCGTCTGTCAGACTCACACCACCCCAGACATAGGGATGTCCCAGAAACTGCTGTGAAAATTTCAGAAGCGATGACCGAACCTCACTTCCGGCTTCTACTTCTCTCACCGTATAGGGAGAATAGCGATAAGCTTTGTTCTCATATTCGGCAATCATACATTCCGCCAGAGAGAATTTGTTCTCACCGAGTGCATCCACCTGCATATGAGCATCTTCGTCCATCATCAGGTACTCGCGCAGAATGAATCCCCGTACTTCACCAGACTCCACATAGACCCAAGGCTGGTCTTTGTCGGCTATGACAAAGCACATTCCGCCGCGATTCAATCTTCCGACTACGCGAGAGGAGATATTCTTCTCCTCATGGATATTGACAAACGTTTCCACCTTGGCCAGTGCGTAGTCCTTGTCGATCGTCTGAAAAAAGGAGGCATCTGCATAATCTCCCCAGTTAAAGGAGATCGGTGTATGGTCAGCATAAATTCCGGGAATATAATTCGTTGACGGGGATATTCCTGGATCATCTGCCCCGGAATTCGTCTCCGGAACAGGTGCTGCCGGTTTTTGTAGTGGTGTCGGATCTGGCGTCGGTGCCGGGCTTTCTGAATTCACTCCAGGGGTCGGTTCCGGATCTTGATTTTCAGGATCGGTCGGTTCTGTCTCTGACCCTGTTCCCGGAGTTGGCGTTGGCGTCGGGTTTGCCGGATCTGTTCCCGGATCTGTGTCAGGTGCCGGATCTGTTCCCGGATCCGGTGGCAGCGCAGGATCCGGTGTCGTCTCCTCCGGAAGATTCGGATCGGTCTCAGAACCCGAATCAGGTGCCGGGTTCTCCGGTGTCGTTCCCGGATCCGATATCGGAGTGTTCGTATCTTCCGGAACTGATGCGGTATCTTCCGGTGACACTGTCACATCCGCATCACCCGGCTGTACGGATGCTCGAAACGAACCTGCATCCGTTCCGGCAGGAGAAACAGATGTCGGCGAATCAAAAGCCGCACCCATCGCAGATAAAGGCTGTGCAAAAAAAAGCGATGTACTCAATACACAGGACACAGTTAAAATTCTTTTTTTTGAAGTCTTACAGGGATCTTTCGTTTGATTAGGTATCAAATTTGTAATTTTCATAATAGTAACCTTGGTTCCTTCGTATGTAACTCGTTGTAATTCAGTAATCGAAATCATTCCATCTATTTCCAAGTATCATCTCGATTTTAACACAATGTCCGCCAGAATACAAACTATATTATGGATTTTGTCACTTCAGACAAATATCTTACTTGATTTTCGTCGGAATACCGCAGAACATTCGGGTCACTTCGTCAGATTCTTCTGCAAGAATGTTCAGACAATATCCAATTGCTTCCCTCCATTTTCTCATCAGTGGATCAACCGGTACAACGCCGCAGGATATGTCATCGCAAACAATGACTTTGTCCCGATAATCCTCCCTGTGATCTTGAATATACTTTACGGGGTCTTCTCCTGCTTTTATCAGCTCCAGTATATAGACATGAAACTCATCCAGAACTCTGTCTTTATTATAATGCTTTAATGCATATTCATACTTTCCCTGATATGCTCCGCCAAAAATCAGAACCAATATTCTCTCCTCCCTTGTGAACGCAAAATTTTCCATAAGCAGCCTCTATCACAATATCACAATATTTTGCACAAACACGGTCGATGGCACCAAGGCTTTTACAGTACTCTCTTGTCGTTTCATCACAAAAAGCTACATCTGCGTAAATGTAATCGGATACAAAAACAATATTTTCAAGATCAGATATCAGAATCTTCAGCTCATCGGCTACTTTCTCACCCGCATCTTCCCTGCACCCGCCATCCCGACTGAACATCTCATTTGCAAGAAGTGCCGTCGTGCTGTCTATGAGAAACGTACCTGATCGGTCACAGGAATTCAATATTTGAATGATATCCCTTTCCTGCTCGACTGTGACAAATCCCATACCCTGACGGTTATGGCGGTGGCGTCGGATCCTTTGTAAATCTTCATCGTCACCGGCTCTCATAGTGGCTACATAGTAGAGAGCTCTCTTTTGATCGGCTCCCGCCATGGCGGAGGCCATTTTTAAAGCATATGTTGACTTTCCGTTTTTGCATCCGCCTGATATGAATATTTTCATCTGATTTCTCCAGATTTGTCTTTTTTATCAAACACGTAAATACTAAAATAATAAACCTCATTCCCGCTCCACTGGATCTCCATATTACAACTCTCGGCCAGTTTTCCGACATCGATACAGTATGCAGACAGACAGGAAAAGCGCATGCTTTCCTTGACGCAGGGTTTCCCGGAAGGCATCATACATTCTTCACAAAAGTTACAGGGTCCGCACATGATCGGGAATCCGTCCATATCCATACCATCTGTTTTCAGTTCTTTCATCGCCTGGAGTGTCATCTGTGTATGCTTTCTCTTTAGTTTCTTCATCTCGGCATTGTCAAACGCGTCCTTAACTGGTGTTTTCGACTGAAATACAATACAGCGGCGATACGCAAGAACACGCTGCTTCATCTCCTTGGGTGTTCCGCTATAGGGCGGACAAGCATAATTTTTGTTATAGTTTCCGCATGCATTCTCCTCACAGAACTTGCGATACTCCGGCACAAAGACCAGATCATCCGTCGAGATCTCGGCTGCCTTTTCAAATCCTTCATGCTTCACTATATGTTCTAATGTTTTTTGATCCATAACAATCATCCTCTCAAAAAAATCACATCACAGATATCATAATCTTTTTCTCGATTAAAATCAACTCTGCCGTAAAAAAGGATTGACTAATTAGCTAATATTATATATAATATTATTAGCTAATATCTGTTGGAGGTGATTAATGTGACTGTTGCAACAGCAACTGAAGTTCAGAATAATTTTGGACGATATTTGCAAAAAGTACAAGATGGCGATGAAGTTGTGGTATTGAAAAACGGGAAACAGGTGGCTCGTTTAATTTCTTATCAGAAAAGTGTTTCATTTCTTACAGATTCACTTACTGGTATTTTGAAACATGATTACGATGATAAAGAAATGACAGCGGAGCGTATGAAAAAGTATGGTGATCTTGATTGATACAAATATAATACTTGATGTTTTATGTCAACGCAATGACTTCTATAAGGATTCAGCAAATATTTTCAGGTTGTGTGAAATCAAAAAACTTTACGGAGTTGTATCAACTTTATCATTTGCTAATATTTCATACATTATGCGAAAAGAATATGCTGCATCGAAAATTGGTGAGATTCTAGAAAGACTCTCGTTTATTTTTGATATTTCAGATCTCACAGTTGAAGATCTTAAGAGAGCAGCCGCTTTGAACTTTAAAGACTATGAAGACGCTATCCAATGCGCCTGTGCTCTCCGTTCTAAAGCCGATTATATTATAAGCAGGAATACAAAAGATTTTACCTTAAGCAAAATACCTGCCATAACACCAAAAGAATTTCTGGAAATCTTTAATTATAATTTTTAAAATTTTTTGAGTTTTTCTTGTATAAAATTGCCCAGATTTTGGAAACATGTTATAATAGTGGCATCAAATCTAAGGAGGTATCCTTCATGAAAGCAACAATTGAAGATGGATGTATCGGATGCGGGCAGTGTGCAGATACATGTCCGGAAGTTTTTCGCATGGGTGATGACGATCTGGCAGAGGTTTATGCAGATGTGACACCTGACAACGAGGAAAGCGCAAAGGAAGCTGCTGATGGCTGTCCTGTGGAAGTAATCATTGTAGAGTAATGCTGTATCAATATCAAAAGTTCCATGCTGACATAATGACGGACCTGCTTATGTACCGTAATTCATCGGCATGGAATTTTTCTTTTTTAAGAGAAAGGAACTTCTCATGAATAAAAATGATTTCGCACCGGCTCCTCCTATGGGTTGGAATAGTTACGATTATTATGATACCACGGTAAACGAAGAACAAGTGAGGGCGAATGCCGATTATATGGCGAAGAATCTCAAAGAATTCGGATGGGAGTATATCATAGTCGATATTCAGTGGTACGCACACCACACGGGTTCCAGACGGGAGCAATTTCAATACATTCCCTTTTCCAAACTCGAGATGGACGAATATTCACGTCTCCAGCCCGACCCGGTACGTTTTCCCAGTTCCGCCGGCGGAGCAGGGTTTGCCCCTTTAGCGGCTTATATACATAGTCTTGGATTGAAATTCGGTATTCACATTATGCGCGGGATTCCGCGTGCCGCCGCACACGCACACAGCAAGATACTTGGCACGGATGTGGCTGCAGATGAAGTTGCCGATCCATCTTCTATCTGTGGATGGAATCCGGATATGTATGGAGTAAGAAATACATCGGCCGGCCAGGCTTACTACGATTCTATCCTGAAATTGTACGCCTCGTGGGGTGTCGATTTTATCAAATGTGATGATATCTGCAATACGAATCTCTATACAGAACACCCCTATTCAGCACGCCATGAAATTGAGATGATCTCCACAGCCATCACTCGCTTAGGAAGACCAATTGTCTTGTCCTTATCACCCGGACCTGCTCTGATCGACAAGGCCTGGCACTATGGGAGATATGCTAATATGTGGCGTATCACAGACGACTTCTGGGATGACTGGGATCTGTTAAAAAACATGTTCTGCCGCTGTGAGCTGTGGCAGAAACATGTATCGAGGGGCTGCTACCCGGATCTTGACATGCTGCCTCTTGGCCGCCTTGGAAAAGGCTTCGGCAAAGAACGCCAGACCAATTTTACCTGCCAGGAACAGCGCACAATGATGACTTTGTGGTGTCTCTTTGGATCACCCCTTATGCTCGGTGCAGAACTGACCCTGTTGGATGAGTGGACCTTGTCTCTCCTCACCAACAAAGAGATTCTGTCTCTGGCAACACCAGACTGCAGACCTTGGCAAATACATCGCGATGAAACCCAAGCCATATGGACAGGATGCAATGAGACCGACGGTTCTTTTTATGTTGCTCTCTTTAATCTCAGTGACAAAGAAAAAGAAATCTCTGTTTCACTGGAAGAACTCTTCTTTTGCCCTTATGTTCGAAATCCGAACATTAAGGGACAAGACGTGATTCAGCTGCGTGATCTGTGGAAAGATGAAATTTCCATGTTCACAGGCAGCACCATCAGCCAGTCAGTGAAGCCGCATGACTGTGTCATCTACAAGATCGGCTAATAAAGACAGCGTTGCCGCAACTGTTCGTCTGTCACATACAAATTATCCGGCTCCTAATATTAGAAGCCGGATAAAATATCTCTTTATCTCTACTCGATTTCCGGTGCGTCCGGATCGTCTTTTAAGATAAGACTTAAGATCAGGGCGACGATTGTACCTGCGGAGATTCCAGATCCGAACAGGCTGCTTAAAATTCCGGGAAGTTTTGCAACTACTTCCGGACGGAATGTAACACCTAAGCCGATGCCGATTGAACTTGCCATAATCAAAAGATTCCGGTTTGTAAATTTCACCTTTGACAGTGTTTTGATTCCGGAGATTGCAACGGTACCGAACATTAGAATTCCGGCTCCTCCAAGAACGCAGGAAGGCATGATAGATACTACCGTCGATACCTTCGGAAAGAGACTGATCAGGATAAGCAGTACTCCTGCTACGATTGCAACGTGCTGTGATGCACATTTTGTAAGAGGGATCAGGCCTACGTTCTGACCGAATGTCTGTGCAGGGCCGGATCCGACGAACGGACAGACAAAAGAGCTGACGGAATCAGCCCGTACCCCTGCTACAACCTCATCTCTGCTTAACTTTTTGCCTGTCACTTCACCAAGCGTTTCCATAACACCTACGGTTTCAATGACAGTCACCAGATATCCGGCGATAAACGGTACGACAAACTTTGGGTTAAAATCAATTCCAAAACGTGCAATCTCAGGCATCTGGAACCATTCTGCATTACCGATCTGTGAGAAATCTACGAAACCAAACGGAATACTGATTATGTATCCTACGATGATTCCGATCATAACAGCTGCGGAATTCCAGATTCCCTTTGCATATCTGTTCAAAAGGAGGATAACGACGAATACGATCACCGCAATCAGTATGTATCTCGCATCTCCATAATTGGGATTATCTGAACCTCCTCCGATCCAGTCGAAAGCGATCGGCATCATGGACATTCCCATGAGTGTGATAACTGTACCGGTTACAACCGGTGTGAATATCTTCATCAACGGTTTGACAAAAAAGCTCAGGATAAATTCCAGAATAGCACCCAAAATAGATGCTCCGAAATATCCGGCCATTCCGCCTCCCATCGTGTTGATAATTGTGTTTGCTGGCGGAACAAACCCAAAGTCTGTTCCCATGACGGTCGGAAGTCCTACACCAACCCGAAACTTTTTCGGTCCAAATCCTTTTGTCTGGATAATTGATGCAATTCCGGAAGCCAGCAGCGATGCCGATACCAGATATGCCGTATCCACAACATTAAGTTTTGCAAGACCAGCGATGACCAGGGGTACTGCTACAATTCCACTGAATGCAGTCAGAATGTTCTGGAGCCCCAGCAGGATGGATGTGCCAAGATTTGGCTTGTCTTCCACCTGGTATACCAACGTTGAAGTGTTGTTTGTTTGTGCCTCATTCTTTTCCATATTGTGTGTTTTCACCTCTCTGTATTGTTTAACATTCTATTTAAAAGCAGTCTCCCGCGTATCGAGAGACAAAGAAAGCCTCCCGATACACGTTAAGTAGCCGCTGAATTTTATAAATGATTATTGAGAGTTTACGCATTATACCACAAACATATAGGATATCAGATTCAGGAATACGGGCACTTTGTGCCATATAATCCACGGTATCCTATATCTTTTCTTAAATCTTTAAATTCCGTTTGTCTCCAGAAAGTCCTGCAGCAGATTCTGGCACACAGATTTCCTATATTCGGCTGAAACTCTTCCACGAATGGGAACAATCGCCTCATCATAAGCTGCCAGGTACTTCTCTTTGATGCCTTTTGCCTCGTCGATGGTTTTTCCAATCATCATCTGATCAATGTCAGGTCTTCTTACAACTACATCGCTGACCGCTCCGAATGCCGTGGCACAGTTTTTGATTCTGCCATCTTCTGTATCCAAAATCCCCGCAAAAGACACTCTTGAGATCGCAAGTGCATTTCTGGCACCGATTTTCTTATAATAATAGTTGTCGATCCCGTTCTTTGGAACGAGGATCTCAACGAGCAATTCATCCTCACGAATCGCGAGTTTCTTTCTTCCCAGATAAAACTCTTTGATCGGGATAAAACGTTCTCCGCTCATGCTTTGAAGATGTAAGAGCGAATCTGTCACGAAGAAGATCAAAACGCTGTCTCCCTTCGGTGAACCGTTGCAGACATTTCCACCTACAGTTCCAAGGTTTCGAATTGCCGGCGCGGCAAGCTCTATGACGGCATCCTTTAAAATCTGAGGAATCAGCTTGTGATGGAGTACTTCCGAGTAGGTCGAACAGGCTCCGATTCGAATATATTCCTCATCCTCCGTGATCTGTTTTAATTCCGCTATCTTGTTCAAAAACAGATAGGAGGCCTGATCGTCCGCTTCGATCATCAGATCTGTGCCTCCGGCATAGGGAGTCACCGGCTTTGTATTTTTGATTTTTAGTGCCTCATCCAGAGATGTTGTAAAATAACTGTTTACCATAATCCCTTCCCCTCCTTTGCCGCAATCTGGATTGCTTTTACAATCGCGTTATATCCCGTACATCTGCACAAGTTCCCGGATATTGCTCTGCGAATCTCCTCCTCGTCGGGATTGGGGTTCTCTGCAAGCAGACACTCTGAGGCCAGCATCATGCCTGGAATGCAAAAACCGCACTGCACTGCACTTACATCCGCATATGCTTTCGAGAGCATTTCGAATCTTTCGGTCTTACTGTATCCTTCAATTGTCAGTACTGTACTCCCCTCGATACTTCCCATTGCAACCATGCAGGAGTTGACCAGACGATTATCGAGGATCACGGAGCATGCTCCGCACTCGCCTTCTTTACATCCGCATTTTGCTCCGGTGAGACGAAATTCATTGCGCAGGACATCCAAAAGCCGTTCATTTGGGTTTGCATTGCTGGTAACTTCTTCGCCGTTTAGTATGAATTTAATCATGTTTCTTCACCTCCTGCAAATGCTTCATGATATCTTCCGCAGTATAAGGGATATGGTCTATATTGGTCGAAAGTGCCTGCTCAAGGGCGTCAATATATGCCGGTGCCGGCCCTACGTTCGGAAGCTCGCCCGCGCCTTTTGCGCCAAATGGTCCCTCATCGTAAGGAACGCTCACAAAATCTGTGACCATGTTTTCGACATCCATTGATGTCGGAATGATGTAATCGCTGAAGCTATTGTTGCGGATTCTTCCCTGCTCGTTGTATCCGATCTGCTCCATGGAAGCATATCCGATGGACTGAAGGAATCCGCCCTCCATCTGGCCATGAAGGATATTCAGATCAAGAGGTGTTCCCACATCGTAGACGCCCCACGCTTTGAGCACTTTTGTCTGTGCCGTCAGTGTATCCACTTCCAGTTCGATGACATTGACAGACCAGGAATAGGTCGGATAAGCATCTCCGGTGAAGGTGTTTGTGTCAAACTGAATCATAAAATCCGGATGCACATAATGTTCCGTGATCAGCTGCTCTTCTCCTGGTTTCCACTGCTTTTTTAGTCTTTCTGCCGCTCGTTTGATCAGTTCACCGACCACCATGATGGAGCGGCTGGCAACGGTAGGACCGGAGTCAGGCACTCGATCGGTATCCGGATTTTTTATAATGATACGATCCATGGGAATATCTAAAGCATTCGCAACAATTTTGGAAAATGTTGTCTTTGCGCCCTGTCCCATATCGGTTGTACTTGTGAGAATCTCAACCGTATCATCTGCATTTTTTCGAAGCTTTGCAACACCTTTAATCAGATCCCTCTCACCGTTTCCGGTAAATCCGCAGCCGTGATATACCGTCGAGATTCCGATCCCTCTTCTGTATCTTCCTGTCTGATTCTTATAAAGTTCACGTTTTCTTCTAAAATCAGAAAGCTCATCGGCCCGCTTTACCATCTCCGGAAGCGGCACATGAAAATGATACAGACCATTTGTCGAGGTCCTATCGCCTTGTTTTGCAAAGTGTTCCTCTTTAAACGCCAGCGGCTCCATACCATATTTTTTCGCTATGTGATCCATCAGCATTTCTGCTGTAAAAAAAGTCTGCGGGCCGCCGAATCCGCGGAACGCACCGTTTGGGACCGTGTTGGTCTTCATCCCATCTCCGGTCACATGCAGATTCTCAACATTATATACTCCACAGGCACCGATCAGCCCACGCTGCAAAACAACATCGGTCAGTGTCGTGTATGCACCCGCATCATAGATGACATTGATGTCCATACCGGTGATCTTTTTATCTTTTAAAGCCACTTTATAAGTGACGTAGGCCGGATGACGCTTCGAGGTAAACTCAATATCCTCTCTTCTGCCAAAGACACATTTCACCGGCTTTTGCACTTTATTCGCCGCAACAGCAACCTGGCAGGCAAGAATCGAAGGATAGTCCTCTTTTCCGCCGAATCCGCCGCCTGTGACATCCTGTACAACCCTGAGATGATCTCTGTCACAGCCGACTGCCTTAGCGACTGCTGTGATCACATAATACGGACACTGCATCGAACCTCGGATGACAAGCTTTCCGTTCTCTGGATAGGAGATGATCCCATTCGTCTCCAGATATGCCTGCTCTTGCTGGCCGGTATGAAATTTCTCGGTATATATCTCATCTGCTTCCTCAAAAGCCTTTTTCAGGTCACCCTTTTCAAAATCATGATGAAAAAATGATGTTTTCGATTGCATGACATCGAAGACAGGCTCCAGTTCGTCATAATCCACCACTGTCTCATCAATGATATGGTCAATCCCCTTCTTGTCGGGACCTACGATCATCGAGATGACATCTCCGATATACTCGACGGTATCCACCGGAAAAACTGGCATATCTTCCAGAACAACATGAATCTTGTTTTCACCTGGAACATCATCTTTATCAACAACGAAGTATCCCTCTGGTAATTTGGGATATGTTATTTTTATGATGCGGGCTCTCGCTTTCGTCGACCGAAGCATTTTTCCATAAAGCATACCGTCCATCACAAGATCATCAACGTACATTGCCTCGCCGCTGATCTTATCGTCGTGGTCTCTTTTTTTTACGGAATGACTGATTGTTTCCATCCCACATGCCTCCTTTTATATTAATTCTGTAACATTGTATAAAAGTTCCCTTTCCGCTATCCGCTTATCTGGAACTCTTCTTATAGTTATAGTATAGAATGAGGCATCATGTTCGTCAAATTCTTTTACAAAAGAACTTGCTCATGGCACTTTTTATGGCATTTAAAACAATCGTTTATACTCTTCTTCCGTATATCTTCGTACATTATTTTCGAATTCAATATATCTTTCCAAAAATTCTTCACCTTTTTTGGTCAAATATGTATTTCCTCCTCTATGGCCTCCGTGGATTCTCTCCACAACAGCATATCCGAGCTCATCCTCCAGTTTATTCAACATCGTCCATGCTTTGCTGTAAGACACAGCCATACGGCTGCATGCTTCCCGGACAGAGTGCGTCTCCTGAATCTGCACCAGCAGAAGTCTGCTGCGCGCGTCAAAAAACATCGACTCCCGCTCAAGATTGATGCGCAGAAATGGATGTGCAATCTGTTTGTTATATTCCGGAACCAGCTGCTCGAGTCTCTTTATGTCATCGGTCGTATGAATAACCCCTTCGTCTTCGACCTCCATAAATGTCCTTACATCTGAGAAATTGTCGATTGCCCCTTTTAATCCGCCCGGACCCTCGTAATTTATGATATCAGGAAGAATCCGACGATCAAGCAGAACCGGGCGCCCGGTATGTCCATGATACGAGGGCACAATCAACGATTTATCAAGCTGAACCATCTTTTGTATTGTATCCGGTGTCACCATCGGAACATTTACCGGAGTATAAACAATCTTGTCACACCGGTCTTTCATATACTTCAATCCCATTTTCACAGAGTCAAACTTCTTTGTATTTTCGTAATCTTCATTGCGGATAAATATCACTCCATAGTCGGATAGTTGATGTTCGATATCCTCCGCATGATACCCCACGACAACCACAATCGGAAAAAGCCCTGCAATCTGAAAAGTCAGAACTTCCCTTCTGATAACCGTGATTGATCCAATCTTATAAAGCGGATCCAGTTTGCTTTTTTTTGGAAACTGTCCCGCAGCAACGATGAGTCCGCCTGTTTTTCTAACAATATCACCCATAATCTTTTACCTTCTACTACCCTATCCATTCTTCCTAAAGCGTTATCCTATCCTGATTGATCCTCCGGACAGGTTTAGATCGCACCTAGCAGCATATAATGCTCCGACGGTTCACGAAAGAAAAACACTCCGAGTCCTCCCATTCCAAGATGTGCACCCAATACTCCTCCAATTTCTGTAATCGTTGTCGTACATTCCGGAAGTATCTCTATGATCTGTCTGGATACATTGTCCGCCAGCGGCTTGTTTCCGGTATGTGCGATTGCAATCATCTGTCTTTGGAAGTCTTCTGTCCTTCGGCACACTTCCTTTATAACAGTCTGTACTGCCTTCTTCTCTCCACGCACCATTCCCTCTACAGTCATTTTACCGTCTTTTACATCCAGCCATGGACGAATGTTCAGGACACTGCCTGCCCAGCCAAGTGGTTTGCTGATTCTGCCGCCTTTGACCATCCACTTCAAATCCGCAACCGTAAACAAATGTTCCACATGATCGATCATGAAGTTAATTTCTTTGACTATCACCTCTATGTCCATCCCTTTTTCAGACATCAAAAGAGCCTGCAGTACAATCAGTCCTGTCGCACAGGATCCGCCTCTGGAGTCCACAATCTCCATCTGTCTCTCTGGATATTTCTCTTTTAATTCATCCGCAACCACATGGGCAAGTGAAAAACATCCTGACATCTCGCCGGAAAAGGAAATATAGATAAAATTCTCCCCATTCTGGCAACACTTTTCAAATTCCTCTTTCATCACTTCATATGGGATCTGAGCTGTCTTTGGAAGAACATCCTTACGCATCAGTGCATACACCTGTTCGATTCCAATATCTATGCCGTCCAGATAGTCCCTCCCCTCTGCCGATATCACAAGCGGCAGGGTAATCAACTTATGTCCCTCTAAGAGTTCTTTATTAATATCACACGTACTGTCTGCAATAATCTGAGTCATAGCATCACCGATTCCTTTGTCTTTCTTCTCTTCTCATATTTTTAAGTATAACATAAATCTTCATGTTTAACACATCCGAACAAAATAAAGACCCCATGAATGATTGTCATGAGGTCTTTATCGGCCCGGTGGTTCGCCAGCGTTATCTGACGCAGAGCATCTTATATCACGGCTGCCCCAAAAGGCATCAGGGCAAGTTTTGCCAATTTGAAGTGCTGTCGCCCAAAGGGGATTCCGACAATGGTAACACAGAGTATCACTCCGGTAGCCAAGTGTTCTAAAGCAAGTGGTATCCCGGACAAGATAATCCAGAAAATATTCATCACCAGTGAGGCGGCTCCTCCGCCATAGACAATCTCTTTTCCAAAAGGAAAGAAACTTAAACCTGCCAGTTTAAAACACTGTTTTCCAATCGGAATCCCTACAATGGTAATACACCATAAAACGCCGGCAGCGCACCAGCTAAGGCCGCTTGTGAATCCGCCGAATACAAACCATAAAAGATTTCCTAGGCATCCCATAGATACAAACCTCCCTTCAAAATGTGAAAATCAACAAAAGCTCTGAGAATTCCTGTGTAAAAACCCCCGGATTTCTCATAATATGAGACTTTCCGGGGATTCTGATTGATTATTTACTTTCTATTATTTATTCATCTGAGCAGCTACTTCAGCGGCGAAGTCTTCTTGTTTCTTTTCGATTCCCTCACCGGTCATATAGCGGACAAAGCCTTTGATTTCTATCTTGGCATTGTTTGCTTTCGCAACTTCTGCAACGTATTTTCCAACGGTCTGTTTTCCGTCTTCAGCTTTTACATATACTTGATCGACTAGGCAGATTTCCTTAAGTTCTTTCTTGATACGACCTGTAACGATACCGCTTATCATCTTATCATTCGCATCCGGCTTTTCATTCTTAGCCTGAACTGTCAGAATTTCCTTTTCATGTTCCAGGTAGTCCTGATCCACTTCACTTTCATTCGTAAAGCGAGGATTTAAAGCCGCTACCTGCATGGCAATATTCTTTGCCATCTCTTTGATGTCATCATTTACAACATCGGTCTCTACGTCAATAAGGACACCAATCTTTCCACCCATATGCGTATAGGAAGCGATCAATCCATTCTCCTCAGATACCTGAACAAAACGGCGAATATTCATGTTCTCACCAATTGTTGCAATCTTGTGAGCCAGTTCTTCTGCAACTGATTCACTGATATCGAATTTCCAGGGCTCTGCAAGAAAGGCATCAATATCAGCAGCCTTTGTATCCATCGCCTGTTCTGCTACCTGTGCAACATAATTCTGGAATTTTTCATTCTTGGCAACAAAATCAGTCTCCGCATTAACTTCAACGGCAACAGCCTTTTTCTCATCGTCAGAAACCATGACTTTGACAAGTCCTTCTGCTGCAACTCTGCCGGCCTTTTTCTGAGCAGTGGCCAGTCCCTTTTCTCTCAAAAACTCAACTGCTTTATCCATGTCACCGTCTGTGGATGTAAGAGCTTTCTTACAGTCCATCATGCCGGCACCGGTCATCTCTCGTAATTCTTTTACCATCTTTGCTGTAACAGCCATGAAAAAGTCCCTCCGTAATTTGATTATTTCTCTGCAGCTTCGTCTGTTTCCTCAACAGTTTCGGCTTCGTCTGATCCCTCAGATTCTGTCTGACCCTGTCGGGCCTCGATTACAGCATCAGCCATCTTAGAGGTGAGAAGTTTCACCGCGCGGATAGCATCATCATTACCCGGGATTACATAATCCAATTCTTCCGGATCACAGTTTGTATCACAAATTCCGATTAACGGGATTCCCAATGTATGAGCCTCCTGCACACAGATTCTTTCTTTCTTGGGATCTACAATAAAAATCACATCCGGCAGTCTCTTCATATCTTTGATTCCGCCAAGATTCTTCTGCAGTTTATCTAATTCTTTCTTCAAATTTATAACTTCTTTTTTAGGAAGAACATCGAATGTTCCGTCTTCTTCCATTGTCTCGATCTCTTTTAATCTTTCAATTCTGCTCTGGATCGTCTTGAAGTTGGTCATCATACCACCAAGCCATCTTTGATTTACATAAAACATTCCGCAGCGTTCAGCCTCAGACTGAATTGCATCCTGTGCCTGTTTTTTTGTTCCTACAAATAAAACTGTGCCGCCGTCTGCTACGGTATCCATAACTGTCTTGTAAGCATCATCAACCATACCTACTGATTTCTGCAGATCGATAATATAGATGCCATTACGCTCTGTGTAAATGT
>ENA-UOOI01000940-UOOI01000940.1-fermentation-metagenome-genome-assembly--contig:-NODE-940-length-33713-cov-3.358993_pt1 | contig 33713 bp, 28 predicted proteins | sample MGYA00245779_ERZ724027 | MGnify/ENA primary metagenome ERZ724027 (study PRJEB28704, sample SAMN03018318) | fermentation metagenome | biome: anthropogenic terrestrial biome; feature: soil; material...
GAAGGATGCCCTGCGCGGCCTTGTCTTCCTCGCCTTTTTTCTGCGGTATGACAGCCATGGAAAGCGTGGGCTCCGGGTAGTCTATGCCGTCGAGCTTTACCATATGCGCCGGCGAACAGAGCGTGTCGCCCGTTTTTACGTCCTGCAGCTTAGGCACCGCGCCTATGTCGCCGGCTGCTATGTACGGCGTGTCCTCCTGCTTCTTGCCGTGCATGAAAAGCGTTTTTCCTATCCTTACCGGCTGCTTTGTACGCATATCAACAAGCTGCGCGTCGGACGATATCCTGCCTGAAACGGCCTTTATATATGAAAGCTTGCCTACAAACGGGTCGGCGACCGTTTTAAACACCACGGCGGCAGGAGCTGCAGCCTCGTCGACTGTTACCTCGACAGGGTCGCCGTTAACGTCCGCTGCCGTTTCGGCGCTTTTTTCAGAGGCCGGCGGAGCAAGCCACACAAGGCCGTTCATCAGCTGCTCCACGCCGTTCATGCGCAGGGCGTCGCCGCAGAAAACCGGCGTTATGGAACCGCTTTTCACGCCCTTGCTCACGCCTACTATGACTTCCTCCGGCGTAAACTTTTCACCTGAAAAGTACTTCTCGAACATCTCGTCGCTTGTCTCGGCAACAGCCTCATAGATAGCCGTGCGCAAACCGTTGAGCCTCTCGCCCATATCCGGCATTTTCACTTCTTTAGGTTTGCCGCCGCAGCATTCATACGCCTTAAACTCAAGCATATTAACGTAAATATCCGCTTTGCCGTCAACTATAAACGGCACTACCACCGGGCATATCGACGGGCCGAACTCCGCTTTCAGCGTTTCGAACACCTTGTAGAAGTCGGCGCTTTCGTCACAGAGGCCGTTTACAAAAAATATCTTCGCAAGCCCGCGCGACTCGGCCGCCGCCACAGCCTTTTCCGTCCCTACCCCTATGCCGTCGCGGCCGGATATGGCTACGAGCATACTGTCGGCGGCGCGCGCCGCTTCGCATGCCCCGCCGCCGAAGTCGAACAGGCCGGGAGAATCTATCAGGTTTATCTTATAGTTTTTCCACTCAAGCGGAGCCACCGCCGCCGCAAGCGACGACTTGCGTTTTATTTCCTCCGGGTCGAAGTCGCACACCGTGCTCCCGTCGGCTATATTTCCCAAACGTTCCGACGCTTTTGAAATGTAAAGCATAGCCTCCGCGATGCTTGTTTTGCCGGCACCGCTGTGACCGGCAAGCGCAATATTGAGGATGTTTTTTGCCGCGTATTGTTTCATTATATATGGCTCCTTTCAGAGTGTAAATTTTTCACCTGCGGCGCTGGAATAAATTAAAATTCCTTTAAGCGGCGCCATTAACCGCTTCACTACATTATATATATGTAAGCCGCCGGCTGGGGTCGAAAAATGTAAATTATAAATATAGTACAATAGTTCGGCCTTATTTACAATAATTATAGCGTATATCTACAATGAATACAAGAACGGCAGCCACTTTTTTACCGCCTTTTTTAGTTTTAAACGCCCGTTATATTTGCTTCAATGCATTTTACCCATAAAAACATTTTTAAATGTGCATTGGGCGCCGTGGGAATATCCGCTGGCGCATATTTTTGTTCCCTTTCGCGTCAGTATTTTCCGCACCGGCGCCCATGCTTTCCCTATACTAATATATAAGGGAGTAATCCGGCGCTTTGCGGGCAGAAAAAAGCCGCGGGCGGCAGCAAGTACCGCGCGCGGCTTTTAAAACTGTTTTTTGCTTATAGCCCAAAGGCCGGTTATGGTTTTCAGGCTTTGCCCTCGCAGCCGAGGACGCATTTAATCTTATGCTCAACCATACCTTTAATCGCTTCCCTCGCTGGCCCAAGGTATTGGCGCGGGTCGAAGTGATCCGGATGTTCGGCGAAGTACTTGCGCACCGTCGCGGTCATGGCAAGGCGCAGGTCTGAGTCAACGTTTATCTTGCAGACGGCCATTGTCGCGGCCTTGCGGAGCATGTCCTCAGGGATACCTATGGCGTCGGGCATTTTACCGCCGTAAGTGTTTATCATTTTTACAAATTCCGGTACTACGGAAGAAGCGCCGTGGAGTACTATCGGGAAACCCGGCAGGCGTTCCGAAACTTCCTTAAGTATGTCGAACCGGAGCTGCGGCTTCTGGCCGGGCTTAAACTTGTACGCGCCGTGGCTTGTGCCTATAGCTATGGCGAGTGAGTCAACGCCCGTCCTCGTAACAAAGTCCTGCACCTGGTCAGGGTCTGTGTACTGGGCCTTGTCCGCTTCTACCGAAACGGCATCCTCGACGCCGGCGAGCCTGCCGAGCTCCGCCTCGACGGTGGCATTGTACTTGTGGGCGTAGTCTACTACTTTGCGTGTTTCCTCAACATTTTCCTCATACGGCTTAGAAGATCCGTCAAACATAACGGAAGTGAAGCCGCCGTCAACGCAGTCTTTGCACACTTCATAAGACGGACCGTGGTCAAGGTGGAGGGATATCGGGATTTCGGGGTGTTCGGCAACCGCCGCTTCAACCAGCTTAACGAGATATGTGTGCGTGGCGTACTTTCTCGCGCCTGCCGACGCCTGAAGTATGACCGGAGCTTTCAGCTCTGCGCACGCTTCGGTTATGCCCTGTACTATCTCCATATTGTTGACGTTGAACGCGCCTACGGCGTAACCTCCGGAATAGGCCTTTTTGAACATTTCCTTAGTATTGACTAATGACATCGGTCTTCACTCCTATAAATTTAATGTTAAGATTTTAACGTTAATGTTATTATACCTCAACGGTGCGTAAAAATAAAGCCGCCGCGGTTTTTTTTACGCCTTTAAGGCATCTTCCTTAAAAATCTGCGGATTGCTTCGGCTGTAGTAATATATGTACTGCTGCGCTATGCCGGCGTACCTGCCGAAAAACTCCGGCGTCCTGCCGGGGAACAGTGTCTTCATGGCGCGCTTCATCCACACGTCCATGGGAAAGGCCTCAAGCCTGTGCATACCGTAAAGCAGCGTGCAGTCGGCTACCTTAGGCCCTACGCCGCGCACGCACGTCAGTTTTTTCCGCGCTTCGGCAAGCGGCATTCCCTTAAGCACGCCGAAGTCAACGCTGCCGCACGAAACCCTGCGCGCAGCATCTATTATGTAAGGCGCCCTGAAACCGCATCCGAGACGCAGCAGGTCTTCGTCCTTAAGGGATGCAAGCTTTTCCGGCAGTGGAAAAGCATGCATGCCGTTTTCAGCTTCTTCGCCGTAAGCCGTGCAGAGCCGTGAGATTATCCCCTTTATCCTGCCTATGTTATTGCACTGCGATATTATAAACGAGCACATGGCCTCCCACGGTTCCTGGTTCAGTATGCGTATGTCGGGCGCGAACGCGACTGCCTTTTCAAGCAGCGGGTCAAGCCTGCAGAACTCAAGGCGGATTCCGACGTAGTCAAGCCCCATGTCGAAGTACCCCGCCCAGAATTTATCCTTAACAACATCCGCAAAATTATCTTCCGATATATGTGCCCAGCGGCCTCCGGCCATACCTGTGAAGGAGCCGTCCGCCTCCCGCTTCCACCTGAAGCACTGGCCGCAGTCGAGCGTCTGGGCAAGCGCGTTCCGTTCCATAAAAAAGCCCCCGTAAAATTAAAGTACACGCGATATTATAGCACAATATCCGACATGTTTTTTTAATTAAATTACTATTTGTACTTAAAAATTCATGTGCGGGTTGACATAAGAGTTTATTCACTTTTTATGTGTTAACTTCTTAAAAGTCGCCGCGCTTGACTTTATCAACATTTTCAACAGGGTTTTCCACAGGATTTACAACGTTATTCCACACTATTATGTAAACGAATGTAAATACACACAGTATAAACGCCGCGGCGGCAGCGTTTCCGCATGTATATTCTTAACGGAATATATAAAATTATGGGCTTATATTGGCTTATAATAGCGTAAACTGTGGTATAATAAAAATAATAGTATAAAAATATTTTTAATATTAATAGGAGAAATATAATGCCCAAAACACCATATGACAGCACAGAGATAGCCGCAGGAAGAAACGCCGTACGCGAAGCCCTTAAAAGCGGCCGGCCGGTAGACAGCCTTTACATAGCGCGCGGCGGCCGCAGCGGCAGCATAGGCGGCATAATCGCGCTCGCAAGGGAGCGCGGCATCCCCGTAAAGGAAGTTGACCCTAAAAAGCTCGACGAAATGTGCGGCGGCACGGTAAACCAGGGCGTGGCGGCTTCGGCAGCGGCAGTTGCGTACTCGTCGTTCGACGACGTTTTCGCCCTTGCTGAAAAGCGCGGTGAAAAGCCGTTTATCATTATTGCCGACGGGCTTGAGGACGTACACAACCTCGGCGCTGTCATAAGGGTGGCGGAGTGTGCCGGTGCGCACGGCGTCGTCATACCCGAAAGGCACGGCGCCGGCCTTACGGCGGCTGTCGGCAGGGCAAGCGCGGGTGCCGTAGAGTACGTGCCTGTAGTGCGCGTTAAAAACATACCGTCCGCTTTGGAGGAGCTTAAAAAGCGCGGAGTGTGGATATATGCCGCTGACACAGGCGGGCAGAGCTGGTGCGGCACCGACTTTACCGGCCCCTTAGCCATAGTGATAGGCTCGGAGGGCGGCGGCGTAGGGCGGCTTGTAAAAGAAAAATCCGATTTCGTCGTTTCCCTCCCGCTTAAGGGAAAGATAAACTCGCTAAACGCATCCGTAGCGTGCGGAGCCATATGTTACGAGGTAGTGCGCCAGCGTGGTGGGGCAGGCTGCCTGTAAAGGGAATTTTTTACTCGTTTAATACGCGCTTTTTTATAAATAATAGGTTAAAAAGGAAGTTTGCCGCCTGCCGCAAGCCATGAGCGGCAACTGCGCCGCAGCCGGCCCGCGGGCGTTCCTTTTAATGTGAAAATCCAAGGAGCGGTTAATTATGGACGGTAAAAATAAAACTCCGCAAAGTGAATATTCCGTTGATGAAATCCTTGCGGAGGCTCACATAATTAAAGACAGCGAAACAAAGCAGGCCGCGGTAAATGGCGGGCCGGCCGAAGCAGCCGGGTCCGGCCGTCCCGCTTTTGCCGATGAGGTAAAAACTGCCCCGGATGAAACGCTTAAATCCGAAACCGGCAAAGTCCCCGCCGCCGGGGAAGAGAGCGAAGGCAGCGGCGGCCACGGGAAAAAGAAAAAAAAGAAGGGCCTCTTTTCATTTTTCAGGCGAAGCAAAGAGTATGAGGACGACGACGAGGAGGACGACCTTTACTACGGCCTCCAGTTAAAGCCGCTCTCAGAGTACCGCAAAGAATACGAAAATACGGTTAAAATCGACCTTAACGGCAAAGATGGAAGCCCCGGCGACTCCGACGCACCCGAAAACATGGACGAAACTTTCAGGCGCATACACGAAGAACGCCGCAAAAGGCTCGAAAGGATAATGGAGCAGGCCGGCGTAGAACCCGACGACTTTATTTCCAGCACAGGCGGCATGGCGGGCGGCGGAAAAGGCACTCCGCCTAAGGCGCCCGCGGACAAAGCCCCGCAGGATAAACCGCAGGCAGCGCCGCCCGAAAGAAGCGGTGCTGAGCCTGTCTGCCCGCCCGCAAACCAGGCACCTCCGCCCCGTGGCGATGAAGGCACCGACGGGCCGCGGCAAAGCCGTGACGGAGAAAACGGGCAGGCAGGGGGCGGCAAGGGTGAAAGCGGCGAAAGCAGGAGCGCGGTCCTCGGCGGAAGCATTTCAGGCGGCACTGAGGATACCGGAACCCCTCCGCCCGTAAAAGAGCCCGAAACCCCGCACCGCGGCGGCGGCCAAAGCGTGCCGCCTGTGCCGGTAAAGGAACCCGAAACCATCCCCCGCCCGCATTATAAAGCGAAAAGCGGGCTTCCGGTGCGCGTAGTAAGCCTTGACGGTTTTGAGGAAATACTGCGCTCCGAAGCGCTGAGGTATCCCTGCGCGGGACCCGGCTCCCCGGCAGCCGCAGAGGAGCCTGCCGAAACGGCCGGCCCGGAAGAGCCGCCGTCTCCGCCGCTGGATGTGACTCCCGCAGATGATGCCGGCGGCAGCAAAGAAACTTTAAACGGCGGTTTTTACGACGATGGCGCCAGTTTGGACAACACCATAGAATTCCCCGGGGTTTACAGAAACGCAGAGCCGGAAAAGGCAAAAAAGCATTTCCGCATTTTCGGCGACGAAGAACCCGAAAGCCCCGTCGGCGGTGAAGCTGACGGCGGCGAAGAAGAACTTGACGACTATACAAAGCCTGAGGATGCCCCGTCAATAATAAACGATATAGCCGGCAGCCTCGGCAAGCTTTTCGTGCGGCTTATAGCTCTCGGCATAATATCTGTGCTCATGCTCGTTTCGGGCTTTGCGTACGAATATTCCTCTTTACTCCCGGCGGGGATACATAACGTTTACACTTCACAGACGTTCCTTATCATGCAGCTTATATTCCTGTTTACGGCCGCCGCCTTCTGCTTTCCAACCATATCAGGCGGTTTAAAAGGAATATTTAAGTTTAAGATAAACGCCGACAGCGCCGTTTCGGCCGCGGTGGCCGTCACATTGGTGCAGAACGCCGTACTGCTCGTGCACGGCATGCCCTCAGGCTCATATTCGTACTCTGTTCTGGCCGTATGCGCGCTTTTTATGAACCTTGCAGGCAAATTCAGTATGGAAAAGCGAATAATGAAAAATTTCAAATACATATCCTCCCCCGGCAAAAAATACGCCGTGCAGCTTTTTGACGACCACAATACAGCCCTGAAGCTCGCAAAGGGCTGCGTTTTGGGCGAACCTAAAATCGCATATGAAACGCCTGCCGGGTTCCTTAAGAACTTCCTCCGCTTTTCGTACATGCCCGACCCAGGGGAAAAAACGTCGCAAAGCGTCGGCGCCGTTACCATTATCGCGAGCCTTGCCCTCTGCGCCGCCGCGTTTTTCATAAAAAAAGACGCCGTCTACGCCGTTGACGCCCTTGCGGCCGCCATGTGCGCGGGCATACCGTTTATGAACACGCTCAGCGTAAACCTGCCTGTGGCGCGCCTTGGCAAAACAGCCGCCCGCTGCGGCTCCATGGCGGCAGGCTGGCACACAGTGGAGCATTTCAGCGAAACAAACGCCGTAATGCTCGACGACAAAGACCTTTTCCCCAAAGGCACCATAGTGCTTAACGGCATAAAGACCTTCGGCGGCCAGAGCATAGACGATGCCATACTTGACGCCACGGCTCTCGCCTGCGTCATAGGCGGCCCTCTCGGCGACGTTTTTGACCAGATAATCAAAAACAAGCACGACATACTGCCTAAAGTCAGCTCGGTCGTCTACATAGACGGGCTCGGCGTAACAGGGCTTGCCGACGGCAAGAGGGTACTCGTAGGCAACGGCAGCCTTATGAAAGAAAACGGCATAGAGCCGCCGTCGCGCGATTACGAAAGGAAGTACATACAGTCGGGCAGGCAGCTTATCTACCTCGCCTGCGCAAACGAACTTACGGCAATGTTTATAGTTTCATACCACTCGGACAGGCAGCGCGCCATGGAGCTTAAGCGTATGGAAAACAACGGCGTAAGCCTCATTGTGCGCACGCGCGACCCCAACATAACGCCCGTACTCATATCCCGCTGCTTCGGGCTGAGCGTTAACTCCGTAAACGTGCTTTCAAACGGGCTGGGCAACGTTTACGCGGCCCTGCAGGCAGCCCCGCCGGAGCGTATAGATGCCGTAATGGCGACAAAAGGGCGCGTAACCTCCATGATGCGCCTGCTGACGGCGTGCATAAGGCAGCGCGGCAACATCTCCATTGCAGTCGTACTGCAGAACACAGGCGCCATACTCGGGCTGCTTTTGGCGGCGCTTTCCATATGTGTTTTCGGGCTTAAACAGCTCTCCGTGACGTCGCTTTTCCTCATAGGCGCGTTCTGGGCGGCGGCAGTCGCCTTCATACCGCGCCTTCGCCGCCCGTAGCCCAAGGGGCGGCAGGCACAGGCTGTATCCGCACACAGAGGCTTGCGTACTTTTGTGAAATGGCGGCGCAGTAATCGGAAGATATAAGGTAAAACAGGGCGAAAAATAAAGGTACGGCCTGTTAAATTAAAAAAACGGAGAAAAGCTATTGACAACATTTTACGGTTGTGGTAATATCATTTCTGTTACTTTGTATATTTTTTAAACGGTCTTGATTTACAGAAGCGCACGCCGTTTATAAAGGTAAATTTTCAGGAGGTAATAATCAATGTCAACCTATATGCCGAAAGCCGGCGACATTAAGCGTAGCTGGTACGTAATAAATGCCGCGGGCAAACCGCTTGGCCGTGTTGCGGCGCAGGCTGCGGTACTGCTCCGCGGAAAACATAAGCCAACGTTCGCCCCGCATGCCGACTGCGGCGACAATGTCATCATCATAAACTGCAGGGAAGCAGTGCTGACAGGCAAAAAGTCTGAGGAGAAAATCTATTTTCACCCTACGCCTTACATCGGCCATATGAAAAAAGTGCCGTACTCGACCCTGATGGCTGAAAAGCCGTGCAAAGCCATGGAGCTTGCCGTAAAGGGTATGATACCTGACACCACCATAGGCCGTGCCGCCCTGACAAGGCTTCGCCTTTATGAGGGCACGGAACATAACCACGCGGCGCAAAAACCGCAGGCTTGGGAACTGTAAGGGGGAGGATTTATAATGTACGATAAAGAAGCTTATTTTTACGGAACAGGCAGAAGAAAAAGCTCCGTCGCCCGTGTCCGCCTTTACCAGGGCACCGGCAAGGTAACTGTAAACGACAGAAACATAGACGATTCCTTCGGGCTTGACCCCTTAAAGGCCATAGCCCGCCAGCCGCTTGTGCTAACTAAAACAGACGAAAAGTTCGACGTTGTCTGCCGCGTAGCGGGCGGCGGCGTTACCGGCCAGGCCGGCGCAGTACGCCACGGCATTGCAAGGGCGCTTTTACAGTATGATACCGAGAACCTCCGTCCGATACTCAAAAAGGCTGGGTTCCTGACACGTGACCCAAGAATGAAAGAACGCAAAAAGTACGGGCTCAAAGCTGCGCGCCGTGCGCCGCAATTCTCAAAGAGATAACTTTACCTGTCCTCTTTTTTCAGGCCGGATCTGCCGCAAATTGTGCGGCTGTCCGGCCTATTTGTATGCACTGGACTAATACCATATTAGGAGTATTTATTATGCAGAAAATAATGAGGTACACGCGCGCTGCGGTCGATAAATACGGCATGATAGAAAACGGCGATAAAATAGCCGTCGGAGTTTCCGGCGGCAAAGACTCGCTTATGCTGCTGTGGGCGCTCGCACAGCTAAAAAGGTTTTACCCCCATGGCTTCGAACTTACGGCTGTGACGGCTGACCCGTGCTTCGGCGGAAAAGAAACCGACTTTTCCGGCGTTGAGGCTCTATGCAAAGGACTCGGCGTGCAGTACGTGCTGCGCCGCACACACTTGGGCGAAATCATCTTCGAAGAACGCAAAGAGAAAAACCCCTGCAGCCTGTGCGCCCGCATGCGCCGCGGCATACTGCACAACATGGCGAAAGAAGCCGGCTGCAATAAGATAGCGCTCGGCCACCACTACGACGACGCCGTACAGACCTTCGTGATGAACCTCATATACGGCGGGCGCATCGGGTGTTTTTCGCCAAAAACATACCTTTCGCGCAAAGATATAACACTTATACGCCCGCTTATTTTCTGCATGGAAAAGGAGCTTGCCGCAGGCGCGCGGAGGCTGTCGCTGCCTGTTGTAAAAAGCCTCTGCCCTGCCGACGGCAGCACAAGCAGAAAAAAAGCCGCCGACATGATAAGTTCCCTCCAAAAAACGGAGCCCGACATAAAAGCGAAAATCATGGGTGCCATGCAGCGCGCCGGCCTTGACGGCTGGTAAACGCAGTAACTACAAAATTCTTATATTATTATTAATGTATATATATGCGCGCTCACGGGACTTTCCACGGGCGCGCTTTTTCGTACCAGCCTTTTCCTTTCCAGTACGCGCTGTTGGCTTCTATGCCGATTTTTTTCTGCATCATACGCATTATGTAAAAAGTGAGTTTTGCCCTTAAAGACGGCGTCACTTTCCCATAGCGCGACTTTATTTTTCCGGCTATGGCATCCGTCTTCCTCTCTGCTTTTGCCTTTATTTTTCCGCTTACACCGTCCCATGACGCCGCGTATACAGCTAAACCGCAGCTGTATATCCTTGCAACGCCCCAAAAACGCAGGCTGTCCCTTATGTCTTTGCAGGCCGGCCTCATCCCGGCTCCGGCGGCAGTCGCCACGCAGACCGCCTGCTTGGAGAACATCTTCCCCTCCGGCCTGTGTACCATCCACCTGTACGCAAAGTGGTCGAGGAACGCTTTCATGGAACCTGTCGCGTGGTAAACGTAAACCGGCGTCGTAAAGATAAGCACGTCGGCGGAGTCAAGGGCTTCGGCTATAGGCCCCGTATATTTGTAGTGCGGGCATAATTTTTCACTTTTCACGATGCAGTTTATGCATCCGCAGCAAAACTCCGGCAAATCGCGCGGCAGGAATATTTCTTTTATATCGCCGCCATCGGCAATCTTTTCCGCGAGCATCCTGCCTATGCGGTACGTGGAGCCCTTGTGGTTCTGCCCGTTTATCAACACTGCTTTCATAATATCAGCCCTCCCGGAATTCAGTCAATTATAGCACCTCCGGAAAATATATTAATTCATTCCGATTACTAAACTTTTTTCGTTATTATAAAAATATAATACAATATTTAGGGAATATGCTAATTGACTTATATTTCCTTTAAGGGCTAAGATTAAAAACGGATATTATAAAAACAAGGCCGCAGTACAGCCCGTAAAAGGAGAACGGTGAAATGAAAAAATACCTTTCACTTCTTTTTTCATGCATATTGATTCTTTCCGCGGCAGGATGCGGCGGGAGTGCGCAAGAGGCTCCAGCAGGCTCCGCTGTATCTGACGCCGAACAGGCTGCCGCGCTTATGGGCAAAATGTCGCTGCAGCAGAAGATATGCCAAATGCTTCAGGGCGCGGGCTGCTATGTAACATACGGCAGCGAGCGTGAATATTGCTTCGGTTCCATCTTAAACGGCGGCAATTCATATATGCGCGATGCGGCAACGTGGAAATCGTTCGCGGACGGCTACCAGCAAGCCGCCATGTCATCGCCGCTCCCCATCCCATGCATGTACGGGCTTGACGCCGTACACGGGCACAACAACGTGCAGGATGCCGTTATTTTCCCGCACAACATAGGCATAGGCGCGGCAAATGACGAAGCGCTTACATATAAGATGGGCGCCGCCGCCGCTGAGGAGATGAAGGCGACCGACGTGTTCTGGAGCTTTTCGCCGTGCCTTGCTGTTGACTCCGACCCACGCTGGGGGCGTACCTACGAAAGCTATTCGTCAGACCCCGATACAGTGGCAAAGCTCGGCGCAGCTTTTGCAAAAGGGATGCTTGACCACGGCGTAATGCCGACGGCAAAGCACTTTATAGGCGACGGCAGCGTAGTTTACGGCACCGGCGAAGGCAATAACCTTATCGACCGCGGCGACGCAAAGCTCAGCGATGCTTCGCTTGAGGGGCTGCTTAAACCGTACAGGGCGCTTTTAAACGAAGGCGTTAAAGTCGTTATGGCAAGCCACAGCAGTGTAAACGGCGTAAAAATGCACGCAAACAAGCATCTGCTCACTGACGTTTTAAAAGGTGAAATGAATTTTGACGGTTTTGTAGTAAGCGACTGGGAGTCCGTCGAAAACATACCAGGCGCTTCACTTGAAGATAAGCTCGCGTCGGCAATAAATGCCGGCATAGATATGCTCATGCAGCCGGAAAACTGCCCCGAATGCCTGCAGCTCATAACCAATGCTGTAAAAAAAGGCTCGATTCCGCAGGCGCGCATAGACGATGCCGTAAAGCGCATACTTACAGTAAAATATGGCATGGGGCTTTTCGACGACCCCATGGGTAAAAACAAAAAGCGTGAAGTAACCGATGTAGGTTCCCAGAAGTACCGTGACATTGCGCGCCAGCTTGTCGAGGAAAGCCTTGTGCTCGTTAAAAACAGCAAAGGAACACTCCCTTTTAAAAAAGGCACAAGCATCTTTGTCACCGGCCCGGCCGCCGACAACATAGGCGTACAGTGCGGCGGCTGGACGGTACAGTGGGCAGGCGGCATAGACCAGAACGGGCAGCGCGTAACCAAAGGCACCACCATACTCGAGGGGCTAAAGGCTCTCTCAAAAGAATACGGCCTTAATGTTATCACAGACGAAAAAGATGCTCCAAAAGCCGACGTCACTCTTTTGTGCGTAGGCGAAAAGCCGTACTCCGAGTGGGAGGGCGACACAAAGGACATGAGCCTTACTGGCGCTTTGGGGCTTGACGGCGCCGCCGGCTCAATAGCGCTTGCGGAAAAGCTCGGCAAGCCCACCGTTACGCTCATCGTCGCAGGCAGGGAAGTGCTTATAAACGACTACATTAATAACTGGGACAGCGTAGTCATGTGCTACCTGCCGGGCAGCGAGGGGCAGGGCGTCGCAAACGTGCTTACAGGCAAAGCCGGCTTTAAAGGAAAGCTTTCCATGCCGTGGTACAGAACTTTAAACAGCATAGGCACAGACGATACTTTATTTGAAAAAGGCTTCGGGCTGAGCTACTGAAACATTTCCGCTTTATAGCACGCGGCAAAGGCGGCCTGCCGGCGCATAAAACATCGGCAGGCCGCCTTTCATTAATTATTATTTCACGGTATATTCCGTACCGTCCACGAGTACCGCTTTTACATTATCTAAATCTATTATGCGTGAAAAATATCCTGCTATGACGTCCTTTTTGCCTGGGTTGCGGTTCCATGCCGACTCTGTTACAAGCGGGGTGCTCCTGTTAAACAAACCGCCGTCGTCCACAACAACGCCGCCTCCCGACCCTTCCGTGCCAAAGTCCACCATGCCGCCGAGGTCTAAGTCCTCTTTTGAACCGTCCTTCATCAGCAGCGCTATATCAGGCAGCGTCACCTCCGTATTTTCCGATAATTTCCCCTCACTGCCTATGAGCATTACGCCGAGCGGCGAAAGCTCGACGCTTTCGGGTTTATACGCTTTGCCTTTATAAAGTTCCGTGTCAATGCTGATTGTTTTAGAGGCCGTCGAATGTTCGAGCGGCACGCTGACTTTAAGCGGCTTTTCCTCATTATTTACAGAAATATTTACCGTTTCGGAAATGTAATTTTTAAGGCTCGTCAGCTTTATATCGTAATAATGCTTTTTCCCCTTGTCGAAGCCCGGTAATGAATTGCACGCGTAGCTTCCGCACTCCTGGCCGCAGTCCACCGAAAACAAGTCTATAGGGTCCTTCGCCGTCTTGTCGTTTTTGCTGCTTTCAAGCGAAACCACGATGTCGGTCTTATAGCCGTCGGAAAGTACGCTCTCAACCGCCAGAGTGCGGGCACCGTTGGAAGCAGAAATGTGCGGCGACGAAATGTCGTCCTTTACGCTGTCGGCACTTCCTCCGAAAATAGACTCGAAATACCCCAAACCGCCTGTCGCGGCAAATACCCCTACGCTTACAAGGCAGAGCATTGCGGCTATAAGCAGTATGCGCAGCGGTTTTTTCACAGCGCGTTTTTTGCTTTTACATATGGGCGTTACATCCGGCACTTCCGCAAAGGCCCCGCGGCCTGCTTCCTGCGCTGTTCTCACAAGCAGAAGTCCCTTTATCTTTTCGTCCGTCGGTTCGGGCATACCTCCGGCGTTAAACTTTATATCACAGTAGTATTCACTTTTAAGGCATGAGCATATATCACTGATTTTCATTTGCTTTTTCACAAGAAGTGAACCCCCTTCCTTCAAGAGCGGCTTTAAGGCTTTTTCTTATGCGGAAAAGTTTTGTCTTCACCGTGGACTCGTTCATCGAAAGCTCCTGCGAAATTGCCTTTACAGCCTCGCCGTAAAAGTAATGGCGCACAAAGATTTCACGTCCGGGCTCTTCCAAAGCTCCCACAGCGCTGTTTAAAGCCTGCTCCATTTCATTTTTTTCGGCCTCCTCACACGGTCCGCCTGAAACGGTAAGTATGCCGTCGTCGTACTGTACAGGCTCGAAGCCTTTTTTTCTCAGCCTGCCCCAGACGGCGTTGCGCGCCGCTTTTGCAAGGTACGGTTTCAGTGAAGCGCACGGCTTTATGCCGCTCCCGTTTTTCCAAACGGAAAAGAACACGTCGGCGCAAAGTTCCTCAAGGTCTTCTTGTGAAAGCCTGTACTGCCCTATGCCGCACAATACGGACCATACGTATTTTTTGTAACGGCATATAAGCATATCGAGGCCTTTTGTATCTTTATTTTTTATAAGTTCAATAATATCGCCGTCCATGTCGTTCCCCCTTTCGCACGTGCCGTTTAACAATACGCATATTTTCCGTTTAGGTTTCACTTTAAATAAATAATGTTTAATTGTATAATTATAATATAGGATGTGTTTTAAATGAATGGGTTTTGGTTAGAAGAAATCATTACAGCCATGAAGCATTTAGGTGGGGACGCTAAATACCAAGATTTGTATGACGAAATAAAAAAACAAGGTAACATAGACTTAAGCAAGCGTAAATATTGGCAGCAACGTGTGAGGGCGACAGTGGAAGCTTTTTCAAGCGATTCGGTAACATATAACGGAAAAAAAGATATTTTTTTCTCTGTCGACGGCATAGGCAAAGGCCATTGGGGACTGAGGAATTTCATTCCAGCTGATAGCAATGTCAATCTGACCGAAGATGACGCCAGTTATCCGGAAGGTAAAAAAATTTTACGCCTACATATATGCCGTGAAAGAAACCCAAAAGTTATTGCAGATGCAAAAAAAATGTTTAAAGAAAAACATAATGGCAGACTTTTCTGTGAAGCATGCGGATTTTCATTTACCGATACATATGGGGACCTTGGTGAAAATTTTATCGAAGGGCATCATAAAATCCCCGTAAGCATGCTTTCTGCAAACGATAAAACGAAACCAGAGGATATAATAATGCTTTGTTCTAATTGCCACCAGATGATTCACCGGTTAAAGCCATCGTCCGATTCTTTAGACCAATTAAAGAAAATACTGTCAAATCATATTTAGTATAAAAAGCCCTATGAGGCTTTCATCCCCCATAAGGCTCTCATATTATTTAACGGTTTTATATTTTACTTAAGACTTCGCCTATGCTACCGTTTATGACAAGGTCGGCGCGTGAGTCGAGCGGCGTAACAGACCTGTTTATGAGTACGAGCCTGCCGCCGCTGTAGTAGTCTATGAGGCCTGCCGCCGGGTACACTGCAAGCGACGTCCCGCCTATGATAAGCATGTCCGCGCGCCTTATGGCGTTTACAGCACCGCGTATTACATTTTGGTCAAGCCCTTCTTCGTACAGCACTACGTCAGGCTTTACAATGCCTCCGCACTCACAGAGCGGTATGCCCTTAGTGTCCTTTATGTAATCTACGCCGTAAAATTTGCCGCACCTTACACAATGGTTCCTGTGCACCGAGCCGTGAAGCTCAAAAACGTTTTTACTGCCGGCTTTTTGGTGGAGGCCGTCTATGTTCTGCGTAACAACGGCCAAAAGCCTGCCCTCCCGTTCAAGTTCCGCAAGCTTTACATGCGCGGCGTTCGGCTTTGCGTCGAGGTAAAGCATTTTGTCGCGGTAAAAGTCAAAAAAGCGCTCAGTGTGTTCTTCAAAAAAGCCGTGGCTGAGCATTACTTCCGGCGGGTAATCGTACTTTTGGTTGTAAAGCCCGTCCACGCTCCTGAAGTCGGGGATGCCGCTTTCTGTTGACACTCCGGCGCCGCCGAAAAAAACTATCCTTCCGCTTTCATTTACCATTTTGCGGAGCTGTTCTTCTTTTGTCATAAAATATCCCCCTTACACAGCATTTTATTTACAATACTATAATAAAATCCAAAGCTTCTCCTTTACCCTATCCGTGTACAAATATTATTTTAACGCTGTCCGGAATATCGTAATACATATGCAGGCTCCTGTCATAACGGGGGCTGAACGCGTTGTAATACGCGTAATAAAAATTAAACCTGTCCCTGTCTATCACGACCTCCTCCGCCCGCCCTTCACGTGCCGCCGCCATGCCGCGTTCTATCTTAGCGTACTCCGCCATATTGCTCCGCATAGGCTGTATGCCGCTTACCAAAGTAAAAACGGCAAAAGCCGCCACTGCATATTTAAGCGCCGTGCCCAGCCTGTGCCCGGCCCCCCAAAAAAGGTTCAAGGCCATAAGCAGCAGCATTACAACAAGGTAAAAAAGCGGGCGCCCCTTAACCCCAAGGGCGGCCGGTATGGCCTGGGATGCCCACATGCCGGTGTAAATGGCCGCCGCCGGCCTGTACTTTTTTTCATTTTTCGCCGCCGAAATAAAAATGCAGAAAATAAAAATAAAATATATTATAATCAGTATACATTCGGCGCAGCCCAATATATTTTTAAATCCGAACATCCCTCCGCCCATAAACGGGTACGGCTTTATGCCGGGGTACATGAACATACCCGAAAGCGAAAAAACCAGCGTTCCGAATATAACGGCAAAATAGCTTACAGGCGCTGCGCCGTTTCTCCTTCCGCGCATGACAAACAGCGCGCATGCCCCTGTAAGAGCCGTAAGCGGCCAGCATTCAGATGTGAAAGGATAAAAATAAGTGAGCAGATTGCCCGCAAGCCTGAGCAAAACCGGCACGTCCGCATTTGCGGTCCTTCTAAGGCGCACGTAAGCGCCCGGCGCCGTGAGGGTAAATAAAAGCGCCGCAAAGGCAAGGCACGAAACGGCCGCCTCATACTTTGTAAGGCACTTATCCCTTTTAAAATATATAAGGCACACGGCGCACACGGCCGCTATAAGCATCGCCGCCTGCTCATGCAGAAGCGCCGATGCCAAAAGGCAGGCAGGGCTTATAAAGCGCATGGCTCGCGGCACCGGCCGGCCGCACAGCATGTTGTAAAAAGGCACAAAGCCCAAAAGCGCAAGTAGCATAGGGTATATATAGTTGCACGAGCCGTCCATCCACACGAACGTGTCGGCAAAAACGTGCTGCGCGACCGGCACAAGCCCCGGAAAAGCCGCGCAGACGCAGGCAAGCGCCGCGTCGCCGCTTTTGCCGTCCCTTAAAGCAAGGCTTCCGGTAACGTAATAATACATGAGCAGCGATATGCTTTCTATGACAAAAGGCGTCACGGCTTTCCACACCTTAAGCCCCGAAATGAGGAAAACCTGCGCCAGCATATTTGCCATGCGGGAACCGCTGTTAAGATAATAGCTTATATAAAAACGCCAAATCCGTTCCATTGAACCGCCGGCCACGGTAAAATAGAAATCGTCGCCCTGCGGGAAATCCATGCTGTAAATAAAAAGGAGGAAAACAGTCATTGCCGCAAAAGGCAAATAAAACTTAGCCACGTCCAAACGGTCTTTTTTAAGCATGAGAATTTCCTCCATATCCGAACTATATTAGCATATTATAAATATAAAATCAAGCGGCGGCGCCTATGCGCGCTTCTTAAAGAAGCGAAGAAGCGCTTGCCCGCAAAAGCGTGGCAAAGACTCCGCCGGATTAAAAAAGGAACCGCAAAAAAGGCCGCGGGGCGCCCATCCTTCACGGCCGGCGCCCCGCGGCGCTGTACAGCGGTTTTTCTATGCGCCGCTGCTTTTAAAGCGTGCTCCGAGCCGAGGCCGGAGCTGCGGGACTGTACGTTCTTTTAATTTTCACGTATTAATTTCTGATACCAGTAAAAGGATTTTTTCGGGATACGCCGCAGCGTGCCGGTACCGTCATTGTTTTTATCCACATATATAAAGCCGTACCGCTTTTTCATTTCACCGGTTCCCGCGCTTATGCAGTCTATAATTCCCCAGCTCAGGTAGCCTATGCATTCCACGCCGTCTTTCATGGCATCTTCCATGGCGTTTATATGTGCCTGCGCATACTCAATGCGGTAATCGTCTCCTGCGGGGCTGCCTCCGTTTTCTAACCTGTCCGCGCAGCCAAGGCCGTTTTCCACTATAAAAAGCGGTTTATGGTAGCGGTCATAAAGCTCATTCATAGTAACGCGGAGGCCGAGGGGGTCAATCTGCCTGCCCCAGTCTGAAATTTTAAGGTACGGGTTGCGCAGCGTCGCCACCGCGTTGCCGTCCGTCTTTTCTACGGCGGAGTCATCCGCCGCCGCAAGGCGTGAAGAGTAGTAAGAAAAGCCGATGTAGTCTACGGTGTTCTCGCGCAAAATTTTAAGGTCGTTCTTCTGCATGCATATTTTAACGTCCTTTTCCCTGAAAAGTGAACCGGTATACGACGGGTAGGCGCCCTTGGCCTGTATGTCGCTGAAAAAATACGTTTCCTGCGTTTTTCTCATGGCCGCGAACACGTCCTCCGGCCTGCAGCTGTAGGGGTAATACGTGCCGGCGGCAATCATGCAGCCAATCTGCACGCCGGGGATGGTTTCACGCGCCAGCTTTGTAGCCAGCGCGCTGGCTACAAGCTGGTGGTGGGCTGCCTGGTACTTTACCTGCCACCCGTTTTCAGACGGTCCGATTTCTACACCGGCAAACAGCGGCACGTGCAGCACCATATTGATTTCGTTAAACGTCATCCAGTATTTCACCCGGCGGTACCGCTTGAACAAGACGCCGCACAGTCGCAGGTAGCACTTTATCATACGCCGGTCTTTCCAGCCGCCGAACTTCCGGTACAGAGCATAAGGGGTGTCAAAATGGCATATGGTTACAACCGGCTCTATACCGTACTTTTCACATTCGGCAAACAGTGCGTCATAAAACTCAAGGCCCTTCACGTTCGGCTTGTCTTCTTCGCCTGACGGAAATATCCTTGTCCAGCTTACCGAAACGCGCAGGGCGCGGATGCCCATTTCAGCCAAAAGCTTGACGTCCTCCTTGTACCTGCGGTAAAAGTCCGTCGCCTCACGGCTCGGGTAGTAAGGGTACTCCCTCTCAAGGTCGCCCGGCTCCGTGTTCCACAGTATGCGCTTCCTGCCGTGCTCCATATCCGGAACAAGGTCAAGTACGGACAGCCCCCGCCCGTCTTCGGAGTAAGCGCCCTCACACTGGTTGGCGGCTAAAGCGCCGCCCCACAAAAACTTCTTTTTAGAAGGAGCCATCATCTTATCTCCAGCACGGGATCACCCGTTTTTACGTTTCCCTTTGCTATAGCCTTGATTTCACTGAATTCCTGCGTGTTTGTTATGATAGTGCATACCACAGGGTCATAGCCGGCGGCAATAATTTTGTCTATATCAAATTTTATCAGAACATCGCCCGGTTTTACCGTGTCGTTGGTTTTTACGCAGCCTTCGAAATATTTACCGTCTAATTTTATCGTATCAATCCCTATGTGGAACAGATATTCAACGCCGTTTTCATCAACAATGCCGACTGCGTGGTTTGTTTTAAACATGTTAAGCACGCGGCCGTTAACCGGGCAGACAAGCTCGCCTTTTGCCGGTACAACAGCAATGCCCTTGCCGAGGATTTCTTTTGCTATGGTAGTATCTTTTACTTCCGAGAGGGCAACCGCTTTGCCTTCGACAGGGCTTTTTACTTCAACCGGGTTCGGCAGCGCGGCCTTTACGCGTTCCTCCTGCGGATCTCCCGCTTCTGCCGTACCCGGGTCCACCTTGACAAGCATTACAATTAAGAACGTAACGGCGAAGCCTATCCCTATGGAAATAAACGCGTTAATTATATTCATCGGATTTTCCCCGATGAACAGGGCGAACGTCGCAAGCCCCGGAGAACCCGGCGCGTAGCGCACGACATGGTTTAAACCTGCATACAGGCTGCCGGAAGCCCCCCCCAGCATTACGGCTAAAAGCACCTTTCTGTTTTTGATGGTTATGCCGTATAGCGCCGGCTCGGTAATACCTAAAAGCGCCGAAACTCCGGCTGAAACAGCAACCTGGCGCGTAGACCTGCGTTTTGTTTTGACCGCTACCGCAAGGGAAGCCGCCCCCTGGCATATGTTCGAAACAAAGCTTGCCGGGCCGTAAAAGGCTTCGTAGCCAAACGAGGCATACGACTGCATAAGCAGCGGTACAAACGCGCCTATGTGCATGCCCGTAAGGACCAAAAGCGGGAAAAACGTTCCCATGATGGTAGGCGCAAGCCAGCTTACGTGTACGTCCAAAAAGGCGATGGCGCCGGCAAGCCCCGAGCCGAGGAAATTTCCGATAGGCCCGAAAAAGATTAGCGTTACAGGCATTACTATAATGCTTGTAAGCACTGGTTTTGCCACAAAGCGGATTACTTTAGGGGTAATCCTTTCAATGAACGGTTCAACGTACGACATGAACCATACGCCCAGTATAGCCGGTAAAACGCTCGAAGAGTACGACACCAGCTGCACCGGAATGAAACCGAGAAAATACACGGGCTTTGCCGCCGTAACCATAGCGGTAAAGGTAGGGTGGATAAGTATCGCGCCGACAGCGCCGGCAATGTACGGGTTGCAGTGCAGCGTGTGCGCAGTGGAGATGGCGACCATTATAGGCAGGAAATAAAACGAAGCGTCGCCCATGAAGTTCAGTATTGCATATGTCTGGCCGGTTTTTGCAAGCACTCCTGTAACGTTAAGCAGGATAATGAGCGACTTTATCATGCCGCCTGCTATAAAAAGCGGAATCAGCGGGGCAAAAATGCCTGAAAGTTTATTAAGCAGATTTTGCACAGCGTTGTGTTTGGCGCCCTTTTCCTTGGGGCCGTTGTGCACCCGTCCCTGCGCGTTAATGGCGTCCGCCACATGGACTACGTCCATGCCTATGATAATCTGATACTCGCCGCCGCGGTTTACCGCGCCGATGACTCCGTTAATCTTTTTCACTTTTTCAAGATCAACTTTGCCCTCGTCTTTAAAGTTGATGCGCAGCCTTGTCGCACAGTTTGTGATAAAGGAAATGTTGTCAATCCCGCCTACGGCATTTAAAATCTCCTTTGCCATACTTTCGTAATTCATATTGTTCTCCCCTGTAAAGTATTTATTCCATCCCGCGGGGCCGCCAGTGCCAAAGGCGGTTCCGCGGCGAAATACATAGTCAGTACCCGCCTTTGACCATCCGGCGGATTTGAAAGATTAAAAAGGCCTTGTCGGCATCCGAAAGCTTAAACCCGAAACCTGCCTCGCAGTATTTGCTTATCTTGTCAACACAGCGCGCTTCTTCGGGCCACTTTTTTTCCAATGTTAAATAAATCTCGCCGGTGTCGCCGGCAGCCTGCTCCTCCAAAAGCCCTTTTAAAAAGAATTTCAGCGTGCTGACAAACTGGCCGTAGCTCGAGTTTTCTTTGCTTATGTCAGTGTTGTACTCATACTTCACGATATTAATTATGCTGAACAGCATTTTAGCCGTTGTAATCGTTTCAGACATTTCCATATTTGTTTCATTATTGACGACGTGCAGCGCTAAAAAGCCCGCCTCATCCTCAGGCAGCCTTATGTGCAGCCGTTTTTCAATGATATCAAGGGCGTGCAGGCCGATCTTGTACTCCTGCGGATAAAATTCGCGTATCTCCCACAGCAGGCCGTTTTTTACTGAAACATCGGAGTGAAAGCGTTCCACGGCAAAGTTAACATGGTCGGTAAGCCCGATGTAGATATTGTCGTCGAGGTTTTTCCCAAGCGTATCCTTAGCGTACTGGATAATCTCGTTGCATACGGAGATATGCTCGTAAGGTATGCGCTGTACTAAAAGCTCCAGCTTGCTTTTCGCCTCGGTATTGGAAACCGTGTATATCTTGTCTATCTTGTCCTGCCTGACGGTATCGCCAATATGTGACTTAAACCCTATGCCGCAGCCGAAAACAATGACGTCTTCGCCTTTGTCGTTTTTAGAGTGAACTAAATTGTTGTTAATTATCTTGGTCACGCGCAATTTTATCACCCCCCACAGTTAATATTTTTTGCATTAAAAATAAAAAAACCAAGAATGAAAGGTACTCAAAAGCACCAATCATTCCTGGTAAAGCCCACATTAAAGCGGTGACATCCCAATCAAATTCAATTTTAATAAATAATAGCATTTTTCTTAAGCTATGTCAATATATGTAAGCATATTTTTCACCAAAAAATTTTGCACAGTCCCAGTACATATTGGGCAGTTAAAGAAATACGCCGGACTTAAAGCGCCGTTTTACTTATAAATAAGTATAGCACATGGTACGCGCACAAGGCAATCCCGCATTTGCCGCGCTTAAAATATTACCGGTAAAATTACGCGCGCAAGCATGAAAAAAAACTAAATTTTCTCAAGTTCATGCCGATATCTTGTTTGAGGTGATAACAGTGGTAGTAAACGGCACAGGTTACACTCAGAACCGAATGAACGGTATATACAGCAGTAACAAGGCGGAAAAAGCCGGTTCTTCTTTTTTAGACAAGCTCAGCGGCGCCGCCAATGTGCAAAGCAGGACGGACACCGTAGAGTTTTCTTCAGCGGCCAAAGCCGCGGGCAGCGACTGCTCCTCACTTCGCGGGGTAAAATCCGAAATAGAAAACAGTATGCTCAGCGGCGCGGACGCGTCCAGGCTTAAAGCTATAAAAAGCAGCGTGGCTGACGGCAGCTACAAAATAGATTCTTCCGAACTGGCAGGGCTGCTCCTTGACGACAGTATTTGACGCAGCTTTGTTTTTCACGTGTGCGGCCTTAAAAGCCGGAGGTATGAAATGATAGACAGCGCATTGGCAAAAGAATTTATCGCTTACTTTAAAAAGCTCACGGATTTTTACAAAAAATTCTTCTCGCTTGAGTCCGAAAAATACAATGATGTAAAAAGCGGCAACTTCAAAGCGCTCGACGGTTACATAAAAAAAGAGCAGGCCTATATCTTAAAGGCCAAGGGCTTCGAAGCTGAACGAAAGCGGCTTATGGGCCGTACTGAAAAGCCGGCGGCAACGTTTAAAGAGATCCTCCCGCTTTTCGAAGGCGGCGAGCGTGAAAGCGCGCAGGCGCTTTACGGCGAACTGTCCGGCGTCCTGCGTAAATTCAAGCAGCTTAACGCGGAGTGCAACCGCCTGACGGAGTCAAAGCTCCGCCGCGCTTCTTTTGTTATATCCAAGTTAAAAAACAACCCCGAACTTAAAAAAACATACGACGAGCATTTAAAAAGCGCAGGCCCTGCCGAAACAAAGTTCCTGTCGGAAAAGGTCTGACATTTTAACGGCTGCCGCCGTTATCTATAAGCATATACCATGTTACGATATGCAGGCAGAATTTTTTTAAGCATACATAAATACTAACTAAACACATGCCGGCGTGAACAGCCGGAAGAACGGAGACTGCAATGGGTACTTTCAGCGGGCTTTACATAGGAAAAAGCGGCGTGCAGTCGGCGCGCGGTAATTTAAATATAACAGGCCAGAACATTACAAACGTCAACACGGATGGTTACACACGCCAGCGGGCAAACCAGACCGCCGTGTCGCCGTTCGGCACTGATACGATGTACTCTCCGGGCAGCGTTGTTTACGGCGGCGGCTCGGAAATAACAAGCATTGAGCAGGTGCGCGACGCTTTTCTTGACAGCGAGTACCGCTCGCAGAACGCGGTGGCAGGTTCGGCTTCGTCAATAAACGATGCACTGCAGTATATTGAGCAGATATTTTACACCACGGGTTCAGACGGCACGGACGAGGACTCAACCTCCATAGTGGACGTGCTCAACACCGAGTACAGCAAGTTCGTTTCACAGTTGGAGTCGCTGGTTTCAAGCAGCAGCACTTCAAACGAAAGCAACGTGCTCTCGTCGGCAAAGAGCCTCGCCACGTCTTTCAACACTGCCTCCAAGGCGCTCGACACCGCGTGGGACCAGCAGTACACCAACCTGAGCGAGTACGCCGTTACCGACGCAAATGACCTCTTAAAAAGTATTGCCAGCCTTAACGATAAAATAAAGGCTTCAGAGCTTTCGGGCACTTCCGCGCTTGAGCTGCTCGACCAGCGCAACCTCGACATAGACCAGCTCTCGCAGTACTGCAACATAAAGGTTTCAGAAGACACGGAGTACATAGGCGACAAAGAAGTACACACCTTGCACATTAAGCTTCTTGACGGCGACGGCAACCCCGTTACATACAAGGGTAAAGACAGCAGCGGCAACGACTTAGACTTCACCGGAGACATCATAAACGGCGATGCGTACTCACAATTAAGTGTCGTTAAGACAGCCAGTGCCTCGGGTTATGACGACGTCGGCATAACTGTAACAATGCCCGATGAAAACGGTAAAGGTGCTACAATAACCAAAGAAGAAATCGATAAAAACGGAAATACAAGCTACCCTGAAATAGACTTTGCAGATAAGATTACAACCGGAAAGTTCGGCGGATACCTTGAACTTTTAAACAGCGACGGCACTAATGACACCTTCCGCGGCATAGGCTACTACAAGGGTCTTTTGGACACCGCGGCGTCAAACTTTGCTGAAACTGCCAACAAGGCAAACAGCACAAACGACGACGGCACCATAAACAAGCCTCTCTTTACATCAGGCGACGGCAAGTCCTCGGACGGCATAACAGCCGGAAACATAAGGATAGCTTCAGCGTGGTCCACCGCCATAGACGACGGCAGCTCGGAGCACTACCTCACCTTTACTAAAGAAACGGCAAACCCGGGCGACAGCAAGAACGCCTCTTTCAGCAATATAACCGATATGATAACTTCACTCGACAAAGACGACATAAGCGGTGACATACTGAAAATAGGCAAAACGCTCGGTATAGAAATAGACAGCGCAAGCGGCGACTACAAAGCAAAAAACAGCGTCCTCAGCACCATAGAGAACAACAGGGAATCGCTTTCGGCTGTAGACATAGACGATGAAACCGTCAACCTGATAAAGTTTAACCAGGCGCTCGGCGCTTCGGCGCGTTTTATAACTACGGTGGACGAGTGCTTAGACACGCTTATTAACAAAATGGGAGTGTAACCAGGGAGGTAACGTAAGATGAGAATAACAATGAGCATGATACAGGAGCGCTACAAAAACAACCTTAACAGTTCAAAGACCCTGTATGAAAAATATGCGCTGCGGGCAACGACTACACGCGCTTACGACAAGCCGTCGGATGACCCGCTCAACTGTGCGAGGTCGTACGACGTCCAGCAGAGCATAACCATGAACAACACGTACCAGTCCAACATATCCTCTATAGAAGACACGCAGAACACCGCCGACAGCATACTCTCAAGCATGTACACCACGCTTAACAGCACCATTAAAACGCAGCTTGAGGGCATAACAAGCTCAAGCAGCCAAAGCGACCGCAACACGCTCGCCGAAACGCTTCTTTCCGCACGTGACTCTCTCGTAACAAGCATGAACTCCTCCGCCGCCGGCAAGTACCTGTTCGCCGGCTCAGCCTCCGAAAGCGCGCCATTTACAGTAGACAGCGACGGCAACCTGCTCTACCGCGGCATAAACGTGAACACAGGCAAAAACTCAAACGGCGCGTGCGAAACCATAAGCACAGGAGACAAAGATATCCAGATAAACTTCGGCAAAACGATAGGCGACAAGTTAAACGGGTACAAAATATCAGTCAGTGTAGACGACAGCGCCACAGACAACACGGCTTTAGTTGATACAACCAATAAAACCATTTCAATAACAATGGTGAAAGACTCTACAAAAGGCGACCTGCAGGATGTTTTAAGCGGCACTGATACCAGCACAGTATTAACAACCGCGATGAGCACGACAGCCCTTAAAGATATAGACTTAAGCGACATAACCATAAGCGGCATAACATACACAGAAAGCGATAAGCTTGATTCTTCTTACACCGACTCAGGCACGGAAGGCGTTACGGATATAGTAAGCCTTAAGGACCTCGCAAACGAAAAAGTATATGTCGATATCGGCCTCGGCATGACACAAAATGAAGACGGCAGCCTTAACGAGCAGAGCGCCTACAACACGGCTTCGCCCGGCATAAGCTTCTTAGGGTACGGCCACAACGATGACGGTGTAAACGAAAATATGTACTCGCTGCTTACGGATATGGCGTCCACCCTGAAAGACACTTCCCTCAGCGGACAGGATCTCATAGACACGATGGACCCGCTTTCCAACAGCTTCACCGATTCGCTCAACAATATGTACTCGCAGCACTCAAAGCTCGGTACTGATATGAAGTCGCTTGAAACAACGCAGACTTACCTTTCCGGTTTAAACACAAACCTTGTAACGGAAGAAAGCGCCATCGCTAACGTGTCGCCTTTTACAGCCATAACCGACTGGTCGCAGCAGGTTTACTTCTACCAAGCAGCGCTGCAGGCCGGCACACAGCTGCTGCAGCCATCGCTGATAGACTACATGAGCTAATCCGGTAAAATTTGCCGTGGGAGAGTGCTTAATGGCCAGCACAGAAAACACAGGGGCAAAGCAGGTACGCTTTTTGCCCGTAACAGTGTATTACGACCGAGAGCCTAAACTCGTAAAGCAAAAGTACGAGATGGATAAGTTTTTTTTCGAGTACGGCGACGAAGCTGAAAAAGAGCTTCTGCCCGACAAATTCACGCTTCTTGTACAGCGTTACCGGCGCGCGGTTTTTGACGCGGCATGCGTACTGGACGGCAAAAGCGCCGAAAAAGCGGAGGACAAAGTTAAGTTTGAAGAAACAGCCTGACGTGGCTTTTGGGGGAAATCCTATGGAAAATGCCGGCACAGATAAACGCGCGCAGCCCACAGCTGAAACAGAAATTTACTTTAGAGATGGAATTTACGGTTTTGAGGATATAAAAAAATACGTACTCCTGCAGGAAGAAAGGTCTGGCGCCATATGGTCGCTGCAGGCGGCGGGTCGCCGTTACCCTTCGTTCATAGTAGTAGACCCCTTCATGCTCGTCAGCGGCTACAAGCTCACCCTCGGCAGCGACGACCTCAAAGCCCTCGGCAGCCCTGACAAAAGCGACATCTGCTGCATGGCGGTAGCCGTCATAAAGAAAAACCTTTCGGACTCCGTCGTAAACCTGAAAAGCCCCATCGTCGTAAACGTAAAAAACAAAACCGGCAGGCAGGTCATAATGGAAACCAGCGAGTACCCAGTGCGTTTCCATCTTTTTAAGGGGCACCGGCAGGGGGGGGAAGCTTAGTGCTTGTGGTATCGCGCAAGGTTTCCGAGTCTGTCGTCATAGGCGACGATATAGAGGTAATAGTGACGGAGATAGGCTCCGACCGCGTGAAGATAGGCATAAAAGCCCCGCGCGGCATACCTGTCATGCGCAAAGAGCTGCTCGAAACTAAAAAGCTCAACCGCGAGGCCGGTACGGCCGCTTCCCAGGAAGACGTCGGCCGGTTTAAAGATATGCTTAAACTCAAAGGCGAAGACAGGTAAATATATAAATAATAAAATTATTTAAAATAAGGCGAAAAAAGGCTAAACTTACAGCAGTTTTTACCGATATATATATTGAATCTGCAACGGCGGGCGGCAGGCTTTACCGGCCTTTTCAGGCAAGGGCCCTGCCAAAAGCCCGGCAAACCTGCCACCCGCCTTAACAGTATAAATTAAAAGCGGAGAGAAAGGATTTTCTCCGTAAATTAAATTTCAGGAGGAATTTTTTATGCGTATACAACATAACATCAGCGCTATCAACGCCAACAGGCAGCTGCAGATAAACGACAGCTCCATCAGCAAGAACTTAAAGAGACTTTCTTCAGGCTACCGCATTAACAGCGCGGCCGATGACGCCGCAGGGCTTGCGATTTCCGAAAAAATGCGTGCCCAGATAAACGGCCTCGACCAGGCAGAGAACAACGCCGAAGACGGCATCTCTTTAGTACAGACGGCAGAAGGCGGCCTTAACGAAACAACTACTATCCTACAGAGGATGAACACTTTGGCTACAGAGTCCGCCAACGGCACGTACCAGGATGGAACCGACCGCACAAACCTGCAGAAGGAAGTTACGGCCCTTAAGTCCGAAATAGACAGGATCTCCACTTCCACAAACTTCAACAAGATAAACCTCCTCGACGGCTCTTTGGGCGGCGACAGCGGCACGAAAGTAGTAGCGACTTTCTCAGGCGAACCTACAGGCGCAGTTAGTGCAATAAGCGACGCCACGGCCGAAGTTGACACAGTAACTGTCTCAGGTGATTTGTCTTCCACAGCAGGCACGAAGTTCAACGCTACCATAGATTACCTCGATACAGACGGTAAAAAGCAGAGCGTAACAGTTCAAATAACCAATGCAACCGCTACAGATGATTTTGCAGCTGCAGATGCGGCTGATGCCATTGCTTCCAAACTTAACGAAAATGACAACATTAAGGACCTGTTTGACGTATCTGTTAGTGGCAGCAATATTACTTTCACAGCTAAAACAGCCGGCACCAGCGAAGGTCAGGTTACAGCTGTTTCAATTAAAGGAGCTACCGACACAACATATACCGGCTCAGTACAGGTAGGCCAAACTACGAAGGCAACGGACAGTTACCAGACCCTTCATACAGCATCCTTTGATTCAACAAATTCATCTGCCAACTCTTTCACTATTGACGGGCAGCGTTTTGCTTTTGTCAAAGATGAAAGCGAAGCTAAGAACCTCGACAGCGATATAGCTTACGTTGTTACAGGCGGTGTCCCTGACAGCACTGCCGCTGCTTCAATGGCTTCACTCATTGAGCAGAAGACCGGACTTTCGGCATCTGTTGATCCCTCGACAACTACCGACATAAACATTTACGGCAAGGCTAAGAGCACAACTTCCGACAGTCTTGTGTTCCAGATAGGTTCAGATAACACGTCCGAGCAGAGAGTTTCGCTCTCTATAGGCGATATGAGTTCCCAGGGTCTCGGCATTTCGAGCATTTCCGTAAAGACGCAGGACGATGCTTTGGCGGCTATTTCCACAATAGGCGACGCCATCAACCAGGTCTCCGGTACGCGTGCGGACCTCGGTGCTTTACAGAACCGTTTGGAACACACAGTAAACAACCTGAGCACAACGAGTGAGAACCTCACCTCCGCTGAAAGCCGTATCCGCGACGTAGATATGTCTTCAGAGATGGTAAGCCTTACTAAGAATGAAATTCTCGAGCAGGCAGCTACTTCAATGCTTTCACAGGCAAACAGCCTGCCGCAGAACGTACTCACACTCCTTCAGTAATTTTATTTTATATTACTGCTTAAAAAATTATTTATTCCCAACATATATATCATAAAAGGGCCGCCGGCATACAGCTTTGCCGGCGGCCCTTTCCGCGTTTCTACACTTTTATATTTAAGCTGGGTTTTTATTTTGGCGTGCGCACCTTTACGTTACTCAGGCGTCTGCCCCGCGCCGCGGCGGCTTGCAGCCTCTACTGGGGAAGGCCGGACGCAAGCTCGGCCATATTGGGCTGGGTGTGCGTCAGCTCGCGGTAGCGGGCTATGTCCGCGTCATGCGGCATGAGCTTTGCGAGCTGCTCCGTAATGCCCGCGGCCTGCTTAAGGTCGCCGCCTGCTATGAGGCTTTCTATCTGTGCTTTCACTTTGGCGGCAAGCAGGTTAAACTCGTCCGCCTTTGCTTTTTTACTTTCTATGGCTTTTGCGGCTTTTTCAAGCAGCAGGTTTACAGGCTTTGCCATGACGGGGTACGCTTCGAGCGCAAGGCGCAGGTCCTGCAGGTACGCCGTACTGTCAAAGCGCTTCTTCGCGTCGAGCGCTTCGCCTATATAGTACCCGAACCGGTAAGCGCGCGGCAGCGCCGGCACGTTAACCTGCTGGAACATTTCACGGCGGAAAAGCAGCCTTGTGTAACGCGCCGTTTCCACAGCGTAACTTTCGAAAAGCTCCATGTATGCCCCGTCATCAAGGCCGTTTTCAGACAAAAGGATTTTTTCCTTAGTAAGAACCGTAAAGTAAAGCCCTTTGGCGTTCCCAAAAGAATACGCGCTGAAGTAACTGAGCATTACTTCCGTGAAGTCACTGTGCGCCCTGCCCATAGCGGCGGCAAAATACTTGAGGTCGTCCGTGTCTATCTTCAGGAGGTAAGGCATTATGTTGATTTTTTCTTTCATGGCAAAGTACAAAACATCGGATACCCTGTCGTCCCATACTTTTTCATTGTCAAGGAACCACTGTAAAACGCCGAGCGCTTCATCATGGCTGCCGGAATTTTCCGCGCGGCGTAAGCGGTTAAGGTAAACAAACGGGTCTTCCTCAGGCATGGAAGCAACGGCGTCCTCTGCGTTCAGCGCATAGGCACTGTTTTCCGCTATATACTTTTCGGTGCATGCTATAAATTTAGACCTGCTGTCATCTTCACCTGAAGCAAGCGCTTTACTGAAAAGCGCCTGTATTGTCTCCCACCTGCCAGTAAACTGTGCCGCTGAAAAAAATACAGTATATACGCTGTTATTGGCCTTGGCGTTAACCGTTAATTCATCCAGCAGCGGTAACGCGCGTTCTTTTTGGGCCGCCTCCGCCTGAAACAGGTATGACCATATTACCGTCAAAATCAACCGCTGCCTGCTTTTTTCAGTTATAAAAGAAAAGTCGGCGTACAAAAGCATTGACTCGTCAAGCTTACCCGACTTGTACTGCCTGTAAATATCAATATAGCGTTCGCCAAGCTCTGCCGACTTTTCATATCTTTTCAGCCTGAAAGCCGCATCGTTTGCAAAATAAAGAAAATCAAGGTAAATTATTTCAGGTTCAGGGTTATCCCTCAAAAAACCGTCTGTAATTTGTATAAGCTCATCATACTTTTTCAAAAGGTAATAAGCGCTTATGATGTTGTGCATGGTTGACAGGCGCCATATTTTGTTCTTATGGCTCTTTTCTATTTCAAGCATTTTCCAGCCGCATTTTATAGCTTCGTCATAATATTTCAGTACCAAATACTCTTTGCCTATCTGATAATAAGCTTTAAGGTTAAATTCGTCCTCTTCTATTTCCTTCTTTAAAAGAGGAATATTGCGCAGCGCTTTTTTGCGCCGATCCTCATAGTCCCGGTATGCGTAACCGTAGTGATGCACGTAGTTATTAAAAAGTTTAAGCGGCTTAGCCCACGGGATCCATTCATGCACAATGTCGCGGAACCTCATGCCCGGGTAAACCTTAAAAAGCCGCAGCGCGTGAAAGTCGCCGTACTGTTTGTCGCTGTCAGGCTTAACGTAGTTTCTCTGTATGTATGAGGCGCTGCCGTACCTGTCGCACTCGCCGCTGGTGAAAAAGCTTATGATTTCTTCGGTGCTTTCAAACCACTCGTCGCCGTCTATAAACATGAACCACTGGCCGCGGGCGGCCTTTACGCCGGTGTTGCGCGCTGCCGAAAAGTCGCCGCACCAGTCAAAGTTTATGATTTTGTCGGCGTACTTTTGGGCTATCTCTACGGTTGAGTCGGTGGAGCCTGTGTCTGTCACTATAAGCTCGCTCGGCACGGCGTCGAGCAGCGGCTTAAGGGAGCTTAGGCATCTGTCGAGGGTTTTTTCTTCATTTTTTACTATAAGGGCTATTGTGAGGCGTATGGGATGCCCGCCGAAGCGGCCTTTGCCGCCGGACTGCAAGGGCTGTGCGTGCCTGTATGCTTTCATAAGGTTTATCCCCTTTAATCTTTCAGTTTATAATAATTATAACATATTCCAAATATATTATCGGCATGGTATAATAAATATTAAGTATTTTCACGGTTAAGGCAAAGGTGGCTTTTATAATGCCAAGCATAAGCGTATGCATGATAGTTAAAAATGAAGAAAAGGTACTGCCGCGGTGCCTTTCATGCCTTGCGGGCATAGCAGACGAGATAATCGTCGTTGACACCGGCTCCTCAGACGGCACTAAGACGGCGGCAAAACTGTACACAGAGAAAATATACGACTTCAAATGGAACGGGGATTTTTCAGCCGCGCGCAACTTCGCCTTTTCAAAAGCGTCAATGGACTTCATCTATTCGGCCGACGCGGACGAAATGATTGACAGTGACAACATACTAAAGTTTAAAAAGCTAAAACAGTCAATGCCGGAAAACACCGACATAGTGCAGATGAAGTACAAAAACCAGCTCAGCCAAAACACCACCTATAACTTTGACACAGAGTACCGCCCCAAGCTTTTCAGGCGGCTGCGCACTTTCAGGTGGGCGTACCCCGTGCATGAGCAGGTAATGCTTGAGCCGTGCGTTTTAAACAGCTCCATAGAAATAATACATATGCCGCAAAGCTCCCACGCAAAAAGGGACTTTTCTGTCTTTGAGCACGCAGAAAAGCCGCTCTGCCCGCACCTGCACCGTATGTACGCGCGCGAGCTTTTCATCGCCGGCAGCGATGGGGATTTTTTTAACGCGTACCAGTACTTTGAAAGCACGCTGCACGATGAAAAGCTGAGCCTTGGCGATGCGCGCGCCTCACAGTGCGTAGTCGTTAAATGCGCCGCCATACGCCGGGATAAGGAAATGTTTTTTAAAACGGCGCTTAAAAATGCCGTCGGCGAACCGAGCGCGGAGGTGTGCTGCGAACTCGGCAGATACTATTTTTCTGAAAAGGATTACGAGGAGGCAGCCTCGTGGTACTACACGGCGGCCTTCGGCGCTAAGTGCGAGCTTAACATACGTTACTGCGGCAGCATACCGCTGAAGGGCCTGTCAGAGTCTTACGCAGCCCTCGGGCTTTGCGCTCAGGCGCAAAAATACGCCGGAATGGCCGAAAAATGGCTGCCCCCAAAAAGCCCCGACGAAACTCAGCCTCACGCTGCCGATAAAAGTTGACAAACCGGCAAAAACATCGCATAATAAATTATGTTTTGCGCGGTAAGATAAATTACGCGGCACCTGTATTAAAAAATTTCGGCTTTTGCCGTTTATGAAAAGGCGGATTGCATCAATGAAAAAGAATTTACTCATTTCGGCAGCTTTAATAATGTGCCTTATGTTCACTTCATGCGGAGCCGGCAACGTCGGCGTTTCTTCATCGCCTAAAAAGGCCTCGTCCTCCGTTTCGTCAGAAGTAAGTGACAAAAGCTTCGGCGACAGCCTTGACGGGCTTAAGGCTTACATGAAAAAAGCCGCCGGCTTTTCCGGAACGCCTACAAATATGCGCGCAGACTTCATCGGTGCTGAAAAAGGCATAAAATATATTTTCAGCCATAACGGCAAAAATAACGTGACCGTGGAGCTTTACTCCTTTGACACTTCAAACCTGAGCGATTCGGCGGAAAAAGTCATAGATTCGGTTAAAAGCGACGGGTACTTCACCATAATGGATAAAAATATAAACGCCGTCATGTCAGACAGCGGCAAATACATGATGATATATACAAACAGTTCTACGGACGACGACAATAAAGCTTACGATAAAAACGTCCTGAAACTTTTTAAAGGGTTTAAAGCCTGACATTGATGGAAATGAAAAAATGCGCTTTAAATGAGCGCATTTTCCATCTGCGGCGCCTCCGGCGCTTTTAAACGCTTCAGCTGCAACACCTGTGGTCGCCTATGCCAGTTATAACCGGCCTTGACCATATCCATGAGCTTGTAGCCTTTGCCGGGTTGTAGTAGTATATCGCCCCGCCTGACGGGTCCCAGCCGTTCATGGCGTCGCGCGCGGCTTTGTACGCCGAATCGGAGATCGGCGAATTTATGCCGCCGTCGTTTAAGCATGAAAACGCGCCCGGCTGGTATATAACGCCGGCAAGCGTGTTTGGAAACGACGGGTGCTCCACCCTGTTCAGTATAACCGCCCCCACGGCAACCTGGCCCACATACGGCTC